>Ga0209532_1001980_pt1 | contig 15081 bp, 16 predicted proteins | sample COG_02_FD_184746 | JGI IMG/M metagenome (GOLD analysis project Ga0209532, IMG submission 184746) | Pelagic Microbial community sample from North Sea - COGITO 998_met_02 (SPAdes) (version 2) | ecosystem: Environmental > Aquatic > Marine > Neritic zone/Coastal water | place: Helgoland, sampling... | reverse complement strand
ATTCCTCGCAGTATCTATTGGACGATCGTGACGATTACCACAGTGGGCTATGGCGATATTACGCCCCAGACGCCTCTGGGGCAGGTGATTGCCACCATGGCAATGCTCACGGGTTATTCGATTATTGCTATCCCCACGGGTATTTTCACGGCTGAGATTGCTCGCGAGATGAATGCTGTGTCAAACAGCCGCCGCTGCAATATCTGTGAGCGCACCAGACACCATCCAGAAGCCGAGTACTGTTATCACTGTGGAGTGACACTGCCGGATCAAAATATCTAGATAAAAGTGGGGCGCGCTTAAAGCTTAGGTGACGACAACCGCTTAAAAGCAGCTATAGTAAATAGAGTTGCTTATATTAATTTACTGAATGGAGATCGGTAATGGCTTGGTTAACGGAGATAGTTGCTCGTGCCCGTATCTAGAGTGTTAATCCTTGGCGGATATGGCAATTTTGGCAAACGAATTGCTGAGAGTTTGTCTCTACTGGAAAATATCACTGTTGTCATCGCAGGCCGCAGTAAAATTAAAGCTCAGAAACTATGCCAAGAACTAGCATTGATGGGCGCTAAAGGGGAGTTAGAAGGTGCATCCCTTGATATAAACAAGCCGCAGTTTATTGTGGAACTCAACGCCTTATCTCCTGACCTTGTAATACACACCGGCGGCCCATTTCAGGGCCAGGATTATAGCGTTCCGGAAGCCTGCATTACTGTTAAAAGCCATTATATTGACCTAGCCGACGATCGCCGATTTGTCTGTGATATATCCACTCTCAACAAAAAAGCTCTCGAGAACGATGTATTAGTTGTATCTGGTGCAAGCTCAGTTCCAGGCCTTTCTTCAGTTGTTGTGGATAGTTTTATAGATCAGTTCTCCCGCCTCGATGAAATAGACTTTGCCATTGCACCCGGCAATCAAGCTGACCGGGGTGAGGCTACGGTTAGAGGTATCCTCTCTTATACAGGTCATGCTTTCCCTGTATTGTCACAGGGGAAATGGATAAACCAATATGGTTGGATGTCTCCCCGAAAACTGTATTTTAATACTCTTATTGGTCATCGATGGCTGGCCAATGTTGATATTCCTGATCTAGAGTTATTTCCTAATCGCTATGGGCCCCTCAAAACTGTCAATTTCCAAGCTGGCTTAGAACTCCCTATTTTACATCTTGGCATGGTGACCATGGCTTTTTTGGCGAAAATTGGATTGATAAAAGACTGGTCTGTTTTGACGAAGCAAATAGTAAAAGCCAGCGAGTTTTTTGAACGCTTTGGTTCCGACATCGGTGGTATGCAGATAAGGCTTACGGGGCTAGATAACTATCAAAATCCACATCAAATAAAATGGGTGCTCTCGGCTGAGAATGGTGTTGGTCCGTACATTCCCATCTTGTCTGCGGTTATTCTCGCGAAGAAATTGATCAATGGAACCCTAGAGAAAAGAGGCGCCATGCCTTGTTTGGGCATGTATTCGTTGACTGAATTTGATGTCGAAGCAGAGTCTTTGGCTATCTCCCACCAAACGGAGAATGGTATTGGATAGTTATCTGATATTGAAGTTACTGCACATCTTAAGTGCCGTGGTTGTGACAGGCACAGGAGCAGGAATTGCATTTTTTATGCTTATGGCAAATCGCTCTAACAATGTTATGGCGATAGCGGTAATAGCGCGCCATGTGGTGTTGGCTGACTGGATTTTTACAGCACCTGCAGTAGTGGTGCAATTTGTAACTGGTGTACTTTTGATGTTGAGGTTAGGATATTCATTTACGTCTACCTGGTTTTATCTGGTGATTACCCTATTTATTTTCGTGGGAGTCTGCTGGGTGCCCGTTGTTATTATTCAGTACAGACTTAGAGTTCTTGCTGATGCATCATTAATCGCAGGTCAGCTTGATCCTAGGTTCAAAAAAATGATGCGAGCTTGGACAGCACTTGGAGTTCCTGCTTTCGCTGCTATATTAGTTATTTTCTGGTTAATGGTGTTTAAGCCATTTGCTGTTGTGAAGGGGCTTTAGCGATGAAGTGCCTAATCAATGGAATCTGTGCTATTTACTTCATCGATTATACCGCCCGCGTTACCTCGGAGTTATAACACCCAAATGAAAACTGAACGATGGATAAATTTTATAGTTTCTGAGACCGAAACCTCATTGGCGCTACTATATTCTTATATGCAGTTTCAGAAATTGCTATCGCACCAAGATAATGTGGATAAAATTGATAAGAACTCGGAGTTTTGGATGCTTCACAATGGTGCAGTTCAGCATTCCCTGTTTCTATATCTAGGTCGGCTTACCGATGACTCGGCTGATGGGAAGTCGTTTGCAGATTTTAGTAAACACTGTATTAAGAACATCCATGATTTTTCAAGGACAGAATTTTTAGTGCGAAAGCCAGATATTTTATCTAGCAATCCTCGCTTTATGGAAAATAAAACTGAACCAAATGAAGCCGATATGAGAGTTTTGTTCAAATTGGCCAGGCCTCATAATGGCTTTCTTCGGGGCGCTTGCAGAGATATTAGGAACAAAGTCTTCGCGCATGCCATTCTGGTGGAAGAGCATGAATATGCTGATCTATTTTCGAAGGTGAATCTGGATAGCATTGAAAAGGCCCTGCTAGTTTATTGGTCAATTTCGCAGCATTTGTGGCAATCATTCTATAATGCGAGGACTCTGGATCCTATTCAACTTGAGTATTCCCGAAAAGAGGATATTTCTAAAAATATTGTTCAGATGGTGCATGCGACCAATTTAGCCTGACCCTAATTATTTTGTGGGTGAGCAATTAGAGGTTATGAAATAATTTTGTTACTAAAATAAAATCGACCAATGAGCTCAGAGTTGTTTGATTATTATCGTCACTGTTTGGCTACCTTACCGGACCAAAATATCTAGCGGATCTTTCTGGATTCTAACGTAGGCCTATAACTCAGTGCCTCCTGGTACTGAGGCAACTCAGGTTTATCCAACTCCCCCAGATCGGCAATGGTCCGCGCCACTTTTAACACCCGATAAAAACCTCGGGTTGATAGGGCGAACTTGTCGATGGCCAGATCCATTAGGGTTCGCTGTTCTTTATTTAATGGGCAAACCTCATGCAGCTCCTTGCTGCTAAGTTGTGCATTTGTCTTTCCCTGTCGGTCTATCTGTTTCTGTCTTGCTTGGCACACTCGCTGCTGAATTTTCTCATTGCTGTCACCGCTTGGTTGCGCCTGTTCCTGCTGGCTTAAAAGCTGATGATTTTCGATGGTGGTGACCTGTACCTGCAAGTCGATTCTGTCCATTAATGGCCCTGAGATTTTATTGCGGTAACGGGCTATTTGATCGGGGGTGCATATGCAGCGTTGGGTGCCCAGATAGCCGCAGGGGCAGGGGTTCATGGCGGCAATTAATTGAAAGTTGGCGGGGTAGAGTGTCTGTGCAGCCACTCGCGAGATCATTATCTGGCCTGATTCCAGGGGTTCTCTTAATACTTCTAATACGCTGCGGGAGAATTCTGGCAGTTCATCGAGAAATAATACCCCGCAGTGGGCCAGTGAAATCTCTCCCGGTTTGGGGGTGCTGCCGCCACCGACGAGTGCCGCCGCTGAGGCTGTGTGATGGGGTGACTGGAACGGGCGGCTATAGATTGTTTTGCGCAGGCCTTTGCCGGCCACTGAATGAATGGCCGCCACTTGCAGGGCTTCGGCGTTGGTTAAGGGTGGCAATATGCCGGGCAGTCGACTGGCGAGCATGGTTTTACCGGTACCGGGTGGGCCATAAAACAGCAGATGATGTCCACCACTGGCGGCAAGTTCTAGGGCGCGTTTGGCATGTTGCTGGCCAATTACTTCGTTGAGTTGGGCACTGGGTGGAGGCGTTGGGGCTGGGGTTTTCTGCCATTCGGGTAACTGTTCTGCCTGATGGAGATGGGCTGAGACTTGCAATAGATGGCTGGCCGGTAGAATCGAGAGGTTCTCTACTAGAGCGGCCTCGGCGGCGTTACTTTCACCAATAATAAGTTGTTTACTTCGAGCTGCACAGCCAAGGGCGGAGGGCAGCACGGCCTCTACTGAGCGTAATTCTCCTGAGAGTGCCAGCTCGCCAATAAACTCATAGTCCGATAGACCTTCCATGGGCACCTGGCCGGACGCGGCGAGAATACCAATGGCTATGGCCAGATCAAAACGGCTGCCTTCTTTGGGTAGTTCGGCGGGTGCTAGGTTGACGGTAATGCGGCGGGCGGGGAATTCGAAGTGGGAGTTAATAATGGCGCTGCGCACGCGGTCTTTGCTTTCTTTAACGGCGGTTTCTGGCAGGCCCACCATATGGAAAGAGGGCAGGCCATTGGAGAGGTGAACTTCTACGGATACTAGGGGCGCTTGCACGCCCTGTTTGGCTCGGGTTTGCACCACGGCAAGTGACATTACACAGTCCCTGTGTTGTGCGATTACTCCCTTGTCACGAAATACTCATTGCTCGTGCAGACATCTGGCGTTGTCGCGATGAGTTATTTTGCGGCTTGCTCTTTAACGGCGGTTTCGAGTTCGGCGAGTTGCTTTTCGAGTGCGTCGATCTTTTCTCGTGAGCGCATTAATACGGCGCGCTGAGTATCAAATTCTTCTTGGGAAACTAGCTCTAGCTTACTAAAGGTACTCATCATTGCTGAGCGAAGATGCTGCTGTAATTCACCACTAATAGCCTGTGCTCCAGACAATGTCTGGTTAAGCTGCTGGAAAAACTGGTCGTATAGGTCGTCTGAATTCATGTTTGGGGCTCCATTAATGCTCTTATTTTAGCAAACATTGGACCATTGATCGCGGCCTATCTCAATTTGGTGCGCCCGGTATCAAGGTTAGGGGCTAACAGTTCCAATTTGGTGCGCAGTTATTTGCTGAACTCCGGAAAGTCGCACCAAAATAGATCAAGTGCCCCTTATAAATGGCCCTAAATCCCCAAATACCCTGCTATTCAAAGTTGGCACGCAATGTGCAATGTCCTTGGTGTGTACCGAATTTTAATTTAAAACTTTGTAATTTAACTTTATATATCTTGGGAGATATTCAAATGAAAGTATTAAAAACTGCAATTTTTGCTGCAACTATGATGAGCGCCGCTACTGCTATGGCTGCTGAAGTTTCTGGAAACGTAGCCATTGGTTCTGATTACTTTTTCCGCGGTATTGATCAGGCCGGTGGTGAAGCACTTTCTGGCGGATTTGACGTTGGTTTTGAAAATGGTTTTTACGCAGGTACTTGGGCTTCAAGCATCGATTTTAGCGGTGGTTTGGAACTTGATTACTATGCCGGTTACGGTGGATCTTTCTCTGACACTGTTAGCTATGACATTGGCTACCTTTTCTATGGCTACCCACAGGGTGATAGTTCAGAAGAATTTGAAGAGATCTACGGCAGCGTTTCTTTTGCAGACGCAACAGTAGGTTTTGCTATCTCTGATGACTACTACGCCTCTACCGGTTCATCGACTTACGTGTATCTTGATTACGGTATGGCTCTTGGCGAAGACTTCAGCCTGGGTTTCCATTACGGAACTATGTCTGCTGATCTTGATGCTAACGAAGCTGATGATTACTCTGTTTCATTAAGCACTGAAGCTGCTGGTCTTGGTTTTGATCTGAGCTGGATCGATTCATCTGAAACTGGCGCTCTGTTCGCTGACAACGAGTTTGTTCTGACTATTTCTAAGTCTCTTTAAGGTCCTCTTTAAGCTTTTATAAAAAGAACTTTAAACCCTATCTTGCAAATAAATCTGGGTGGCTTCGGCCACCCTTTGGAGATTAAACATGAAACTTGTAACTGCAATTGTAAAACCGTTCAAGCTCGACGAGGTGCGTGAAGCACTCGGCGATCTGGGCGTAGCAGGTGTTACGGTCACAGAAGTTAAAGGTTTTGGCCGTCAGAAAGGCCACACCGAACTCTATCGTGGCGCTGAATACGTCGTGGATTTTCTACCTAAAGTGAAGCTCGAAATCGCGCTGGCCGATGAAATGGTTGATAGCGCTGTTGAAGCGATTACTAAGGCGGCTCAAACCGGAAAAATCGGTGACGGCAAGATCTTTATATCCACCCTCGAAGAAGTTATTCGTATTCGCACCGGTGAAACCGGCGTCGAAGCCGTTTAAACCAGGAGAACCTAATGAACGATATTATTGAAATTAAATACGCACTCGATACCTTTTACTTTTTGATGTCTGGTGTGTTGGTTATGTGGATGGCGGCAGGCTTTACTATGCTTGAAGCCGGTTTGGTGCGTTCTAAAAACACCACTGAAATCCTCACTAAAAACGTGGCGCTGTATGCCATTGCTTGCTGCATGTACATGGTAATGGGCTACTCCATTATGTACGGCGGTACTGCTGACCTGTTGATTCCCGATGCCTGGTTCGGTAACTCTATTGCTAACGCAACTACCGCTGAAGTTTTGGCTAGCAGCGGCGATACTTACTATTCTGGCGCGTCTGACTTCTTCTTCCAGGTAGTGTTTGTTGCTACTGCTATGTCTATTGTTTCTGGTGCGGTTGCTGAGCGCATGAAGCTTTGGGCCTTCCTGGCATTCGCTGTTGTGTTGACTGGCTTTATCTACCCAATGCAGGCCCTGTGGTCTTGGGGTGGTGGGTTCTTAGGTGAGACTGTTGGTTACTCTGATTATGCGGGTTCCGGTATTGTGCATCTCTGTGGTGCTACTGCTGCTCTGTCTGGTGTTCTGTTCCTTGGGCCACGTAAAGGCAAGTACAGTGCAGATGGCAAAGTAAACGCGATTCCTGGCGCCAACATGCCACTGGCTGCAATCGGTATGTTCATCCTGTGGATGGGTTGGTTTGGTTTCAACGGCGGATCTGAATTGGCCGTGTCTAGTGTTGAGTCTGCTAACAATGTTGCTAGCGTATTTGTTAACACTAACGCTGCAGCTGCTGGTGGCCTTCTGGCTGCATTGGTTCTGGGACACCTGCTGTTTGGCAAGGCTGACCTGACTATGGCTGTTAACGGTGCACTGGCTGGTCTGGTAGCAATTACTGCTGACCCACTGTCTGCAACTGGCGGTATGGCAACTCTGATCGGTGCCATTGGTGGCGCGATTGTTGTGTTGTCTGTTTCCTTCTTCGACAAGCTACGAATTGATGATCCTGTAGGCGCTATCTCGGTCCACGGTGTTGTTGGTATCTGGGGCCTGTTGGCTGTAACGATTAACTCTGACGTCACTATTATGGCTCAGTTAACAGGTGCTGCGGTTATCTTCGCCTGGACTTTCGTTACTAGTAGTATTGTTTGGTACATTCTGAAACTAGTGATGGGCATCCGCGTTAGTGAAGAGCAAGAGTACGAAGGTGTTGATGCATCTGAGTGCGGAATTGACGCTTACCCCGAGTTCGTTAATTCTAAGTCTTAAGGTTATACCCTTGTAGTTTAGCCGGGGCCTTTTGGTCCCGGTTTTTTTATGTCTGGCTTTTAATGGGCTGAGGGCTCCTTATTCGCTGAGGGCTCCTTATTCGCTGAGGGCTCTATGTTCTCTGAGGGCTCTTTTTACGCTGAAGGCTCTTTATGCGCTGAGGGCTCTTTTTACGCTGAAGGCTCTACCTCAGAGATGCAATTTCTAATAGAAACAGGTATCTTTACATCTAGCGACAAAACACCCAGACCTTAACGAAGACTGAGACCTATGAAACTGATTACTGCTGTTATTAAACCGTTCAAACTTGATGATGTTCGCGAAGCTTTAGCGGATATTGGTGTGCAGGGCATAACCGTTACTGAAGTAAAAGGCTTTGGTCGTCAAAAAGGCCACACCGAACTGTACCGTGGTGCAGAGTATGTGGTGGATTTTCTGCCTAAAATCAAACTTGAAATTGCCGTTGGCCAGGCCATGGTCGATAGCATTGTTGAAGCGATTACTAAGTCTGCTGCGACGGGCAAAATCGGTGATGGCAAAATCTTCATCTCATCCCTAGACGAAGTTATTCGTATCCGTACCGGCGAGACAGGCGAAGAAGCGGTTTAATCTGAGTTCAGCAGGGCAAGCGCTGGCAGGCTCTGCTGTTTTCTACCCCTTATTCACAGGCGCTTACGTTATTAGCTCTTATTTAGCTGCAATCAATCTCGCAGTTCATGCCTGTGACTGCGGAACCCCTGCTATATTAGAGACTCCAAAGCATTAACCCCCCTTATTTAGGATTCTATTTTGTTTAAAACGACGCTTGTTTCTGCCAAGTATACTTTTTCTACTATGGTTGCTGGATTAGCGGGCTTATTAATAGCCTCTTTAATTTTATTGCCTTCGCTGTCCATTGCCGAAGTCCCCAGCGCCGTTGCCAACACCATTATCAGTAAGCTTTCTTCGGGAAGATCTGATCTGACATACCAGGTAACCGGACCAGCGCCAATGGCGGGCTTCTACGAGGTTCAGGTTGACGGCGGCCCCATGCTATATGTCTCAGCGAGCGGCGAGTATTTCTTTGATGGCAGTCTGTATCAAGTAAGTTCTGGGCAGTTTGTTGATGTGCGTGATATGCGCCTTAACGATGAGCGCAAAACTTTATTTGCTAATCGCTCCACCAGTGACATGATCATTTTCACGCCTACCGGCCAGACTAAAGCGGTGATGAACGTATTTACCGATGTTGACTGTGGCTATTGCCGCAAATTGCATCGTGAAGTGGCTCAACTCAACGCCTATGGTATCGAAGTGCGTTATTTAGCCTACCCCCGCGCTGGTATTCCATCAGAATCCTACGACAAGATTGCCACCGCCTGGTGTGCAAAAGACCAGCAGGATATCTTCACCCGAGTTAAGAATGGCGAGAATATTCCTACGTCTGTCTGTGCAAACAATCCGGTTGCTGAGCACTTTGCTCTGGGACGTGACCTAGGCGTTACAGGCACACCCAGTATTATATTAATGGATGGCACCATGATCCCTGGTTATAAGCCAGCGGCAGACCTCGCGAAAATCTTTGGGCTGGATAAGCCAAACTCCTAAAAATAAACCCTGAAAAATGTCTGTAATAGTATAAAATTACGCCTTCAAAAAGGGGCTCAGTTAACAGGGTCCCATTAACTTTCATTAGCGCGGGGAAATTTTAGGTGCGATCGGTAAATATCGGCATCTGTGGGCTAGGCACAGTAGGTGCGGGCGTGTTCAACGTCTTAGGCCGCAATTCAAACAGTATTAATTCACGGGCCAATTGCGAAGTTGCCGTCACCCAGGTTGGCGCTCGTCGCGATAACCCCGGTTGCGACACTTCGGACACTAATGTGTCACGAGATATTTTCGATGTGGCCAAAAATCCAGAGATCGATATTGTTGTCGAGCTGATTGGCGGGACTACCGTCGCCCTCGATCTGGTCATGACCGCACTGCAACATGGCAAGCATGTAGTCACAGCCAACAAGGCACTAATTGCTGCCCATGGCACCGAGATATTTGCTGAAGCAGAGTCTCGCAATCTTATCGTTGCCTTCGAAGCTGCCGTTGCCGGTGGCATCCCCATTATTAAAGCATTGCGCGAAGGCCTTTCAGCCAATCGCATTAATTGGCTGGCGGGTATTATTAACGGCACCACCAACTTTATTCTTTCAGAGATGGACAGCAAAGGCCGTGACTTTGCCGATGTGCTCAACGAAGCCCAAGAAAAAGGCTACGCCGAAGCAGACCCCACCTTTGATGTAGAAGGCATCGATGCCGCGCATAAGTTAGTTATTATGGCGTCTCTGGCCTTTGCTATGCCTCTGAGTCTCGACGGTATTTTCACTGACGGCATTACTAAGCTAGAGCCCCAAGATGTTTCCTATGCCCGAGAGCTGGGCTATGCCATCAAACATCTGGGTATTGCCCGCCAGACTCCAGAGGGTGTTGAGCTGCGTGTGCATCCAACCCTAGTGCCTGAGAGCTGCTTAATTGCGGGTGTTAACGATGTCTCCAATGCCGTGATGGTCAATGCCGACGCTGTGGGTACTACCTTGTTTTATGGCCCAGGCGCTGGCTCTGAGCCAACCGCATCCTCGGTGATTGCCGATATTATTGATGTGGCCCGCACCATGGCATCGAGCCCAGATTCTTGGGTGCCTGCATTGGGCTGTGCCTCATCGGCGTTGCAAGAACAAAAAATTATGGATATTCAGGATATAGAAACCAGCTTCTATATTCGCTTCTCGGCCCTCGATCAGCCCGGCGTGCTCTCTAACGTCACCAAGATTATGGGTGACGCAGGGATTAGTATTGAAGCCATTATCCAAAAAGAACAGCCTGCTGGTGAGGAATACGTCAATGTGATTATTTTGACCAACGTCACCAAAGAGAAGTTTCTCGATGAGGCGGTTGCCCATATTGAACAGCTAGAAACCGTTCGTGGCAGCGTTAACTTTATACGTGTAGAGCATCTGGACCAGTAAATGAAATATATAAGTACCCGTGGCGGTTGTGAGCCAAAAAGCTTTGAAGATGTAATTCTTACCGGATTGGCGCCAGATGGCGGCCTGTTTGTGCCCGAGGAATTACCCCACTTTAGCAAAGACGAAATAGCCTCTTGGGCTGGCCTTTCCTATGAAGAACTGGCACTCAAGATAATGACACCATTTGTCGATGGGGCCATCCCTCAGGATGATCTCAAGCAGCTAATCGACACGTCTTACGCGACCTTTCGCCATGGCGCGATTGCGCCACTGATTCAGACTGGCCACAACGAGTGGATTCTGGAACTGTTTCACGGCCCGACTCTGGCCTTTAAAGATTTTGCCCTGCAGTTTTTGGGTAACCTGCTCGATTACACCTTAGAAAAGCGTAACCAGAAAGTAGTTATTATGGGCGCAACCTCAGGTGACACAGGCTCTGCAGCGATTGAAGGCTGTCGTCATTGCAAGAACGTCGATATGTTTATTCTGCATCCTCACAAGCGGGTGTCGGACGTGCAGCGTCGCCAAATGACCACGGTTATGGCCGACAATATTCACAATCTGGCCCTCGAAGGCAACTTTGATGACTGCCAGAATATGGTGAAAGACAGTTTTGCCGACCAATCCTTTTTGCCGGATGGCCGTCAGCTAGTGGCCGTTAACTCGATTAACTGGGCGCGCATTATGGCGCAGATCGTCTATTATTTTTGGGCGTCACTCTCGTTGGGTGGCCCAGAACGCAAGGTGTCTTTCTCGGTGCCCACCGGTAACTTTGGTGATATTTTCGCCGGTTATCTGGCCCACAAAATGGGCCTGCCTATCGAACAGCTTGTGATTGCCACCAATCAAAACGATATTCTCCATCGCTGCATCAGTGAGAATGATCACAGTACTCGCCCCCTCGAACAGAGCCTGGCGCCGAGTATGGATATTATGATTTCCAGCAATTTTGAGCGTCTGCTGTTTGATCTTTATGATCGTGACGGCGATGCGATTGCCGGGCTAATGAAAGATGCGAAAGCCGGTCATATGAATCTCAGCGATACCGCTCTGGTAGAAGCCCGTAAGTTATTTTCTAGCTACCGCTGTGATGATGAAGGCATGCTTAAAATTATTAGCGACGTTAATCGCGACTGCGACTATCTGCTCGATCCCCATACGGCCATTGGCCTTGAAGCGGCGCGTCAATGTCGCCGCAACCTCGAAACCCCAATGGTAACCTTGGCCACAGCACATCCGGCCAAGTTTCCCGATGCGGTTAAAAAGGCCGGTTATCCCCATGATCCTGAGTTGCCACCCCATATGGCCGACCTTTTCGAGAGAGAAGAGCGCTTTACGGTACTGGCCAACGATAAGCATGCTGTGCATCAGTTTATGGCGGATCATATCCCCACGTAATGGGTTAGCTTGGAAGTGACCCACTTCAAAAAATCTTGAGATCAAAAATAATAATGACAATAAGAATCTATCAAGACGCCACAGCGATTATCACCGGTGCGGCTACGGGCATTGGTAAAGCCCTTGCTATCGAACTCGCTAATCGCGGCTGCACAGTCGTACTAACTGACCGACAAATTACACTGGCCGAAGAGACCGCCGCTGAGATTGTTGCCAACAATGGCAAAGCCTGGGCGCGGGAATTAGATGTCAGCGACTACCAGACCTTTCAGGCTATCGTCGACGAAACTGTGGCTGAGACTGGCCGGCTTGATTATATGTTTAACAATGCCGGTATCAGTATTGGTGGTTTTGTTGACAACTATGAAGTCGGTGATTGGAATACCATGATCGACGTTAATCTGCGCGGTGTTACCAATGGTGTGCAGGCCTGCTATCGACTGATGGTTGCCCAGGGTTTTGGTCATATTGTGAATACCGCTTCTATGGCTGGATTAGTTCCGGCCTCGAGCCAGATTGCCTACACCACTACCAAGTTTGCGGTTTCTGGTCTGTCTCAGGCACTGCGTGTTGAAGCTGAGATGAAGGGCGTGAGAGTTAGCGCCATCTGTCCCGGTGCTATTGATACGCCACTGCTGACGGGTGGTGTTTATGGACGTCTACCTGAAGGCGTCACCCAGGAAAAAGCCGCTCGTTACTGGGCTAAGTTGAAACCTATGCCAGCAGCAGATTTTGCGGCGGAGACGTTGAACCAGGTTGCAAAGAATGTGCCGATAATTATTATTCCCGGCTGGTGGCGCGGCATGTATTGGGTATACCGCCTGTCTTGGAAGCAGTGGTTTAAAAGCTCGAAAAAAGATCTTGGCAGAGTTATGAGACTTACCCAGCGAAAGTAGTTTGCTCTGGTTTTTGCATTCTACCCTATGCCGCTGTTAACCAAAACCTGCATTTAAGGTTGACAGTGACATTCCCCAGCCTATCATACCCGCATCTGATTAAAATCATGTCCGGAGTATGGCAATGGCAGCCCCTGAAATATCGACAGTCCGTAATAATTGGCAGCGTGAAGAAGTTCTAGCCCTTTTTAACCAACCTTTTAACGACCTGATGTTTGATGCTCAGGTTGTGCATCGCCGGCATTTTAATCCCAATCAGGTGCAGCTCAGTACACTGCTCTCGATTAAAACCGGCGCCTGTCCAGAAGACTGCAAATATTGCCCCCAAAGTGCCCGCTACGACACCGGTCTAGAAAAAGAGAAACTGCTGCAGATTGAGCAGGTTATTGAAGCGGCCAAAATCGCCAAAGCCAGCGGTTCCAGCCGTTTCTGTATGGGTGCAGCCTGGCGTTCCCCCCATGATCGCGATATTCCCGCCGTGGCCGAGATGATCCGTGAAGTGAAAGCTCTGGGCATGGAAACCTGCATGACATTAGGTATGCTCAGTGAAGGTCAGGCCGATAATTTGGCCAGCGCGGGTCTCGATTACTACAACCATAATCTGGATACATCAAAAGAATTTTATGGCGAAGTGATCACCACCAGAACCTATCAGGATCGTTTAAATACCCTATCCAATGTGCGTAACTCCGGTATGAAAGTCTGTGCGGGCGGCATTGTGGGTATGGGCGAAGAGCAAACAGACCGCGCCGGCTTATTAATGGAGCTGGCCAATCTGCCCGTCCACCCAGAATCAGTGCCGATTAATATGTTGGTCAAGGTAGCCGGAACACCCATGGCCGATCAAGCCGATCTCGACCCCTTTGAATTTGTGCGCACCATCGCCGTGGCGCGATTAATGATGCCTAAATCCTATGTGCGGTTATCGGCAGGTCGCGAAGATATGAATGAGCAGATGCAGGCCATGGCCTTTATGGCAGGCGCTAATTCCATTTTTTACTGCGATAAATTGCTCACCACACCCAACCCCAAAGCTAACAGCGATATGCAGCTGTTCGAACGTCTGGGTATTGCCCCTGAAGAGTATCAGGTGGATAAGGGCAACGAAGAACAGGCCGCTGAGCTCCACCAAACCATTGCCGAGGCCAAGACCGACTCCATGTTTTACCGAGCCGGCTAGGTTCAGCTGTGAACACTATGGATGTAATCTTGCAGGGGGCACTCGATGAGCGCCGTCAGCAGCATCTCTATCGCCAGCGCAGTAATCTCACTTCAAGATGTGCCGCGACGATTATGGTCGACGGCAAGTCCCAGCATAATTTTTGTAGTAATGATTACTTAGGCCTTGCTGGCCATTCAGATATTGCTAAAGCGTTGCAGCAGGGCGCTGATCAATACGGAACCGGCAGTGGAGCCTCCCATCTTATAAGCGGGCACTCTCAGGCTCATGAGCAGCTTGAGCAAGAGCTGGCTGAGTTTACCGGTCGACCTCGCGCCCTATTATTTTCAACTGGTTATATGGCCAATATGGGGGTTATCTCCGCACTGGTGGGTCGCCGTGATCTGGTGCTGCAAGACCGTCTTAATCACGCCTCATTGCTGGATGGCGGCCTGTTAAGTCGTGCAGATCTTCAGCGCTATAAACATGCTAATACAGAGGATCTGGCCGCTAGGCTCAGTGCCAGTAATGCCGAACGGAAATTAGTGGTTACCGATGGTGTGTTTAGTATGGACGGCGATCTGCCGCCCCTTGAAACCATGGCTGCTGTGACCAATCAGCATCAAGGCTGGCTGATGGTCGATGATGCCCATGGCTTTGGTGTGCTGGGTAAAAACGGTGGCGGTCTGGTTGAAGCCCTAGGGCTTAGCATTGATCAGGTGCCCATACTGGTGGGAACCCTAGGCAAAGCCTTTGGCACCTTTGGTGCCTTTGTGGCGGGCAGTGAAGCCCTAATAGAAACCTTAATTCAGTTTTCCCGCAGCTATATTTACACCACGGCGCTGCCTCCTGCCGTTGCAGTGGCCAGCTCTGCGAGTTTAAAAATCTTGCAGGCAGAGTCCTGGCGTCGAGAGAAGCTAGTGAGTTTAGTCAGTCGGTTCCGTTTAGGGGCCGAGCAAATTGGTTTAGACCTGATGGACTCCCAGACCCCCATTCAGCCAGTGCAGATTAATGATGATCAGCGCGTCATGGAGATTAACCAGCAGCTGCGTGCTAAAGGCTTTATGGTCGGTGCGATTCGGCCGCCCACGGTGCCCAAAGGCAGTGGCAGGTTACGCATCTGTTTATCAGCCGCCCATACTGAAGAGCAAATCGACCAGCTGCTTGAAGCGCTGGAGTCTGTGGGTGCCTAAAAAATCTCAAGCACCTATTGTCATGATTCATGGCTGGGGCACA
>Ga0209532_1001973_pt1 | contig 15102 bp, 10 predicted proteins | sample COG_02_FD_184746 | JGI IMG/M metagenome (GOLD analysis project Ga0209532, IMG submission 184746) | Pelagic Microbial community sample from North Sea - COGITO 998_met_02 (SPAdes) (version 2) | ecosystem: Environmental > Aquatic > Marine > Neritic zone/Coastal water | place: Helgoland, sampling... | reverse complement strand
TCATCTATGCGGGTGATACCTACATCAATAACACAGGCGCCCTCTTTTACCATGTCGGCAGTAACAAAACCAGGACGGCCTAAGGCCGCAACAATTATATCTGCATTTCGACAAATTTCCTCAAGGTTTCTTGTTCGACTATGGCAAAGCGTAACTGTACAATTTCCAGGATAATTGTGTTGACTTAACAAGATTGACATGGGTGAACCTACAATGTTCGAACGACCTATGACTACACAATTCTTTCCCTCCGTCGGCACTTCATAACGACGCAGTAATTCAACAATACCCTGAGGAGTAGCAGGAATATAGGTTGGTAAATTTAAAGTCATTTTACCTACGTTTTGTGGGTGAAAACCGTCCACATCCTTTCTGGGGTCCACAGCGAGTAAAATCTTTGTTTCATCGATATGTTTCGGTAATGGCAGCTGTACGATATACCCGTCAATATCTTCGTCTTTATTGAGCTTACTTATGGCCTTCAGAAGCTCCGCCTCTGTAGTTTCAGCGGGCAACTTAATTAACGTCGAGCCAAAGCCCACCTCCTCACAGTCACGAACTTTCGCATTTACATAGGTGCGAGAAGCACCGTCCTCCCCGACCAAAATTGCGGCGAGATGCGGCACCTTTCTGCCTTGTGCTTTTAATTCTTTGACCTTGAGCGCCAATTCTTGTCTGATTTTGGCTGAGGTTTCTTTTCCGTCTAATACTACCATAGGCTCATTCTTTAGCGCATTCCGCGCATCATATTCATCATTCCTCTTTTTCCACCACCACTTTGCATCATTTTCATGACTTTACGCATATCAGTGAACTGCTTCAAAAGGTTGTTTACATCCTGAACGGTCCTTCCAGAACCCGTGGCTATACGTTTTCTGCGTGACCCATTGATGGTGTCGGGTTGCTGGCGCTCTGAAGGCGTCATAGAGTTGATCATTGCTTCTATGTGTTTAAAAGCGTCGTCATCAATATCAACATCTTTTAGTGCCTTTCCCATACCTGGAATCATACCCATGAGGTCTTTCATGTTTCCCATCTTCTTGATTTGCTGGATCTGTTCCATGAAATCATCGAAGCCAAAGGCGTCTTGAGAGATTTTCTTGCTCATTTTTCGAGCACTCTCCTCGTCAAATTGTTCTTGCGCTTTTTCAACAAGACTTACAACATCTCCCATCCCTAAGATGCGGTCTGCCATACGGTCCGGATAGAAGACGTCTAACGCTTCCATTTTCTCACCAGTACCAATAAACTTAATGGGCTTATTAACCACAGACTTGATGGTTAAGGCAGCACCACCTCGAGTATCGCCGTCCAGCTTTGTCAGTATAACGCCTTCAAAATCTAGGACATCATTAAAGGCCTTCGCTGTGTTCACTGCATCTTGTCCAGTCATCGCATCGACAACGAACAATGTTTCTTGTGGCGCGACCGCTTTGTGTATACGCCCGATTTCGTCCATCATCGCTTCATCAACAGCCAAACGACCCGCCGTATCCACGATAACCGTATTGTAGCCGTTGCTTTTAGCGTGTTTTACCGCATTTACTGCAATGCTCACTGGATCTTGATTGCCTACTTCCGCATAAACCTCTATACCTAGCTGTTCGCCGAGCACTTGGAGCTGGTTAATGGCTGCCGGCCTATATACATCACAGGCGACCAATAGCGGCTTCCGTGCTTTTTTATGCAGTAAATAATTGGCCAATTTCGCACTATGGGTCGTTTTACCTGAACCTTGCAGGCCGGCCATCAATAGGATTGCAGGAGACGAGGTAAGGTTCAAACCTTCCGCCTGACCCCCCATCAACTCAGCCATTTCATCGCGAACGATCTTAACCATAGCCTGGCCTGGCTTAACGGCGGAAATAACTCCTTGACCTAGCGCTTTTGCTTTTACAGTATTTGTAAAGTCTTTCGCAATTTTAAAACTAACATCGGCCTCAACTAAAGCCCTACGGATTTGCTTAACACTATCCGCAATGTTTAATTCGGTAATCTTATGGTTTCCTTTGAGGACATCAAAAGCACCCTCTAAACGGTCACTTAAACTTTCAAACATGTGCTTAAACGTTTGGTATATTTTCTAAAGTCGCTAAGAAGAATTTCCAACTCTTCTGAACAGAACTGATTTGACACTTTTCATCCGGTGAGTGCGCTCCCCGAATGTTTGGTCCAAAAGAAATCAATTCCATATCCGGGTAATTTGTACCTAAGATCCCACATTCCAAGCCGGCATGACAGGCCTGTATTTTAGGCTCGTCCTGAAAAAGATTGCGGTACAGGCCGCTCATCGTTGTCAGAATATTACTCTTTGGATTAGGTGCCCAACCTGGGTAATCACCGCTCAACTCAACAGTACAACCCGCCGTTTCAAAAATGCGCTGGATGCCACGCGCCAAATCCATTTTCTCTGTCTCAACGGCACTTCGAGTTAAGCACATAACCGTAAGCGCGCCGTCCTTTAATGCAACACGCGCTAGGTTATTAGAAGTCTGCACTAATCCTGGGATATCAGGCGACATACGGTAAATTCCATTTGGGCAGGCATATACAGCACTGATGATGGATTGACTGGCCGCTTGAGAAAGGGCTAACGTTGGTTTTTCAATAGATTCGCAACTGATCTCAATATCCGCATCCGTGGTTGAATGCTCATCTACGAACTCTTCTCCAACCTCCGTGATTACCTCTTCAAATGCCTCTTCACTCCCGTGCCATACTACTTGAGCAACACTCTCCCTTGGTATTGCATTTCGAAGGCTCCCGCCATCTAAAGCTACCAATTGGACCGCATCACCCAAACGATCGAGCAAACGGTTCATTAATTTATTCGCATTACCAAGACCTTTATGAATGTCCATACCGCTGTGGCCGCCATTCAATCCTTTGATAGTGATTTCGTAGGCTAAAGTCTCTTCTTTTAGGGCTTCCATTTCAAACGAATGTGTCGCCGTTACATCAATACCACCCGCACAACCTATGGTCAATTCATCGTCGTCTTCCGTATCAATATTTAACAGAATCTTTCCATTGAGCATGCCGCCTTTTAACTCCAGAGCACCGGTCATTCCAGTTTCTTCATCTATAGTGAAGAGTGCATCAATAGCCGGGTGAGCAATAGTATTTGAGGAGAGTACAGCCATAATAAAAGCAACGCCCATACCATTATCTGAACCAAGCGTTGTGCCTTGTGCCTTTACCCAGTCACCATCAACCACCATTTTAATTCCCTCTTTGTCAAAGTCGAAGATGGTATCATTGTTTTTCTGGTGTACCATATCAAGGTGCGCCTGCAAGACAACTGGCGTTTTATCCTCCATTCCAACGGATGCCGGCTTTCTGATAAACACGTTACCAATATGGTCCACCTCAGTGGGTAGGTTCAAACTATGGCCAAAATCGACCATGAATTGGATCACACGCTCTTCCTTCTTCGAAGGACGGGGTACTGCATTTAAATCTGCAAAGTGGTTCCAAACTGCATTGGGCGCTAAGGCTCTTACTTCTTTACTCATCTTACATTCTATTTGGTACTTGGATTCCCAAGCAATTCATCGAAGCTTTAATTACTTCGCCTACTTTCTTACTCAACAACAACCTGAAAGCAATACTTTGTTCGCTTTCCGCTTTTAAGATGCTGTTATTCTGATAAAAACCATTGTATTTCTTGACCAATTCATACGTGTAATTCGCCAAAACCGCCGGAGAAAAATTTCTGGCTGCTTGATCCACTACATCCGAAAATTGCAAAAGCGATTTGATAACGATTGTTTCGTCTTCATTCAGGGTCAAAGTCGACCAATCCAACTCACTACTCTCTGGTGCTTTTCTTTGAAGGCTTTGAATGCGTGCGTAGGCGTATTGAATAAAGGGGCCTGTATGTCCGTTAAAATCGATGCTTTCCGCTGGATTAAACAACATTCGTTTCTTCGGGTCTACCTTCAGTATAAAGTACTTTAGGGCGCCCAGTCCGAGCGTAGTAAAGAGCTCTTTCTGCGCAGCAATTTCAAGACCGTCCAATTTGCCCAATTCCTTTGAGATAGCTTCTGCATCCGCAACCATTCCATCAATAAGATCATCGGCATCAACTACAGTACCCTCTCTACTCTTCATCTTTCCTGAAGGTAAATCTACCATTCCGTAGCTCAAATGATGCAGCTGTTCTGCCCAAGGATAGCCCAGCTTTGAAAGAATCAAGAAAAGTACCTTAAAATGGTAATCTTGCTCGTTACCAACTACGTAAGTCATTCCTTTTGCCTCGAAATCCTTAAATCGTTGAATGGCGGTTCCTATATCTTGCGTCATGTAGACACTGGTTCCATCGCTGCGTAGAACTAATTTATGGTCTAACCCTTCATCCTCCAGGTCAATCCAAACCGAACCGTCGTCTTTCTTGTAGAAGACACCAGATTCAAGCCCTTTATTTACGTCGTCTTTTCCTAGAACGTAGGTCTGACTCTCGTAATAATTCTTATCAAAATCAACGCCTAATTTGGTGTACGTTGTATTAAAACCAGTGTATACCCAATTATTCATGGTTTTCCAAAGTGTCACCACTTCCGCATCGCCTTGCTCCCACTTAAGCAGCATCTCTTGCGCTTTCAGCAGCGACGGGGCCAATTTCTTAGCTTCATCGCCAGTTTTACCTTCATCAAGCAAGCGTTTCATCTCCTCTTTGTAGACCTGATCAAATTTGACGTAATACTTACCTACCAAATGATCGCCTTTTAATCCCGTCGATTCAGGTGTTTCGCCATTCCCGTATTCCTGCCATGCGAGCATAGACTTACAAATATGGATTCCACGATCGTTAATGATCTGAACCTTTGACACTGCAACACCATTTGCTTTTAAAATCTCTGCCACTGAATAGCCAAGAAGGTTATTTCGAATGTGGCCAAGGTGCAAGGGTTTGTTGGTATTTGGCGAACTGTATTCTACAATGTAGGCGCCTTTAGATCCTGGCGTTGGAAGCCCAAAATGAGGGTCCGACGCAAAAGTTTTGAATTGGTCCACATAAACGCTGCGATCCAAAGTCAGGTTTAAGAACCCCTTCACGACGTTAAAGTCAGCTATGGCTGATAATTCTAAAAGCTTGTTTCCCAACTCTTCAGCGACCTCTTCTGGTTTCTTTTTCGCCGCACGAACAAAAGGAAAGACGACCAAAGTAACATCACCGTCGAATTCCTTACGCGTTTCCTGCAGCTCAGGTTCGACCTGAACGCTGTAGAGTTCATTTAAGGCTTTGCTTATGTTTTGTTCTAAACTCATTTATGCAGTTTTAGTCAAATATATTTCTGCTAACATACATCGTGCACTACCTCCACCAAGGGTTTCTATGGTATGTAAATCGCTATGAAGTATCCTGTGGTGTTGGGTTATAAAGTCTTTTTGGTCCTCATTTAATGCCTTGTAGGCACTAGAACTCATCACCAAAATTAATTCATCCGCGGCGCCTTTCACTAAGAGCATATTGCCGGCAAAGTTGCTTTTTTGCTCCACGCTTATAACAAGGATTTCTTTACCACTTTTAAGAATTGCCTCTTCTACTAAAGCTCGTTCATTCGCATCATGAATGGTATCTAGACACATCAATACATAAGCATCTGTAACACACATCATAACATTGGTATGGTAGATCTGTCCTATCCCGTCCGGCGTTTCCTGGTAAGCGGTAAACACCACAGGCTCGTAGTTGAAGTCTTTACAAAACGCATGAAATAAGCCCTCATCAGCGCGCTGTGAACGAGCCATGTAGGCGATTTTAGAATCATGATCTAATACCATAGAACCTGTGCCCTCGAGGAATAGCTCCTTCTGCTCTGCAGCTGTATAATCTACCGTTGTCGTTACTTCATAACCACGAGACTGCAATTCTTCAAAAATATCGGTGCGACGTTCCAGTCGTCTATTCTCGGCTTTCATTGGGTACAGCGCTACTCGACCATCTTGGTGCATACTGATCCAATTGTTTGGAAAAATGCTATCAGGTGTGTGAGGAACATGTGTATCTTCTAAAACTTCAACTTGAACACCTTCCGCACGCAATTTTTCTACCAATCCATCAAACTCATCACGAGCCGATTCCTGAGCGTTCATTTTGCCCGATTCCTTCTTTTGGTAATAATTATCGACCGCTGTTTGCTCGTTCATCGCAAAGGCAACTGGTCGTACCATTAACAGTTTATTTGTAGCATTATTCGTCATCTACAATCGCTTTAAAGGCATCGTTGTACAACGAAGTAAACCGCCCATTTTTACTATTTCATCGTACACCACGGAATGTACGTTCATGCCTCTATTCTTTAACCATTCTTGCATGGCCTCGCATTTGGCTGAAACAACCACATCGGATGGGCTAAAGCTGAAGACGTTTGTGGCAAGGAAATACGCTTCTTCAGGAGAACAACGATAAACATTCGTTGCTCCGTAACGCTCTATCAGCCACTGCACATCAGATTCATTCTTGAACAAGTGCGGTGCGATGAGTGCCCCGCCACCAACAGTTTGAAAAGCACAATCCAAATGCAACGAACCCTTTAAAGGATCACGATCGTCCTTGAATAATTCAAATCCTTTAAATTCTTTAGCTGGAAATTCATCCGCTAAATAGTCCATTCCTCTGTAGTTGGTTCGTGCAGTTTTATAAGCATCAAAGGTCGCATTGTCGCTGACTCCGACTAAAACGAAGTCATTGTCTACAATCACATCGCCCCCTTCTGCGTAACATCCGTTAGGCATCATGATGATGTTGCCCGATGGAATAGTTTCTTCTATTTCAGACATTGCATCGCGTTCTTCTGCACGATCCTCTATTACATTTGGTATGATGTACTGGTCTTCGATTACAAATGCGATATCTCTTGCAAATACTTGGTTCAAAGAATGGATGAGTGACGGTCGCAATACCTTGACTCCATTGTTCTCTAGAATTTCGATCAATCCTTTGAGTTGGAGCATGCATGCCTCTTCTTCTGGGAAAAGATCTTGTTTTACAGCCTCAAAACTGCGTGCATCGTAACATTCTTCCAATTTTGGAACACCACCCATTCGCATGGCTAATCCCACCACCACAGTGTCTAAGCGTCCATATTCGTTTTGAATTTCAGGTAGAATTTGCATGAAAATCTGTTTGAATGACAAATTTAAGGCTTTAATGTGTTGATAACGCTATTGAAAGGCCCGAGTTTACTAACGACTACAGGCTTATTTTTGAATGTATAAGACACCGACACCCATGGCGAAAAAATCTACTAAGAAGACACCAAAGGAACCGTCAAAGTTCTCCGTTCAATTCAAACAGCTAACCGCTGATACTAAGGAAATTACAGGAGACCCTACGACGAAAATATTCGGCTCGTTGCTCCTTGTTATGATCGGTTTCTTTACTGCCATCGCCATTATCAGCTTTTATCAGAATTGGACCCAAGACTTCAGTTTGTCCACAACTTCTTCAGGAGAATACGCCCACCCGGACTACGTAGGGAACATTTTCGGGAGACTAGGAAACGCCATAGCCAGTCTACTTGTTCTTGAAGGTTTTGGTCTTGCGGGTCTGTTCGTTCCCTTGTGGATCATGCTCTTAGGACTAAAACATGCTTTTACCTTAAACCGCATTAAACCTTGGGTTTTATTCAACCATCTTTTAGCCACCACTTTTCTTGTCGCGTTGATGTTTGGCTGGATTGCAAACCATCAACCAACCCTTCTGTCGGGCTTATCAGGGTACTATATTTATTTGAAACTAGCCCTTTATTTAGGCCGTATGGGAGTCTTACTGGTACTCTTCACCGCAGGGCTGCTGTATATTGTTGTTGCCTTAAAAATTCGGTCACTCACATTTAGTTGGCGCGCGCCCAAGCCACTGCCAGAAACGGAGCGCCCTTCTGAAGAAAACCTGAACTCATCCCTGGAAATCACTCCTGAGCCACAAGATGATATTCTGGTTCACGCGGTCGAACTTTCTCCAGAACCAGAAGAAGAGATGACTCCACAACCTGAAGTCATTTCTAGACCAACCGTCACAGATAGTTCAGTACAAAACAAAGCGCCTATTGATGCAGCCTCCACATTAGATGTTGTAGTTGAAGTTCATCAAGAAGCAGTTGAGGATGAAAAGTCTATTAATAAGAAAGTCAAGGACTTTGGTGAATACGATCCTACTTTAGATTTGAGCAGGTTTCAATTGCCTAAAATTGAATTACTTCAACCCTATGGTGATGGTAAAATCACCTTCGACAAAGACGAAATTGAAGCGAATAAGAACCGTATTGTAGACACATTAAAAAACTACAGTATTGAGATTAAGGAAATCAAAGCTACCATAGGTCCTACGGTTACCTTATATGAAATTGTTCCAGCAGCAGGAATTAGAATTTCAAAAATTAAAAACCTCGAAGACGACATTGCATTGAGTCTTGCTGCTTTGGGAATTAGAATTATTGCACCTATTCCCGGTAAAGGAACTATAGGCATTGAGGTTCCAAATGCCAACCCTCAAGTCGTAAGTATGCGTCAGGTCATCGCAAGCAAAAAATTCCAAGAGTCAAACATGGAATTACCCGTTGCTATGGGCCGCACTATAACGAATGAAAACTTCATTTTTGATTTGGCAAAAATGCCTCACCTTCTTATGGCAGGTGCTACCGGACAAGGAAAGTCTGTTGGCTTAAATGCAATTTTAACATCACTGCTTTACAAGAAACACCCTAGTCAACTCAAATTTGTTCTCGTTGATCCTAAGAAAGTAGAACTGACGCTTTACAATAAAATTGAACGGCACTACCTCGCTGTTCTTCCCGATACAGATGAGGCCATTATTACCGATACAGCAAAAGTGATCCATACTTTGAATTCGTTGTGTATTGAAATGGACAACCGGTATGAGCTGCTGAAAGGCGCAATGGTTAGAAACATCAAGGAATACAATGCTAAATTCATTTCAAGACGATTGAATCCTGAAGAGGGCCACAAATTCCTACCGTACATAGTGCTAGTGATCGATGAATTTGCCGATCTTATCATGACAGCCGGAAAAGAGGTTGAGATGCCTATCGCACGACTTGCGCAGCTGGCCCGGGCCATTGGTATCCATTTGATCGTAGCCACCCAGCGGCCTTCTGTAAATGTTATCACAGGTATCATAAAAGCAAATTTCCCTGCGAGAGCTGCATTTAGAGTGACCTCGAAAATTGATTCTCGAACTATTCTTGATGCGGGCGGTGCGGATCAACTTATCGGAAAGGGAGATATGCTCTTTTCGCAAGGTTCTGATCTCGTACGACTCCAATGTGCCTTTGTTGACACGCCTGAAGTTGAAGCGATTTGCGATTTTATAGGTAACCAACAAGCCTACCCTATGGCTTATCAGTTGCCAGAATACGTTGGTGAAGAAGGTGGCGGTGTTGGCGAAATAGATCCATCAGATAGAGATTCCTTATTTGAAGATGCTGCTCGTTTAGTGGTCCTTACCCAGCAAGGATCTACTTCGATGATTCAAAGAAAATTGAAATTGGGATACAATAGAGCAGGTCGTATTGTAGACCAATTAGAAGCGGCTGGGATACTAGGACCCTTCGAGGGTTCCAAGGCCAGACAAGTTTTAATTCCAGATGAAATGGCTTTGGAACAGAAATTGAATGGAGATGCGTAAATTCGCCGGTATGAAACTATTCGCTTTACTGATTGTACCCTTTTTAGCGCAAGCACAAACGCACACGGATGCGAAAGCTTTGCTCAATGATGTTTATGAGCATACGCTAGCGCTCGAAACACAGCATATATCCTTCACCAATACTATTGGAGCGCCTAGTAACGGCGGCATGAAGGAGCGCAGCTCTAAGGGTGAACTGTTTGCCTTAGGGGAGCAAGTACGCGTAAAGACTGATGCCTTTGAATTTCTCTCTGACGGCTCAAAAGCGTATCTAATCTATCCTGAAGACGAGGAAATAGAAACTACCGCTTCAGATGAAGAAACGTCACTAAGCCCCGCGGATATTTTAAAAAACTATCAAAGCGGGTACAGTTATAAAATGGCTGGTAAAGCACAAGAGAACGGAAAATCTATACAATATGTTGCGCTTCGACCCGTTGCTAGTGAAGAAGTGAAAGAAATAATAATCGGTATTGACGTTAAAAAGTTACTGCTCGAAAACTACACACAATATGGCACAAACGGCGTAAAAACTGTTTTCAGTGTAGATTCTTACGAGACAAACGTTCCCTTAAATGAGGAGATGTTTAACATTAATGCAAAGGAATTTGAAGGGTTTTATCGACTCTAAACTCGAATGAAAAAACTAGACCTCTACGTCTTAAAAAGTTTTATCAGACCATTGATACCGACCTTAGGTATCATGGTCTTTTTCTTTTTAATGCAAATGGTCTGGAAATATGTAGACGATCTCGCGGGAAAGGGTATCGAATGGTACGTACTGTTAGAATTACTTTTTTATTGGGCTGCAAGCGTCGTCCCCTTTGCCCTACCGGTAAGCGTCTTGTTCGCCGCTCTATTGACTTTTGGCAATTTTGGAGAACACTATGAACTAGCTGCGATGAAAGGATCGGGTATTTCCCTGTTCCGAGGCATTCGTTCACTTATTGTCCTCAACATCGCTATCGCTTTCGGTGCGTTCTACTTCTACAATAACATCATACCCGTGGCCAATTTAAAGGGCCAAAGTCTTTTAATAAATATTTCCAAAAGCAAGCCCGCGTTTCATATTACTCCTGGTATTTTTTATAATGGTTTTCAAGGCTATAGCATAAAAATCGGCAATAAAGAAGGTGAAGGCGAGCAACTACTTAGCGACATCTACATCTACGACCACAAGGAAGCGAAAAAAGGTAATTTAAAAGTGCTTGTCGCATCCACGGGAATCATGCGTCCAGTGGCCAATGATCAATACTTAGAGATTGAACTGCATAACGGAGCTACCTATGAAGATATCGATCGGAAATTCGTGGAGGAACGTCAGAAAATGCCTTGGGCTCAGAGCGAATTTGACACGGCCTACCTTCGCTTTCCACTGACTAATTTCAGCAATGCAGATCTTTATAAAACGCGTCGAAAAGATTACATGATGATGAATACCCAGCAGTTAAAGGAAACTGCAGATACGCTTGCTTTACAAATCATAGAACGACAAGAAAACTTCACAAAGAATTTAAAAGGCAAATACAAATTCGATTACATAGATGTTGCGAGTGGCAATTCTGTTGCTATTGCTAAAGAGAATGTCATGAGCAATTTGCTTAGTGGTATGAGAATTCGAGCCTCACAAAATGCCATTCGACTTGCGCGAAGCAATCTTGATTACTTGAAGCAAATGGATCGTGAAATGAATTGGCGCAAAGAAACTAGAATGCGTCACTTTCTAGAGTATTACAAGAAATTTGCGCTTGGCGCCAGTGTATTGATTATGTTTTTTATTGGTGCTCCACTAGGTAGTATCATTCGTAAAGGCGGCATAGGCCTACCATTGGTCATCTCTACCGTGGCATTCTTGATTTTCCACATTTTGAATACCACTTTTGAAAAGATGGGACGTGAACTATTATTAGATCCGGCGCTTGCTATTTGGCTTCCGTCTCTAATACTTGCACCTATAGCACTTTGGCTAACGAAGAGTGCATCAAGCGATACGGCACTTGTTTCTGGTGAGTGGTTCAGTAAAATCCTTGCCCGAATAAATTCTAAAAAATCCTAGTGAAGCGACTTCTCATTCTCTCTAATAAACTGCCCTACCCAGCCAATGACGGGAGTTCTATTGCGATGGCTAGGCTCTTAGAAGACTTATTGGCGCTAAATACTTTCGCAATCACTTATGGTGCCTTAAATACGCAAAAACACCATAAGGACATTAATGACTTTCCAAAAAGAGTATCAAAGGCCATTACCTTGAAAACATTTGAGGTAAACACCTCTCCTTCTGTGCATTCCGCTCTGAATAATTTACTGTTCTCTCGAGCCCCCTATCATTCCGTACGTTTTTTCGTGAAACCTATGATTGATTGGCTCGGTACCTTTGAGAATGGTTATTTTGACTTTGTCATTATTGAAGGCGCCTTTATGGGTGATTATTTAAAGGACCTGCGAAGAATTGGACAACATTGTACATTGCGTGCGCACAATTTAGAGCACCTCATTTGGAAACGCACTAGCCAGGCTGTTTCTAATCCACTAAAGAAATGGTATTTGACGCTTCAAAGTAACCGTTTGAAACGTTTTGAAGAAGCACTTACCAAAAGCGTTGATTCAATATGGAGTATTAGTGAAGAAGATAATTTTTGGTTCAAGGCAATAAACCCCGCTTCCACGACCATTTCGGTATCCATTGCACAACAAGAGGTTATGACCAATTTAACCCACTTATCGTGTTTCCATCTTGGAGCATTAGATTGGGAGCCCAATCTACAGGGATTGGAGTGGTTCACTTCTCAAGTTTGGCCGAGGGTACTGCGTGAAATTCCAAATGCCACCTTCCATGTAGCGGGCAATAATCCACCCAAACACATGCAATCGGACCAAAAAAAGAACATCACAGTGCACGGAAGAGTGCCGGATGCTCAGGAATTTGCGAAATCTCATGGTATTGCAGTCGTTCCGCTCCTTGCAGGCTCCGGTGTGCGTATCAAAATTATCATGAATGCTTCTTGGGGAGTCCCCATGGTAAGCACACGTGTAGGAGCTGAAGGGCTTTTTGATGCCACTGCTCAAGGTGTCGAGCTCGCTGACAGCGCTGAAGAATTTTCGCAGGCTTTGATAGCACTGCTTCAAAATCCCGAGAAATCTCTTGTCCTGGGTCGCACAGCCAACCAACATATACTTAGTAACTTTGGCCCTAAATCCATTCAGGAAAAAATAGCTCAGGCATGGTCAGTTTAACAATGGCAATCTCACTCTCGGCATTGTGCTTGATTGCATTGACGTATGCCGTTTATCCATTATGGCAATTGGCTTTTCCTGGAAAAGCCATTGATTTTTCAGGAGAGTACACCCCCCCGACGGTTAGTATCGTATTTGCTGCATACAACGAATCCTCCATTATTGAGGATAAGATCCGTAGTCTCTACCACACGAACTACCCGATTGACCTTTTGTCGGTTTGGGTAGGCAGCGATATGAGTGATGACGGCACAGATGCTATTATTCGCTCGCTTCAAAAAGAATTTCCAAATCTCAATCTGAATGTTAATGAAGTGCGCTCTGGGAAGTCTGCAACCATCAATAGATTAGTAGCACTAAGTAGTGCTGAGGTAATCATAGCTACGGACGCAAACATTCTTTTTAAAGCGACTACAATAGAAGAGTTGGTAAGGCCTATCGCTCAAGAAAAGGCAACCGCAGTTGCGGGTACACTTAAATATGAAGACAAAGGGGTTGCTAGCAGCACGGCTTCGAATGAAAAGGCCTATCTGTCTCTTGAGAATGCAATTCGCCGCGCCGAAAGCAGAAAACACGGTATTTGTTTGGGTATGGAAGGTGGATTGTACAGCATAAAGAAAGCATTTTGGCAACCCATACCCCCAAACACATTTATGGAAGATTTCTTCCAAACAGTCCAGCTTATTTCTCGAGATCAAAAAGTGCTTTTCAACGAATCCGCTGTTGGATTAGAGGATGTAAGCACCTCATTACAAGAGGAGTACAAACGTAAGATTAGAATTAGTATAGGAAATTGGCAAAACCTAGTCCGATTTTATCCACTCATTTTTAAACATCCCTACCCGTTCGGAGGACTATTTATAATGCACAAAGTACTGCGTTGGGTGACACCGCATCTTTATCTCATCGCTTTAGCTGCAGGGCTGTTTACACCGAATTGGCTCTTTTTTACCGCGATACTTGTTGGCCTTCCCATTTCACAGCTCATCCTTTTGGCGTTGGGTTGGGCCACTCCTTTAGCGTATTTTTACGCAATGAATGCCGCACTCTTTGTAGGCTTTATTAAATATATCAAAGGAGTGAAATCGAGCGTTTGGCAACCCACTAAGAGAAATCAACATGAGGATTAATACCATAGAAGAAGCATTAGAAGATATTGCCCAAGGCAAAGTAGTTATCGTTGTTGATGATGAAGACCGCGAAAACGAGGGCGATTTCGTTGCGGCTGCAGAGTTGGTTTCACCTGAAATGATCAATTTCATGGCAACCGAAGGCCGTGGCTTGATATGTACGCCAATCCTGCGTAAACGTGCAGAGGAATTGGACTTGCCTCCTATGGTAAGCAATAATACAGATCCAAACAATACCGCTTTTACTGTGAGTATCGACCGTGTCGGAGCGGGTTGCACAACGGGTATCAGCGCATACGATCGCTATATGACAGTGAAGGCGTTGGTTGACCCAGTAATAAAGCCTGAACAATTGGCACGACCGGGCCATATTTTTCCTTTAATCGCGAAAGACGGCGGTGTCCTTCGTCGCGTAGGTCACACCGAAGCTGCAGTTGACTTAGCGCGTCTCGCTGGTCTCGCGCCAGCGGGTGTGATTGTGGAGATCATGAATGAAGACGGTACTATGGCGCGTTTGCCGCAACTCATAGAAATTGCCGCAAAGCATGATTTAAAAATCATCACTATTGAGGATCTAGTCGCTTATCGAATGGCGAAGGAGAGCTTGATAGAATTGGAAGAAAAGGTGCAGATCACCACGCCGCACGGTGAATTCACGCTGCATGCGTTCGAACAAAAAACGAATCATCAAGTACATTTAGCACTCACCATGGGCGAATGGGAACTAGATGAAACAGTACCGGTGAGAATTCACAGCGCAGGTGTAGCTAACGACATTTTCCATCTGCTCACCAGTAACGAAAGTTCACGCTTAGAAAAAGCCTTAAAAAGTATCGCCACTTCCGGGCACGGTGCCATTATTTACATGAATCAAGAGCCGAACGGTGACCGATTATTAAGTCGTATTCAATCGTTCAAGAAAGATCAAGACCACACAACGCCCAGTTTTACTAAGGATACACGCGACTTTGGAATAGGTGCACAAATCATTCACTATCTTGGTATTAGAAAGGTAGATCTGCTCACCAATAACCCCATTAAACGGGTGGGCGTAAGTGGTTACGGTATTGAAATTGTAAAAAATTC
>Ga0209532_1001972_pt1 | contig 15102 bp, 15 predicted proteins | sample COG_02_FD_184746 | JGI IMG/M metagenome (GOLD analysis project Ga0209532, IMG submission 184746) | Pelagic Microbial community sample from North Sea - COGITO 998_met_02 (SPAdes) (version 2) | ecosystem: Environmental > Aquatic > Marine > Neritic zone/Coastal water | place: Helgoland, sampling... | reverse complement strand
AAGTGGGCACAGGCCACCACCAAATTGGAGGCCCAGCTGGTGGCGCCAGGGCACTCGCAGCTCGCGCTGGCCACCACGGACTTGTGGAACGAGTCGGTGGTTCGGCCAGCCGCCTTTCGGGAGAGGGTCTGGAGCTGGAGACGGGCCGACACGCCAAGACGGCTGTTGTTGTCGTGTGCCATCGTGTCAAGGGATGTGCACAGCGCGTAGCTGCTCGCTCCGAGCACAGCGTGCCCCACGGACAGAGCCGAGTACCCAACGGCCTCTATCACCGACGGTGATTCTTGGGACGCACCATCCAAGCAATGGGCGCTGGTAGGAAGTTTCATTTGAGTTTTCGACATGATTAAAAGTAAGAATTACCTTTTTATTTCTACTACAAAAGGTTGTAATACGTGTTTCGACGTTCGGATTTATTTATTTTTTACAGAGAGTAGGAGGAATTTATTTCTTCAAAACACCATGTTTTCTGTCCCGGCGTCGTCTCCGACTTCGTTGAACGATGCGGGGTGGTGGTCCACTGCAGTCACTGGACGGCACGAGCTGGACGAATTGATTGACTTGTGTCACTACACTGGTCAGGAGAGCAGAGGAAGGCATGCATCGCACAGTGAGGAGAGGGAGTCGTTCACACTCGGGTGGGGGGACGAACTGGGCGTCCTCGTCGTCGGGAATGTCGACGTCGCTGACGACGTCGACGTTCATCCAGAGTATCTGGAGGGCCGCGATGGCGATCGGTGATACGTCCTTGGTGTGGATCGTCCCGTTCTCTCCGATGAATTTCACGTGGATGTAAACGGCCCCGTCTTGGACGAGGAGGTGCTCGAGAGTGGATCGCACGACGCGCCCGTCCGTCCGGAAGATGTGTGCACATTTGCCATACCACGAGTGGTTCATATGTTTATTCTAATGCCCCCGACTTGTGTTTTTTTTTCTTGTTGGTGCTGGCCTCGAACATGTCCAAGAACCGTTTCGACGCAGACTGTTTCTTTGTGGCCTGTCCCTTGTGCATGCGAGCGACAATTGCTCGGATCAAGACCATGGGGTTCGTCACACACTTCCTCCCGACCGAGTCCGCCAGGAGCGCATGGAACCGACATTGCACATCGGCACATCCCAGAATATCCAACACGGCACGGCTGTCGGCCACTGCGCCGTGGGCATTGAGCAACGGGCGCTTGCAACACGCCACGTACACGTCCCCGAGTCGGTAGCTGCACTTGCCGTTCGCCTTCCGCACTAAACACGTGGCATCCAAGACTTCCCGCCCAAACAACAGGACGTCGACCGAGGTCTGGATACGCAACTCCCGAAAGTAGGTGGTGGCCGACAGCCCACACCGTTCCGCCTCTGCAACCACAATCGGGATGTCGTATGCAAACCCATTGTAGGAGACGAGGACCCGCGGGATGTCGGGGTCGGCACAGACCACCTCCAGGTGATCCTTGAAGGACTCCAGCACCGTCTTGATCGTCGGGTGCTTGTCCAGGGAACTCATCGTGATCCCGGTGATCTCACTGGCGCGACGGGACATCGTAGCCACGGTCGGTCGACAGTACATGGCAAACGGAGCCAATTCTTGGATGTCCCCGTCAGTGTCCCAGAGACGCACGACCGCACCGAACTCGACGATCTGATCCCGGGCAACGGACAGCCCCGTCGTTTCACAATCGAAGGAGATGATGTAGTACTTCATTTCATTTGTTACCGTCGAGAGCAACCCAACACCGACGGTGGAGAGAAATTTCACCCCAATTTTCCACCAAAAAATGTGGAAATTTCACCCCCATCCGACACCCACCGAATCAACGGTCACTACAATGCAAATGGGCGACGAGTGGCTGCTTACCGAAAGTCGGGCCAACGGTCGGCTGTGTCTGTTCCCCATATCCGATGAAAGTCTGCCGTTCTGGGGGATGTACAAGACCGTCCAGAAGATGATCTGGTTCACCGAGGAGATTGATTTGGTCCAGGACGTGACGGATTTCCAGACCAAGATGACGGCCGACGAACGCCATTTCGTCGAGATGATTCTCGGGTTCTTCGCCCAGGCCGACAACATCGTCAATGAGAACATCGTGACGTCTCTGTACTCACAGATCAAGGACGCCTCCGTGCGGGCATTCTACGGTCTACAGATCGCGTTCGAGAATGTCCACGCCGAAACCTACAATGTCATCCTGGACACCTTGGTACGGGATCGCACCCGGAAGGACCAACTCCTCCACGCCATCGATACCATCCCCTCGATCCAACGGAAAGCCGAGTTCGCACTGAAGTACATCGACGGGGACATGGACTTTGCAACTCGCGTCGCCGCATTCGCGTGCGTCGAGGGTCTGCAGTTCTCCTCCTCGTTCTGCGCCATCTTCTGGTTGAAGAAACGAGGGCTGATGCCCGGGTTGACGTACTCGAACGAACTCATCAGCCGCGACGAGGCCCTGCACTGTCGGTTCTCGATCATGGTCTACAAGTCCCTGACCCACCGGCTGGACGAGAAGACCTTGCATGACCTCATCGGGCACGTGGTCGACATCGAGAAGGCGTTCGTGCAGGATGCGCTTCGCTGCCCACTCATCGGCATGAACGCTTCAGACATGATGCAATACGTCGAGTTCGTGGCGGATCTGATGTGTGACCTCTTTGACATCCCACCCTTGTTCAACGCCCAGAACCCTTTCGACTTCATGGAAACCATCTCTCTGCAGGGCAAAACGAACTTCTTCGAGAAACGCGTCTCGGAATACCAGAAAGTGTCGGACCGACATATTGCAAATGCGGCATTCGAACCCGATGGGGACTTTTGATCGGAATACAAAAATCACGTCGGGTACGTGTTGTAAATAAACGACGACATGACACGTCCGACACTGTTGACATTGGTATCCGACGGAATCGACACGGGGTGCACATTCGTTTGGCACGTGTGGACGATCGTATCCTGTGTGTCCACTGTGATGCAGGGCGTAGTGGCGATTATTAAATATGCCGACATCCAGGGCACAACTGTGAAAATCGATGGTCGTCTGGACAGGTTCTACCAAATCATCATCAAGGACGCCACCACCACTACTGCTTCTTCCCACGACCTGCTGAACACGTGGTTGGAAACAGATTCGGACATGTTGGTTGAGATTCACAAGCTTCTCGGCGCGGCCCTGACGGCCACCAGAACGACCCCCGTCGCCACCAGTCCCCACAATACTCGGAGTCGGGGGACAACCCCTACTCTGGAAACTCCTAGTACCTCGAAGTGAATATAGTATCTAGATAAACTGGTTTTTATTGATGGAGTTGACAGACTCACGGCGGCGTCAGAATTCCCGTCAACACACGTGTCTCATCGTCCGTGAACGTACGGGTGGGAAAGAGAACCTTGAGCGTGACGTGCAGCGATCCGGTGCTGGTGATCCCACCCCCCTGGACCACATGGACCGAATCGTGACCCCGGGGGCTCTCCGACACCAGGTCCAACTGACGTCCATTCACATGCTCTATTGTGATGGTGTAACCACACAGTGCCTGTAGCAGAGTGATGCTCTGCGTCATCCGAAGATCATCCGTTCCTACGCGGGTGAACACCGGGTGTTTCTTCACCTGGATCCCAACGACTACGTCACCATGAGTGCGAGTGTTCGGCAACGAATGCCCCTTCTCTCGGAACATCATCTTCGAACCATGGGTGGCACCAGGAGGGATGGCGATGTCGACATTGAGTTGTACTCGGGTATGTCCGATGCCACTGCATGGTACGCATGGGCGGACCGTAATCTTGCCCCGACCACCACACTCCGAACAGGATGATTGGATCTGCTGTATCATCCCGGGTCGCAGAGTCCGGGACGTGACCGTGATCCCAGTACCGTCACATGACCGACAGGAACGGGACCCCGTTCCTCCTGTGCCTGCACATGCGTTGCAACATCGTTGCGCGTGATAAGCGACCGATCGACGGGATCCAGTGCAGACCTCTTCCAGAGACAGGAACACATTGATGATGAGTGGACGGACGCCACCCTCCCGCGACGACGGGAACGTTCCTGAGAACATCGATGCGAACACGTCATTCATGTTCTGGTTCCGGTTGCCACTTGCATCATACTCCTTGCGACGCGAAGGGTTCGACAGGACCTCGTAGGCGTCCGTGATGGCCTTGAACTTCTTGTCGTCACCACCCTTGTCGGGGTGATGCGTCATAGCGAGAGACCGATAGGCCTTTGTGATTTCGCGGGCGGTTGCATCTGCACCGACGCCGAGAACGGAATACAGCTCCTTGTTGCCCACCGTCGTCTGACCAAAGAGATTACGGAACATCGATAGAAACTGAGCCACGGGACTTCACCTTGGTCCGATGCACGGGAAAAATCGGCGTCGGTCGTGGATATTTATTATGGACACCGACGGTGCCGATGCAGTCGATCCAGACCATGTCAGTCAGGAATCGCGATGATATCCTGGCGGCGTATATGCACTTCTCGCCATCGTCGGTCGACATCATCGCACGGATCGAACACATGGAACAGGTCGGAAACATGGACGTCTACTGCAAACAGCTCTGTGAAGATGGCATGCTGGAAGAGAGCGTCACAACCCAAGGTATCGTGGAATATAGTTTGACCGACTCCGGACGGAAAATCATCGAAGCCAACGCTCAGAAGGTGACAGTCCCGTCGACAAAGATCACGATCTTTCGGCAGCTCAAGATCCGAGAACAACGCAACGTGTCCTTGCGGAACCAAGTGCAACGTGCGATGGCATCTCTGGATGGTCGGTTCGTCTGCATACTGGAAATGCAATCTCTGCTTGGTGAACACGTCAGTATACCCGAACTGAGCTCGATCCTGTGCGGACTGATCTGGCGCGGTCACATACTATCCTGTGGCGTGTTGTATGGCGACGTCGACGGGTAGCGCCGCTTTCGTTTCCTGTGGCTCTCACGCAGCGCGAACAGAGCGAGCTCGCCAACAGTGATGCCGGACATTCCGATGGGATTCTCCAACGGAGGGTCGACGCCAGTCCGCAAGAGTTTATAGTAGAGGCGGATGTCCGAGTTCAACGACGACTGCATCCACTCCATGTCCGAGATCGACGGGGCATGGAATCCATGGGGGAGTTGATCGAACGTGATGCTCATTGGTTCGTCGGTTGGGTGGGAGGTCATTTTTCATGGGTCGCGGGAGTACGTTTTTTCTCTCGATCAGTCGGTCTCGGAAGTATTGGTGCGCACACTGGACTGTCGTCTGACCATCGACGCATGGGTCGTAGGGACCATATTGAGGGTCCCGGACGTGTTTCAAGAAACAACGAACGGTCATCATACTACGAGTAGTGGTTGATTGTTTTATTTATTATCGACTGTCTACTACTGTATATATAGGTGTACGAACAACACGACTAAAACGGAAAGTACAAGTATCACACGTAATGCGCCCCGACTTCCCCATCCGACTATGACCAGCGCCGGCACAAATGGCCAGACGACGCGACGACGTCGTCGTACAGGTTCCGACTGCTCCTCCTTTCGGGAGGAGATATAGTGGTGGTAGTGACGAGGCGGTACGAAATCCATGATCACATCAGCGTAACTGTCGTACGCACGCGGTAGTGCCCGCCACAACGCCTCTGACGGGTGGACGTGGTGGGAGGACGGACGCTGCGGCAACATGTTTCCCGGAAGGAGTCCACAGAGTTCCCAAAAGTCGTCGGTCTGATCCCGGGACATCGTGAATGTCACGGCAAACAGGAATTGAGTGAGTCCCACGTTGTCCATTGGCAACACCGGTGCGTCGACATACTCGACAACCGGTTTGTTCAGTCGAATGTTCACATCATTGTGAAGATCAATCACCCACTCCCGATGAGGTTCGTACAATGGATTCTGCAATATGTACCGGGACATGTGCAGACTGCACACCGGACACGGGAGCAAGGATGGTAGTATCGAGAGCATGCCCTCCGGAATGACCTCCAGTCGATGCAGCCAATCCCAACAGGCATGCGACCACCGAGGCATCCCAGTTCCCAACATCACCCTCTTCGTCATTTGTTCTTCTGTGTCTGAGTTTCCAAGATCACCCTCAAGTCCCGATGAGTGCACATCTCGTCCATGTGCTGATGCATGACATCGATCTGTGCCGTGCGTGTTTCGGCCACCCGCTCGAGAGTCACGATGCGAGTGGAAATCTCAGAGACCCGGACAACTAGAACAACCAGAAGAACAACGACAACTAACAGGAACAACGTATGGAAAGAAATCATGCACAAACACGAAAGGGAACTTTATTACCTAGGAACAAACGCGTAAAATCAATACATCAAATGTCGTGGTCCGACATGTCGGGAAGGTGCACAAACGTGTCTGGACCGATCCGGACAATCTGGGTAGTCGTGCGGTTTCGATCAGCGGCACCCACCCCCATCGCCATGGGGTCCACCACCCCGTTATTGGGCAACCAACGTGGATGTGCTCCGGAGGCTATTTGCAACAAGAGTCGATGCCCCTTGGCGATGGTCCGTCCGACTGGACCGACCTGGACACACACTTGAACGTCCTGCGCCGTGCCTGCCACCATGCCCGACACATCTCGATGGGGCGACATGCAACCTGTTCCCGCGTCAGGAGTGGTCACCCCAGTCGTGACGCGTCGAATACCCTCTGCAAAACAGACCGCCGACGTCGGACGACCCCGGGACGCGTCGAAACCATTGGTCGGCACGTCACACAATCGACCCACGACGTCGAAGGTGTCGCCAGAACAGATGACCGAGATGTTCAGGATCACGTACCCAATCAACACCATGACGGTGTCCAAGGGATCGGTGACAAACGTCAGGAGATCCCGTCGCTCGGACAATGCCACGACATCGGGAGTGTTGTTCCCCAATATCGCAAATGGAGACATACCACTGGACGGTGTCGGATCGGACCCCCGGTAGCTATACACCAGGGATCCCGGCACAGGCACAGTCGTCTCCAACCGATAGATGGTGGGCAGTTCGGTCTGGACCGTCGTCGTGTCCCACCACCACCGTTTCCGAGACGGGTCGACAAGTGGCACAATGGGAGTGGTCGATGGATACAGTTCCAGACACGAATGGACAGGGGGCCACCGACGCAGACCCACCCACCGACCATGGCACGCGGTCGTCGGCTCGCGCAGGAGCGTCGTCCGTATCATGCCGGCGATTTGTTGCCGCAACCCATAATTCCACTGGTCCACGTACACTTGCACCGGCAAAACTACCTCCTCATCGTCGGGTGGACGAACAGCATCATCGAAACAGGACCGCAGGCCGCTGGATGCAAACGATTCCAGCGTTTGCGTCAGAATGAAACCACCCGGCCCAGGATGTAAACTTTCCAAATGATGCCAGGGGCCGATCGTGAGCCGTGGACAGGGAGTCTGCATGTCCTGTTCCCATGCCTCGTGGATGAGGTTGAAGTCGAACAGGGACCCTTTGCACATGATGTCGTACCATCCCGCGATGATGTGCACCAAACGCCCGGGGACGTTGAGTGGGTCTCGCACTCGGGATGCCCAGAATGGAGCCGTGGCATCACAAGACATCCCCACTGGAACAACATCCGATCCACAGGCCCGATGCACAATGGTCCGGAACCCTCCTCCGCCGTCGGTGATCGAACTGCTGCCCAACGCTCGAAGAATCTGAGGGTTGGTGCCACATACGTTCCCAACACAGTGGAAGAACCCACGGGCACGTTCCAACCAGTCCGTGTCCACTGTCGATGGCCACCCCGACAATCGCATGATGGAGATCCAACGGACGACTATCTCCAGACACGGGACGCCACCCTGGACGCACGCGACGGACATGTCGGACGAGGCCATTGCCGGGACGATGCAGAGCAGCGGAGCCACCACTCCAGTCTCGCGTGCAGCGCCGGCGGCCCACTGCGTATACCCGAGGAACGACATTCCGCACATTCCCACGCGACTCTCGGGAAACGTTTCCGCAATCCACGCACGGCAATCCAGACCATCCGAGGATTCGTGTTGGAGAAACGCATCTGTCCCGCGGCCATCGGAACCGAAACGACCTCGTGTGTCCTGGGACACGACACGATATCCGTGGAGACAAATGCATCCACAGAGGGCATGTACCATATGTCGACCGTACGGAGTCCGGATCAAGATCGTGTCGATCGTTGATGGTGATGGTGGTGCTCCATGCCGAGGGATCGGTTCAAACACCGTTGTTGCCAGAAATGCGCCATCATGCATTCTGACTCGCACGGCAGTGTCCGTGCCTAGACCGAGCTTCTCCCGGGACTGTATGCTGGACGAGATTCCGATCGTGTACGCAAACAATCGGGATGCAGCCTCGGTCAAGAGATCGAGTTCCATCTTCTATTGGAGCTCGTGTGCTGTTCGGAATGTGTCAGAATCAATACGTTGTGAACATGCAATCAGGAAAATTCATGAATGGTCTGTTTTATTCAATCGCATCGTCGAGGTCCGACATATTGTCAAACTCGGCATCTGATTGGAACGTCGTTGCCAGATCATCCTCTTCCAGATCATCAATCACGTTCCCTATGTCCGTCATCCAATCCACCATCATCTCATCCTCGTCGGACATCCCATCGTCGGACCATTCGGAACCCGGGTCGTCGTCCGAACCACCGGAGGAAGATTCAGAGTCTGATTTCGGTGGAACATAGTCCTCGTCGACCAAGATACTTCCGTACCCATGCATATTCATGTCTTTTGTTTTACGTTCATGCAACAACATACGCTGCTCCGTACGCTGCTCGGGATGCATATCCGCATACTGGGAAGGATGAACAATCTCCACGTCATCTGGATCCGGAATCGTGTCCGACAATATAGCGTTCCCCTTGTCATCGAGTATCATGTTTCCATCACTGTCGAGATGAACACCATCCGGATACGTACTTGGGAATACGACGTACCCACCGAGGTGGGACCATCGTTGGGTACTCACGCGTCGTGGACGGTCCATCTTTTTTATTTACCATGTGCAAACAAGTTAATTAGACGTGACATGCACGTGTACTTTGCTATTATACCGGGTATTTGGACAATCGGTTTTTCAATTCCAGGTGTGTCACACCCGACAAGTAGAACATGTATATCGAATCAACACGTCATGTAATATATGTCACAAACTCTTTTTCGTGTTTGATACTGTCCTGTATATATCCAACGATAATATGAATACACGTGTCGTAGTGATGCAGTATGAACAAAACCACCAATATGCAACGGGCTGTAAATGGTAATGTAGAGGAGGATGACCCCGATAAGGCTGGATTTCAAGCCGTGGGTGAGAGAGTGAGAGAGATAGACCAAAATAACAATGTCTCCAAAGAATTTAAGAACTTCTGTGGTAATATAATTAACACTGAGTCAGATGATGAAAAAAAAAGAGAAGCAGACATACAGAAAGTTGTTGGTGTCCTACAAGAAACAAAAACCGACGAGACCGTCGAATATGTCCGATGTGAAGGTACTACAACGGTATTTGGAAATAAATTATGTGTACAAAGACAATGTCGGTGTGTCACCAAAAACCAACCAGATGATTTCGATCCGATCGAAATGAATATGTTTGCACCAAGTGAGAAAAAAATACTCAGTGCCGCCATTACCGATGAAAAATTAAAATCACGGTATCGACTATGTAATCGACACTCATCATCTATCCGGTTGCCTTTTGAATATCTGAAACAGTTGAAACTAGCAGTTGGTGCAATGGAAAAAGAAATTCGTGGTGGTATTCTGGAAATACGAAAATCCTCGTATGGTGGTGATACAATCGACGGACTGCTCGACAATATACTAACGTTGATTCCATTTATCGCTAACATGGGTCGTGAAACCGCACATGATGCCAGGTCATCCGTCAAGCGTGCACTGGACGACTATATTTCGAGTGACGATGAACCCCCCGAGAAATTACAGAAAATACAAGATGTATACACAACAATACATGCTACAATCAACCAAGGTAACCAACCGCAACATACAGCTGCTGTCGCGGCGGCGATTGTTGTCGATGATGAAATATAAGAACTACAATAACATATTTATTACACGTTCAAACATGACCATGCTTTACGTTTTTCAATTTCTGCTCTGTACCGAGCTTCTTCATCACTGTCTTTATAACAGTACATAAAAATACGTTTGTTTTCCTTCGTCGTATGGCAGAGACGATTAATCCTCCCGATCATCTGTGTAATATTGGTATATGTTTCATCCATCGTCAATATATGCAGATTCCTGGTATCGAATAGACTGATACCCTCCGGTACGAACGAATTGAACAGAACAACCGGTATATTCTGCGGGTTTTCATTAACGAATTGGACAAGCTTATTGTCCTTTAACGTACCGATTGTGGTCGTATCTACTTGATCGAGACCATCTTCATATCCATAAACCTGTTTTTGAGTACCTGTATAGGCAGCGGTTCTCTTCTCGATCTGTAATATCACGTGTGTGATTTTGAACTTCTCTAATATTGTTGAGAACTCGATTATACCATGCTGGAAGTCCGTCATTATCACGATCCTGTCTTCATATGCAGTTTTCAGGCTCTCATTTACATTATCAATCCAGTTTTCATGGGGATCCGTATCACCTCTCTTTTTAGCGTCTTTGATTTGCCATTCAGATGGGTAATTATAATTTTCAAGTTCTCTGACCATGTCCAAGTCTTCTGCATACTTGCGCATAGAATTATAATCAGAATTCTTGTCAAGTTCTAGACACTTGGTCCAAAACTTAATATTGTTTTCCCGGTGGTAATATTGATTTAAGACATTTTCAAGCGCGAAGGCCATCTTGGGATAATATTTCTTCATGGTGGCAATATATAATTTCGTATTACTACCTGTTGGAGTCATCAATCTACGATACTGTTCTTTTATACCACCATTTTTATCGTCTTTGAGATCATCAGGTATGTGATTGACGTGCTGTTCTATTAAAGTATCCCAGTCAGGATAATTCACGAAATCAAGTTGAGTGAACCAACAGTGTGTATCAAGACGTGGATTGGCAAATTCACCTACCATTCCGTATTTTTGTGCCCTATCTGAAATTTCATCAGATTTGGGTACTGTGATGTATTTGATATCTTCGGCATTGAACATGTGTTCAGTTGCCTCGTTGTTGTAGTACATCATATGATTTCTCGCGATGTAATTCTCATTTTTTTGGAGGTTTGTGGATATATTCAAAAGCCTGCTGAATTTGGTTATATCATTCAGTTTTTCGAAGGGTGTTGCTGTGAACAGACCGATTGTATGTAATTTCTCTGATTGACCCTCCAGCGCGATTCTGATTGCTTTTCCGTGTACAGATTTATCATCCAATAGTAGATGTGCTTCATCAACTAGTATCATGGCACCTCCGAGGTCTATATTCCCCTGTTTAAAAACCATATCCCAGCCATATGGTCGTTCTTCCTTCTTTTCCCTGTTCCCATGTAGGAGAATATTATGAAATTGCGCAAAAGTCAATATGATGGTCGACCCTAGTGGTGAATGCTGTGCCGACATTTTAAAATAATCTTCAAACAGAGGGTGATCGAATCGATCATGGACGGAACAGTTTTTTTCTGGATCTTTTGAATATCTCATGTTGAAATCGTCAAACAGTTCGACCTTCCTACCTCTTATCGTTTCTACCCGGCGCTTGATTCCGTTCTTGTCGATGCTGTAGATTTTGCTGTATTCTTTGACAGTTTTGTTGTAGAACGCCTCTCGCAAGACCTCATTGGGAAAAAGTATGATTTTCTTATTGGGGAAACATGCGAAATTTTCCAGTACCACTTGCATCATGCGGGTCTTTCCGGAGCCGGTTCTCGAATTTACAATCAGCGACTGAATCGGACTATATGGTCTCAATACGTACTCGATGAACTTTTGATGTTTGAATAGACTATTCGTCTCACAACGGTATTTGTTGTCGCCGACATCGTCCACATGGTAAATATCATTGAAGAATTCCATGTCTATTCTTTCCTTTAACGCTTGTACACTGTTAGTATTGGATTTCCATGCATCTCTGATGTCTCGTCTGTCTGCTTTTACGATCCATTCCAGTGGATACTTCAGTGCGGCGCGTATTTTTTTCTGGTTGTATTTGTCTTTGAAGAATGTTCTGTTTGGTATGTTATATGTCGATCTTTTTTGTATTGTGAGCGTTTTTGGATCCTTGGTGTCCTTGAATGATCTATATATATTCTGTACAACCGTTGAAGAAGTTGAGGGGTCATCCGCTGTAAACAATTGACCCACCTGATACATTTTAATTTGTGATTCATTGGCATCCGCCAGTACGAAGAAGGCATGAGAATCAACCATTTATTATATGATGGCTTGATATGACACGTAAGAGTGTTGATCCACCACCTCCTTCAACGCCTCGAGTCCCCAGCAAGTCACATACACCACGAGGATCGATTATTCATCACAAAGTGTGGTCACGTCCGAGTTCCACCACGCGTTGTTGGAGTTTCAACGTGTCCTCGACAAGTTGGATGATTTTCGTATATACTGGAATGTATCCTAGTCAAGCACCTCGAAGATATCCTGCAGACATTCCTGAAAGAGAAATTATCCATGTATGGACGACTGTGATCGCCTCGACTCTGTTGATAATATGAATGGGGTGGACACTAAATAAAATGAACATCCTGGAGACAAACTACATCTCGATCGACTCGTGGTCTCCCTTGGTGCCCGAAAAGACGACGTTCCTCTTGACACATGTACATACAGACCACTCGGATATCCCAAAGACGTTCGCATTCCCCGTTTACTCGTCCGTAACCTCCGGACAATTAATGGAACATCGCATGTTGGATCCATGTCTCGTTCCGGGTCGGTGGTACCAGACACACCTTTACCACATTCCATTCCGAGTAGTCGACACAATACACTGCGTAGATTCAATTGGATTTCTGTTTCCGACGTTGTCTATAATGTTCCTCGGGGATGGAACGGTTCCGACATTCCCACTACATACTCCACTCACCGTGATCTATGACGACCTGTACGAACACATAGATCGCGACGTGCCATCTCAACGCGATTCGTGTACTCTGATCCGTGCAACACTCGAATCGACATGTCCTGTTCTCCAAGTGGTACACCACGGTATATTATCATTCTTCGTCCAATCGTGCGGCATGAAGTTCCGATTACATCCATCACTCCCTGACCTGGTACGGAAGGCTGCACTGTTCATGGAGTTGGAGGATACCGAAAGTCCATACCTCCTCGTCGGGAGAACGTACACCGAAACCCAGCGAATTGTACCTAGTAGTCAATGGTTTATGTATCAATCTTCCGAGAAAGTCATGTACCACGACGTTATTCCCGATGGTGATAAACTCCGAGTGTTCTGCAACATGCATGCACTAGGTGCCCAAGTGCGCCAATGGCGACACACGTACCCGGACATTCACTTTGTTCCTATGCTATCCAAGGCCCTGTAGGGTTGAGGGGGTGGCCCATATTCTAGGTGTACATCAGTCGGATCGACGCGGGTAGGTCCACGGCATCCGATGTCATCGTATCCCGGAACGTTGCACACCCTGCATCGATGTCGCATTGCAGCAACACGTTCTTACCGGGCCTGCCAAAGGATCGACGAGCATGATGCTTGACGATGTGATCAATGAGAATGGTACATGCACCCCCGGTATGTTTGAACCCGGTGATGTTCTCCTGGATCCAGGAGACGGCCAACGTCGCCCCTGCCATGCTCAACCCCCGCGCCTTCACCTGTCGTTGGATGATCTCGTGCAATTCCCCGGGTGTGTACCCACCGATCTCGAACCGTACTGAGAACCGTCGATCCATTCCCGGATTGATCGACAAGATGTCGCGGTAAATTTCATTCTTGTACCCGGCCAAGATGCAAACGAACTTATCCCCGTGTTCAGACAACATCCGATTCAGAGTGTCCAGACAGGATTTGGAGAAACTGTCCGAGTTCTGGTCCGAACGACCATCCGCTAGACTGCTGGCTTCGTCGATCACCAACACCCCACCGAACGCACTCCGGATCAGCGCCTCGGTCTTGGGTGCAGTTTGTCCCAGAAAACCTCCGATGAGATTTGCCTGGGTGCCATACACGACTTTTTCCGAGGAGCAGAGATCCAGACGTGCCATGACCTGGGCAATGATCTTACACACGGTGGTCTTTCCACAACCCGGTGCCCCTGCGATGATGATATGCCGCATCTCCGGAACAGCAATGGAGTCCGACTGGAGATGCAACAACACGTAGTCCACGACCGATTGCTTGATCCCAGCAAGTCCCACCAGAGCATCCAAGGCTTCCAGTGGTTCGAGGAGTCTTTCGAGGTTGTGGCAGTCCATGAAGGTCTCCGTCTCACACTTTCGACAGAGGTCGATAAGCGTGCAGAGGGTCATCGGGTCGGATCCGGGTGGTGTTGGCAGAGACAGGTTATCTACCCGTTGCCTCTTCCTTGGAACCGCTATCTCGGCATGTTCATCCGGACTTCCGTCGTCGTCTGGATCACCGTCCGCCAGTTGCTGATTACATATTCCTAGGATACAACTCAACAACCGGATGGTGCTGACATCGGGATCATCCGACAGTACGTCATCATCTGATAGAGACTCATCGTCGGAAGGGGGTTCCTCATCGATATACACGGGACTAACCAGTCGTTCTCGAATACGCTTGCTTCTTCGAACCATCGCGTGTTGTTAATGGGTCACAAGACAATCCGGATGTTTTGTCAATGGAAATATACAGTGAATACATAGTATAATTCTCTTTATTAAAAAACGATTTAATTCTCGTCTATAAAAAACAGAATGCCTAATCTACCATACCTGTTCCCAACGTCACGATCCGGACGAAAATGTACGTTGTCGAAACAATATTGGGGAACTCTGTTCTTCTGTGTCGAACACCCAGATGGTGTGTTGATTGACCGGAATGGGTGTATAAGTATAGATCACAGAGCCAGTGACGAAGACGAAGACGAAGACGAAGACGAAGACGAAGACGAAGACGAAGACGAAGACGAAGACGAAGACGAAGACGAAGACGAAGACGAAGACGAAGA
>Ga0209532_1001969_pt1 | contig 15113 bp, 17 predicted proteins | sample COG_02_FD_184746 | JGI IMG/M metagenome (GOLD analysis project Ga0209532, IMG submission 184746) | Pelagic Microbial community sample from North Sea - COGITO 998_met_02 (SPAdes) (version 2) | ecosystem: Environmental > Aquatic > Marine > Neritic zone/Coastal water | place: Helgoland, sampling... | reverse complement strand
CGCTTAAATTCTCTAGGTTCCCAGCATAGGTCAGCACGTCCATATTGATGATGCGGTATTCGCTGTACTTGTTTACAAACAAGCGAACGACGTGAGAGCCAATAAATCCGGCCCCGCCGGTGATGATGATGTTCTTCATTTGAGAGGAGGCCTAAACCTTACTCATTAATAATATAGAATTGATATTGCTCTTCAACTAATTGCCTGAAGCTTGAGTCCGGTAACATTGAACCATGACCTGGGGCCAAATATTTAACATCATTTAGGTTATTTATGATGTGCTCGAGGCTTTTCTGAGCCTGCTCCTTATTCCCACCTTTCAGCTTAGTAACTATCTTATGACCAGGAATTAACGAATCTCCGGTAAAAAGGAAATTTCCAATCAAAAATGAAAGACTACCGGGATTATGTCCAGGAGTATGAAGCGATGTAACTTTTAAAGATGCTATTTCTACATCTTGGTCAACCATTAAATTTCGATTCTGAGGTGGAATGTCAACTTCTATTGGCACCTCACGATAAAACGAAAGGTTAAGCTTTGGATCTTTTAGCGCTTCCATAGTATAGGAATGAGCAAAAATAGTAGCCTTAGGGAATTCATTAATAAATTCTCTAAGGCCAAGGATATGATCGTAATGACAATGTGTTAAAAATAATGCTTGAACACTCAAACCATGAAGCAATAAGTGTTTCTTGAGCTCAGTATATTCTCCGATATCAACCAAAACACATTCTAAGGAGTCCTCTAAACGGACTAAATAAGCGTTCGAAGTTAGACTTTCATTAACAAATTGCTTAACGTCCAATTTCAACTAGTTCTATTTTAGCGCGAACGAAATAATATCACTTACGGTTTTGAAGGAAGCCATTTCTTCGCCACTCAAGCTTTTGTCATACTCTTCGTCCAATATTACGATTATACTCAACTTACCCATTGAATCATACTCTTCTAAATCATCCAAAAGAGTTTCACTTGCGATAGTTTCTATGCCAACCTCTAAGGCTTCGGCTATTAACTCAATTACTTTTTGTTCTTCCATTTTAATTGTTTTTTGGTTTGCTAAATCTATTGGAGATATCCTCCATCCGCTGGGATAAACTGCCCTGATATCATCGATGAGTCACTTGACAAAAGAAATGATACAAGATTCGAAATATCCTCTGGTCTGTTCAATCCAAGATACTGCCTATCTAATACAGGATCATGACTCTTTCCATTCATAAGAGTATAGTATGCATAAGTATCAACCTGGCCGCACAAAATACTGTTCAATCGTATACTCTTTTTATGAAGCTCTTTTGCAAAGGATCGAATTGCAATATCCGCTGCAGCTTTACTCGCAGCATATGCCGCTACACCCGTGCCTCCAGCCTGTGCTGAAATAGAAGAAATTTGGATAATTGATAGTCCAGGAATGTGGTTTCCTTTCTTAGTAACAATTCTTAGAAGTTCAATAAAAGCGAAATAATTAATACGCATTACCCAAGCGACATGATCAGGATTCAGTAATTTTAGTGGCCGTCTAGATCTGACCGCGACACAATTCACCAAACCTTTTATAGGGTTGGACTTCAACAGCGGCTCAATTTCTTGAGAAATCAGATTTAAATCTGAAAAATCTACCTGAAAGATAATATGGTCATTAGGCCTATTGAGATTTGCTCTAATCTTATTTGCCCCTTTGTCAGAATGAGCATGTAAAAGTAGCCTATTCCCATTTCTTTCTAGGTTAGATACAATCGCTAATCCAATATCTGAAGATGCTCCGGTAATTAAAATCATATAAATTTCTCTCAATTGGATTACAACGTATACCCTCCGTCAATCAAAAGGTTGGTTCCGGTTATAGTCCTAATTTTATCAGATAACATAAACTCTACCAAATTAGAAATTTCCTCGACTGAAATTGCACCTAAAAGCTGTTGATTGAAATCCGAGCCCGACGACAACTTCATATTGGACTCTATAAAATCTAGAGACATGTCTGCATCTACCCAGCCTTTTAGTATTGAATTTACCCGAACACCTTGTGGGGCTAGTTCCGCTGCGATTCCACGAACTGCGGCATCTAGAGCTGCCTTAGAAGCCGAATAAACCGATTTAGACTTTAATCCTTTAATACTACTTACGGAGGAAAGGGTTAAAATACTAGCGCCAGCTTTAATTCTCTTTTGTTTTAGACAATGCCTTACCAACTCCAGGAACTGAAAAACATTAGCGCTAAACATTTCCTGAATAAAATCTAAATTATTCAGTTTAGCCGGTCTTACCCCTCCAATACCCTCGGCGTAAACAATCCCCGAAAATTGAAGCTCCTTAGGAAGCATTTTTAGTACTGGCCCTAATTCTTCCCCACGTTTTAGGCTGAGGATTTGAAGCTTCTCAGATTGGAATTCTGCCTCTTCGGAGTTCTTCTCATCCGCTACTCTCAACCAGGTAACTTCCCGACTGACATCACTTAAAAGGTTTTCAATAATACCCTTGTTGATGGGACTTGCCGGACCAATGATTAAAATTGTAGACATCAATTAAGCTTCTTCTCTCTTGCGTTCCACTAGTTTTACAATGGCTTCTACCGAATTGAAATTTTCCGGTGTAAGATCATGAACGCGGATGTTAATTTCATATTCATCGTTCAAATCGGAGATGATGCTAACGATATCAAAAGAGTCCAATACACCGTCATCTATGAGCGCGGTTTCCTCGGCAAAGTCCACATCTGGGCGGATCAATTCTACAATGCTTAATACTTTCTCCATTTTTATTTCTTCAGTAATGAGATAGTTGATTTATTTAAATACTTGAAACCGTACTTCTTATACAGTCCTAAGGCGGGTTCATTATCTCGTAAAACCCAAAGTTGAAATTGGCGGCAATTTAAGGATAGTCCCTTTAACAGATAAGCCTTTAAGAGCTTTGTAGACAGCCGCTGTCCGCGGTAAGCTTCATCAACCACCATATGGCCTAACCAGTAGACCTTATTCTTATACTCACCTTGCACAATGCCAGCCAGTTCATTCTCTACATAGATTCCAAGAAGATCTCCAGTACCGGAAAATGCTCTTAACTCCTCAATAGTTAAAATATCACCGGTATAGAGATCCAGATAGGTCCGAATCATGACATCAGCCTTTTGTAAATCGGCCTCATTCTCAATGGGCTTAATCCTACTTAAGTCCTCAGAGTACTCCAAATCAGAAGATACCAAACCCTTACTGTTGAGGAAATAGTTATCTCGGCCCATATGAACCTCAAAACCCTGTTGGCCCCAGGCTTCCACTTCTTCCTGAGGGTAAAACGTTGGTCCGCGATAGATTAGTTCTTGCACCACGGCCTGATCTACGTCAAAACTTTGGATCTCCTCTAACAAATTTGTCTGGTAATAAAGTCTGTAGAAGGAATCGCGCTTTACCAACAGCACCAGGCTTTGCTTAGATTTTTGCAATAGGAAGAGTTTTTCTGCCTGCAGATGAACTTTCAATTCTTCCAAAAGCATATAGTTATTACTCCACTTAAATGAAGTACTAAACTCTTCTAAGAGATTTTCTAATTGCTGGTGACTATTTATCAGTTGCATAGGATCCTGCTTGGTAGCGTTTTTTTAATTCCGCTCTGTCGATTTTACCATTGAGATTATAGGGTAAATCTTCCAGTTTTATCAAGATATTAGGGAACATAAATTTGGAGACCTTCTTTCTTAGGTTACCATATATGTACTTATCAGTGGCTTCTTTGCCTTGATAAATCGATACAATCTTTGCTAGATCATGGTCGTAGAAACAAATAGAAGCATCTATATCGTCCATCGCATTCATTAATATTTCGATTTCACCGAGCTCAACTCGCTGTCCCATGTGCTTCACTTGGTTATCCTTACGGGAAACAAACATTACCTGACCCTCTTCATTCCAATAAGCCAAATCGCCAGTACGGTAAATGGTTTCTGGATAATGAGGGTTTAAAGGATTCTGAGTAAATGCCGCTGCGGTTTTCTCCTCATTATTATAGTAGCCCATAGACAAGCAACATCCACGAACACAAAGCTCACCCATTTCTTGGCCTTCTACTGCTTTATTGTCCTCATTCAAGATTAGTACTTGGCTATTCCTAAAGGGGATGCCAATGGGCAAAACTTCTGCATCCTCAAAAGGTCGATCGATGATAAAGTAAGTAGTTACCGAAGTGATTTCGGTCGGCCCATACAGATTTACAAAACGCGTTTCAGGAAGATGATTCCTCCAGTAATTTAACACCTTATTATGCATTACTTCGCCAGAGAACATTACATTCCTTAGGTACTTTGGTTGCTTATCCTCAAAGGCCTTAGAGTTAGCAAGTAAGGCAATGGCGGCAGCCGACCAAAGGATGGTATCTACTCTATGCTCCACCATATAGTCTGCCAAACTTCCCAGCATTAAAAAATGTGACTTCGGCAACACATGCATGGTAGCACCGCAAGAAAGGGAACTGTAAATATCCTTTATGGATGCATCGAAGTAAAATGGGTTTTGATTTCCGAAAACATGATGCTCATCGAAATTGAAGGTCTCGGTTAAGTTATCCGTCATATCCACCACCGAACGATGGCAGGTAATCACTCCTTTAGGTATTCCGGTCGATCCAGAGGTGAAGGTGGCATAAACGGGATCGGTATCAATAATTTGCCGGCGAATGTGGGCCAAAGCCTCTTCATCAATACTTCCACCACCGGTAATATCCTCGTAATCAAACTCTAGAATTTCAGGCGCTACTTTGGCGGCGAATCCCTTGGAGTCGGGCGTGTTAATGATAGCCCTCGGCTCAAGCGTTTCTAAAATAAGCTTAATTCGATCGGCAGGCATTTGCTTATCAATAGGAACATAAAAATTACCACTGTAGGCAACACCCATAAAATCTACCAGGCACTCAATGTTCCGATCTACAAACACCACGATTGGCTTACCAATTTCACCGATTTTCTGGTGAATCTGCGTCCCTATTTTCTTTCCATAGTTCTGTAATTGGCCATAGCTAATGCTGTTATTCACATCCGAAAATGCCGTTTTATTGGGCACTCGTACAGCCGAACGATCTAAGTAATCGAGAATATTAATAGTCATGATTAATTCTTTATAGTTCGTTTACAGATTTAATAAGTCCTTCTTCGAAGAAACTATCATCTTCATAAATAGGTAAAATATCGTCTGAATTTAGCTCCAGGCTGGTTACCCCCCAGGAAATCCCCACACCAAATCCGATTAGCATCGCTTTAAATTGCTCTTGCTCCTTATCGCCGTACTGATCGCATAAGGTTAGGATCTGAGAAGCGCCCGATGTGTTGCCATATTCAGGCAAGGTTAGTGGCATTTTCTCCGGACTAATTTTCAATTTTCGGGCAATCTGTTTTAAGATCAAACTGTTGGCCTGATGGAATGCAAAAACGTCGTAATCATCGACAGTCGTTTCTGTCAGATTTAGATAATCCTTAATTGCTCGTGGTACATCCGAAATAGTAAAAGTAAATACGGAAGTTCCTTGCATAAAGGAGTTATTCAAATGCCTTGGGTTGCCATCTTTACAGATCTCTTCTTCCATAGAAGCATCGATGTTTCTATATCCCCCACCAGGAACAATGAGGTAGCGATAACCTTCACCATCGGAGCGCATAATGGAACGGATAGGAGCCGCCAACTCGTCCTTTTCAAGAAGGAGAGCTACCGAAGCTTCTCCCACCAACATTATCGAAGCACGATCTTTGGGGTTAGTGGTTTTACTCGCCGTATCTCCGATGATTAAAATCGCTTTATCAATGTCCGAATTCTGCATCATTGAAGCCAATACCTGGAGGCCATAAACTGTGGAAGAACAACCTAAACTAATATCAAATACCGCCGCCTCGGTACTCAAGCCCAGTCTCTTTTGGACCAAAAATGCAGAGGCCGGACGTCGGTAATCTGGACTATGCGTTCCAAATACCAAGGCCTTAATCTCACTTGGATCAATACCCTTGTGTTCTAAAAGGCGCTTAGCAGCCGTGTATGCCATGTCTGAGGCGGTTTGATGCTTTAGCGTCCGTCGTGTCTGACGAATCCCTGTCATCTTTATGAATTTATCAACCTCCTCCGAACCAAAAGTCTCTTTGTAGGATTCTGTTTTAACCACTTGCTTGGGCACCACGCAAGAAATTCCGCTTACCTTGATACCATTGAAATTAAATGTAGCCATATTATAATACCGTGAATTTAGCTGGATTACCCATGTAAAGCCCCTCCTTTCGAGGTTTGGTCATCAAAACACTATTCGCTGCTAGTCTGATATTTGATTTTATTCTTATTCGCTGTAGGACGATGCTATTGATACCGAAGAAATTTTGATCGCCTATTTCAACCTCTCCAGAGATCCGTGAAAGTGGCATAAAGACATTGAACGATCCCACCTTTACATCGTGTGCAAGAGCTGAGATACTATTAAACTGATTAAAATCTCCTAGGGAAACATCACAAGAAAAGGAGCAAGCCCTAACCACAACGTTACCGAGCCCTATCTGCAAGGTTCTTTTATCAGCAAAATAAACCTCTGGGTGAATAATATTAGGAAAATCTAACATTGGGTTCGTAAGCTTGCCCACCAAAAACTCTAAGATTCTGGGGCTTCCAATAGCGAAAACAATCGATAAGGGTTCTTTCCTTTCAATCAAATGCTCTGCACCTCCTAGCACTTCTCCATAAATAGATATAGCCGTTCCCTTCGGCAGGCCATCGTCATAAAAACCTACTAAATTCCAAGTATGTCTTATTTCATTGATTTTTTCCAGTATGGTGGCTACCTCCTTTCCAAAGCCACCTGCACCATAAATAGCAATATCTTTCACCCTAATCAATTTCACGTATCACCATGAAAGCCTCTGCTCTATCAACGCTAACCGTACTTCCTCTATACTTCGATAGGGCCTCAAGAGCCTCATTAGACCTTGGATTGGGATAGCTTTTAATCTGTGATCTGTAACATGACATCGCATCAAGTTTGGCCTTAAACTCATCTTGGCTAAGACTTTCATATTTATTGGGAATAAAGGATTCACCAGCAAAAGGATACGCCCATTCTGTTTCTGACATTGTTTCGTAAGCATAAATCTTCTTAACTGAATAACTACCCACTGGCCTAGCGGCCACCATACAAGCATCAAAAACTGCTTTATGGTCGTTATGAATATCCCCTCTAAAAGGAATAAATAGAACCTCAGCCTTAGTCTCACTTATAATTTTCGATAAGGCTTGCGCCATTAGGTGACCTGGATATTGATCTAATGCGGGCGCAGGAAAATCTTCAAAGAAAACTTCCTTAACTCCCAAAAGACCACAGGCTTTACGTGCTTCATTACGAACATTTATAAGCTTTTCTTCGGTATACCGCACCGGGTCACTTTTAGTAGCGTTAGTCACAATAGCAACATACACCTCATGACCTAGATTGACTTTTTTCTTTATTGTCCCACCTACTCCAAGAACTTCATCGTCTGGATGCGGAGCAACGACCAATATTTTGCTCATGTTAAGATTTTAAAATTAGTTGATTAAATTCCTTCCTACTTTGATAAAGGTGATTTTCAAGCGTATCACCGACTTTCAATAATACCTGATCCTTTGAACTATATTCTTCAATTAGGATATGACCATCCCCGCATTGAACAATAAGGCCCAAATCAGTTACCTGGAGCACTCTCCCCGCTACACCTTTGATCTTTAATGAATTAAGTACTTTAGACTTCCAGATTTTTATGATATTTCCTTCGATGGAGCTAAAAGCACTAGGATGTGGACGACAACTGGCCTTAATCAATCGATCGATCTTGTTTGCACTTTCGTACCAATTAATTTGACCGTCCGCCGGATCGCGCTTACCATATTCCGTTGCTAATTCATGGTTTTGCTCTATTGGTTCGAAATGTCCCGCTTTGAGTTCCGGTAGCCAGCGATCCAAAGCTTTAGAAATGGCCTGTTGTACTTTTGGCACTAAGCTTTCGGTATCATCCTCATCTGAAACCAGAAATGGTTCTTGCACAAATATTGGTCCGTCATCAGCCCCTTCACCCATTCGAAAGAAGCTAGCCGCGCCATTCCTTTTTTCTAACAGTAACCATGCAATTGGAGCTCTTCCTCTCCCTTCCGGTAATTGAGTGGGGTGAAAGCCTACACAACCTTTAGGCGCCAGATCGAGCCAGACCCTTTTCAATAATTGGGAAAAGCCAACTGCGAAGATTATTTCCGGCTCTTTGGCTTGCATCCAATCAATCAATTCTTCGTCATTGATACGCTGATAAGCGCGGTACTCAATATGATGATTTTCGGCAATCCTGCGTAAATCCTGGATACCTGAGACACGTAATCTATTTTTCGGCTCATGTCCTAAAACCCCTACCACATTAAAACCGTGTTCAACGAGTTTTTCGAGGGTTAATTTCGTGGTGCCTACCGCACCGATTACTCCTACTCTCATTTTTTCTCTTCTCCTAAAAAGATTACTCCAATTGTTTTAAGGAAAATCTTAAAGTCAAGTGCAAAGTTTAATCTTGTGGCGTAAAAGGCATCATATTCCCACCTCTTTTCCCAAGAATTGTAGATGTTGCCATTTACTTGGGCCCATCCAGAAAGTCCTGGTCGCACCGTTAACCTCAGTTTTGCGTTAGCATCAAATCGCTCTTCCAAGAAGGGTAAACATGGCCTTGGGCCGATTAAAGACATGTCTCCTTTGAGAACATTCACTAATTGTGGGGTTTCATCCAACTTATACCGCCTTAAAAAGTTTCCCAATAAGGTGATGTCTGGATGATCCTTGAATACCTGATTCTCCTTTCTCTCCCGATTTACTTTCATGCTTCGGAACTTATATAAAAGAAATCTTTTTCCGTGAAAGCCCAGCCTTTCTTGAGTATAGAAAATTGGTCCTGGACTATCCAGTTTAATCGATAGTGCTACAATTAACCAGATTGGGAAAAGCAATACGATAATGATTAAACTTAATGCGAAATCAATTATTCTTTTTCCAAATAGCTTGTACATATAAGATGCTAATTACAAAACTTAAATAGATGAATTAAGAATTGATTGACCTGGATTTTTCAAACAGCCCTTTCGTTAAGTTCTTTATTTCGTTTACGGTAGAAGTCAATTATGGCTCCAGACGAGAATTCCACAGAAAAGTTTTTAAGCAAGTACTCCCGCCCTTTTGTGCCCATTTCATCTCTTCTTTTAGGATTTGAAATCAAAGAATCTAAGGCTCCTGTAAACTGATTCAAATCGCCGTGAAAAGTGTTAATACCATAGGCGTTGGCCTCCGCATCATGCGCTACATCTGTCGATTTGTCTACTGAAAAGAGTATCGGAATTGCATTCTCCATGTAGGACAATATTCTCGACGGATAGTTTGGAATGGTAAACCTGGCATCCAGGAACACTAATGCGATATCTGCACTAGCTTCCAACTTATCGTATAACTTTCGATCCAAACCATTTATGAAGGTTACATGGGATAGCTTCTTAGTGTCAATATAATCGCCCAAACTTCTCGCTTCTGTTCCGGTCCCACAAATTACAAAATGGGTACTCTCATCCCCTTTATAATGAGAGAGGACCTTCTTTAAAAATGTAATCCCCTGAGGTTTACCCAAATTACCCCCATAAATTACCAAGGTTTTGTCCGTTGGGAGTCCAAACTCGCTTCTAAACTCTTTCTTTTCAGCGGAGCTCATGGGAGCATTCTTGACTTCAATAGTATTGGGGAAAAATTCCAGCTTTTGACCAATTACCTGACCATGAAGTTGCTTTATGTATTCCATATTCCTATTGGACATACATCCAATACAATCTGAGATTTCATACAGCTGCTGTTCTAGTTTCTTAAATCGTCGGAATGGGATGGAATTCTCGGACATCATTCCTAAATCAACTGCATTTTGAGGAAATATATCTTTGAGCATCAGATAACATAATGCTTGATGCTTTACTTTCAACCGCTTTATTAGCTTGTTAAAAGTAATGGGAGGGGTGGCATATAAGACTAAGTCAAAATTTAAGTCCCCAAAATGATCTGAAATGGACTTTTCGAAAACAGAGGATATTCTCCACATTGCCCATAATCGCTCGATTGGGTTTGACTTTATAATGCGATAAAAGGGAATACCTAGCAATCGTATAGTACCTTGAACCTCTAAGGTAACCTTGCTATCCCGATCCTTGGGGAATACCACATAAACATTATGTCCCTCTTCCGCTAGTTTTCGTACCAAATCCGGATAAATACCGCGATTATCTATATTCTGAATAGCTCTTGATATCGTGGGGAGTATAATGTTCATGATAAACTTTCGTAGAGTTCAATGTACTTGTTGAATTGCTTTTTGCTATCGAAGTTATTTTCAACCCTTGCTAAACATTTCTCTTTGGTTATGGCCAATTGATTGTTTTTAATCTTCACCATATTATCATACACCGCATCCAAATCATGAGGTTCTATGACCACACCCGTTCCCTCATCAACTAATTCTGGACTTGCGGTTGTATTGTAAACTATGCTTGGAGTACCGCAAGCAAAACCTTCTATAGATGTCATTCCAAAAGTTTCTTGAGTCGACAGATTTAACACAACATTTGCTCTGGTATACCACTCTGCCAATTCCGTTTGGTTTTCTGTCCTATGGAGCCCAATTATACCCTTGGGTAAGTTTTTAATAGTATTCAAATCCAAGCCGATCAACACAATTACTTCATCTTCCCTTAAGTAGCTTGCTAGTTTGATATAGTCCTTTAATCCCTTTGTTTCACTCCATGCTGTTGCCGCAGCTAGTGCTACAAACTTTTGCTCTAAATCGAATTTCTTGTTGATCCTCGTCAGGTCATGTGAAGGATGAAAGATGTTTTTATCAACTCCATTGTATATGGTTCTGATATTCTCAGCTTTCAAAAAGCCTTTTCGCACTTCATGCTCCAGCCATTTGGAGACGGTTACAATTTCAAGTTGCTCCCAATTAGAGAACAACTTCTTCTTCCATCGGTAGTTGTGGGATGAATTATCAATAAAGAGCGATTTTGGATAGTTCTTTGTTTTAGGACACTTGTGGCATTCCGTCTTCCATTTTTCGCAATTTATATCAGAATAATAGCTGCAATGACCGGTAAACGACCAGCAATCGTGTAAGGTCCAAACTACAGAAATCTTTTTTTCTCTTAGATAAGAAACTATGGAGGGAACATGAAGATAGTAGCCATGAACATTGTGAAGATGAACGACGTCCGGTTTTATTTCATCCAGCCAATTACAAAGCTTCAAAGTAGAATTTCTACTCCCTTTTCCATGTGCATCGAATAATAATGAGGCTCCTAAATGTTGAATGAAACTAAATGTTGACCCGATATCGTAGGTATTCAAATCAGTGGAGTTTGATTTTCGACCAAATACAATATGGTTGTCCCAGCCATTTTCCTGGGCTTGTAATCCAATTCCCTGACAGATTCTCCCGGTTGAGCCCTTATTGATAACAGAATTTATCTGGACAATAGTCTTCATTCCCCTGCTATTGCTTCACCTAATTCTCGAGAGCTCACAAACTCAACCTCCGGCCATCTTGCAACAATCTTTTTCAATAGCTCTTCCAGTTTCTGTAAACCATCTGATTGGTTGCCTTGAGATAATCGCCCAATGTAGTTTACTCTATGGGAGCTAATTACAGCAGGTTTTTTAAACTGAAATGCGAGTTGCAACTCATTCATACAGCTATCTACCCAATCATAATTTGGGTTATCGGAAGGCTCAAACCCGGCGTTTCGAGTAATAACAATTTGATCGAATCGATTCCTCTTGCCTAACCAATTTAACTCGCGCTGAAAGGTGCCATCGCCAATTGGATAGCGTTGTAATTTATAGCGCGTTAGGTATTTGATCCCTCCTTTAGCCAGGCTCTGCTCAAAAGCTTTTGGTTCGGGACTCCTAGATGCAACGAAATAGCGTGGACCTTCGCCTAAGATAGACCGAAACATATCAATTCCTTCTACTAAGCTCTGTTCTAATAGGGGGATATCCGATTTAAACTCAGGGTCGTAAGCCGCTAAATGGTCTCTGATCTGCTGCCCATCCACCAGATCAAAGCCAAAAGACTCTACTTCAAAGGGAGCAATAAGTCCTTTTTCTCCAGCTTTCAATCCTCGTAACCACCTCAGGTGGTTTAAATGCTCTCGACCGTGATATTCCGGCTGCCAAATCTCGGATTCCATTCCTTGTTTGTATTGATCCAGCACCCGTTCACTCCCAGGGTATCTTTTAGCCGTTTCTGTAAAGGGCTCTACTACAAACTCCTCAAATTTATTCTCCTTAATAGCACTAAAATCAGGGTTTCCAACAATGGTCATCGGGGTAAACACCGCATTTCTGCCCTTGCTATCCTTTACCGAAGTGAGCACTTCAAATAAACGAGATAAATCTTCCGAGCTCTCCAGGCTATCGTAACGAACGAAGTTAGAGCGCTCTATTTCAAAGTTTTTGCCCTTCAGATATTTTAAGGCGTCTAAATCCCTTGTACGCACGCTGCCCCAATCATCGGACTCAAAAACCACAAGTTTTCGATTTGTACGCCAGCCCGGTATATTGCTAGCAAGTTTTCGAACTCTACTCAGCATGGCCTTTTATAAATTCTAAATAACGCTTTGCAATATTGTCAAATGCATAATCTTCTCTTACACTTATGGCATTAGCAGCCAATCTTTCCCTAAGTTCTGGGTGCTCAATTAAACGGTTGAGTGCTTCGGCCATAGCATCCGCATCGCGGACGGGAACAATAAGACCGTTATCTCCATCCTGAATTATTTCGTTGTTTGCACCCATAAAGTCTGTTACGATACAGGGCAATGGAACCGACATGGCTTCTAATAGAGCGTTAGGAAAACCTTCTTTGATTGAAGGAAGAACATAGATAGAGGCCTCCGAAACTTGTTCGGCAAAATCATTTAGGTGCCCATCAAAAGTAACATCTTGATCAATCCCTAAATCAGCACAAAGATTCTTTAATGATTTCATAAGGCTGCCATCTCCAACTATATTTAATCTCCAGCCAGGTGCATCTATTTTAGCAAACGCACGAATTAAATACTCAAATCCTTTTACCTTCTCTAACCTACCTACAGCAACAATACTCGGTTTCTTGCTTAAATCTTTTTTATTAATCACATTTACCGGATTGGGAATAACCGCTATGTTACTTCTTTTCAGATAGCCTAGCATAATTTGTCTAGCTAGATTAGTTTGTGCTACTATTCCGGCAGCCTTTGGATATAGTCGTTTCTTTAGCCAAAATGTGTGTTTGGGCAAACGAGCCTTAGGATGCATCCTATCGGAAACATAAACCGGTATATCTATTCCCCTTGTTGCTAGTAGGACGTAGGGATTAGAGTTTTCGCCAAAGGCTAGAATGGCATCTGGTTTTAATCGCAATATTCGTCTTCGCAAATACCACATCATCCTTAAAGAGTAGTGCACTTTAATCCCTCCGTACGAAAAAGAAGGCTCTATAAAATTGACCTTGGCATGGGTGGAAAAAAAGTGATCGCTTTGATATATAGCTATTAAGTCTACTTTATGGCCTTCTTCCGCCCAATGATTGGCTAGACTCACAGATGCACGCTCAATGCCTCCCCCTGCAAGTCCGTTATTTACCAAGACTATCTTCACTTAAACCTCTATTGATTTCATAAAATCATCAACCATCCATTCACAGGAATCAAATTTTCCTGGAAAGTAGTCCATGTTGCTATTCCAATAACCGGTACAGGCATCATAGGCATCTATAGCATAGCCATAGGATATTTCCACGATGTATGGAAGGCCAGTGTCTTGATGAATAACAACATCAAAAGCCACTATTTGGGTATTTAACCTCTTGGCCCACTGAAAAGCCAATTTTATCCAGGCCTCCTCAAAATTACTTTTATCGTATTCTATTTTACCACTTCCGGAGGCTCTAAAATCATCATCTCTAGTTAATCGTTTAATGGCAAATGCTTTATCGCCAATCACGATTATCCTAATGTCAAAACCTTCGTTAGGAATAAATTCTTGAAAATAGACCTCCCCTAGACTTCTGCCTAGGTAGCGAGAATAAAGAGGGGGACTAAGTAAATGGTAAGTTCCTTTTAGCAATCCAATGAGGCTCTCATTCCCCTTTCTAAATTTCGAAAACCTTTCTTTGAGAACTGAAAAACCATCAAATACAAGAAAGCCTTTGGAAAAGGCCTTATTGACAATTCTCTTACCTTGAGCCTGGCTATGTACCATTTGTACGTTTGCCGAACCCGCTCCCCTTGCCAACTTGAATATTAGTGGGTACTCTTGTTTCGCTAACCATGCCAGCGCTTCATCGCGACTAACGAAATGATGAGAGGGCACTAAAGGTAAGTCCAAGGCCTCCAGGAGATACATTTGACCTATTTTATCATCGAAATGCCAATTGCTATTAAAATCGGGATAAACCGGGAAATCCCAATGTTCCAAAGCAAAAAGTAATCTTTTTGCTTTTATCAAATCCTTAGTGCTTGTTTGCCAATGGTGCCACATTAATCCATCGGTCTTCTTCACTGCGGATAAGGCTTCATCGGAATGTATATCAATCTCAACAAGATCAACTCCTTTCGCTTGGAGCCAAGATTTCCATCGTTTATGAAATCCCCGATTTGATTTATCAATGGCAATTTTCATGCTAACTAATCCAAGTATTGTTTTGACCAAATTTCAAAGCCTAACATCAACCAGATAGCATCCAACTGTTCTCCATTCATGTCGGAAGGATTGCGCATCCACTTTTGGAGCACATCTGCATCGAAAATGCCACGCCGTTTGATCCCGGGAAGAATTTCATTCTCCCATCTTTCTTTAAACGAATTAGACGAGAAAAAGCTTTTTAAAGGTATACTGAAGCCCATCTTATTGCGGTAAGCGAAATCGGAATTAAACATTTCCGAACAAATCTCTTTTAACAGCCATTTGCCCTCCAAACGACCATTTTTTTGCTTTACGAGTAGGTCGTCCGAAATGTTTAAAACGGTGTCAATCATTTCATTGTCTAGAAAAGGAACTCTGTTTTCAATACTAT
>Ga0209532_1001965_pt1 | contig 15137 bp, 17 predicted proteins | sample COG_02_FD_184746 | JGI IMG/M metagenome (GOLD analysis project Ga0209532, IMG submission 184746) | Pelagic Microbial community sample from North Sea - COGITO 998_met_02 (SPAdes) (version 2) | ecosystem: Environmental > Aquatic > Marine > Neritic zone/Coastal water | place: Helgoland, sampling... | reverse complement strand
GGTGGTTATGTTGGTGCGCGTTTGGCGCGGCGCATGTCTGTGGGATTGGTTCGCAGTATCGTCGTGGTGATTGGGGTCGTGATGACCGCGATTTTCTGGGCGCGGATTTAACGCAATTTGCGTGCGGGCAGTGCGATTGAAAATATTGCGATCATTGAAGCAATCCCCAAGAGGATAGCAGTTTCACGTAAACCAATAACGTCAGCCATCCAACCGATGCTGAAAGAACCGACAGCAATTGCGCCAAGGGAAACGACGCCCCACAAGCTCATGACGCGGCCACGTATGTCATCGGGCAAGTCTGTTTGAACCTCTGCTTGGAAGCTGATGCCGATGTGGGTGTTTGCAAATCCCATGACGACTGCGCTGATCAATGCCGCAGGCCAAAGTGTGGCGTTTGACATGATGACCATGGCGACAATACCAACTGACACTAGCAGAAGGTTTTTGGATGAAAGTGCGGGGATACGCCCAGATGAACCCATTGTTTTTATAAATGCCGCAGAAAGTGATCCCGCGCCAACGGCCGCGCCGAGTTGGCCAAAGCCAACTGCACCTTTGGCAAAGCTGCCATCCGCAATAACGGGTAGAATTTCAAATATTGACCGTACAGAGAATGAAAAAAGCGCAGTGGTGATCAATATCAAACGCAGATATTTATGTTGCCAAATATATGAAATCCCTTCGCCCATGGCCGCGAACATCGGTTTGTGTTCACCCGTTTTTGCAATTTGCCGAGGACGCAACGTTCCAAGAATAATCAAATTGGGAGAATAGAAGATTAGGGTAAGTATGAGGGCTGCCATGACGCCTTGGGTTTCGATCACGATGCCTGCAATAAAGGGGCTGATGACGCGGGCGAGGTTGAAGTTCAATGACGCCAGTGCTGACACTGATCCGATTTGATGACGCTCAACCAAACGCGGACCTAAGGACAGGCGCATTGGGTGATGTGCGGATACGATCACGCCGATGTATGTACCCAAGGCGATCAAAAACGGTTTGCTGATATTATCGGTGTAAACTGCGATCATAATGGCAACTGCGGCAATCATCATTGCAATTGTCGTTCCATACGCGGCACGTAAAATATTAGTACGATCCATCAATACGCCAAAGAACGGGCCGCTGAAAATCGTTGGCACAAGTGTCAGCGCAGCGATGAGGCCAACAAAACTGGCGGAACCAGAAATGTCCCATGATAGCCATGTGACAACAACTCGAAGCATCCACAAGCCATTCACGGCTGCCATAGAACCCATGAAATAACGTCTGTAACTGGGGGATTTTAAGGCCGCGAGGTTCATTTTGCTCTTTGGGTTGCTTGTGAATTACCTATATGCGTTGTAAGGGGTGCGCAAGTATTGGACGCGTATGATGGCGATTAGTTTAGATCAAGTGACGGTGAGTTTTGACGGTGTTCGCGTGATCGAAGCAGTAAGTGTTGCCCTGTGCGAAGCACGCATTGGTATTGTCGGGGCAAATGGGTCTGGTAAATCGACCTTGGCACGTTTGATCGCAGGCTTGATTGCACCAGATGCAGGTAAGATTTTGGTGCAAGGTGTTGATGTGTACCGTGATCGTAAATCTGCGCTGGATACAGTTGGGATTATTTTCCAAAACCCTGATCACCAGATTATTTTTCCGACCTGTACAGAAGAGGTCGCTTTTGGGCTGATACAACAAGGTCTGAAACGCAAAGAGGCAGACCTACGCGCACGCGCGATTTTGACAGAGCATGGGCGCGGCGATTGGGCGGATCGATTGGCGCATCAATTGAGCCAAGGCCAACGCCATTATTTGTGTTTGATTTCCGTTTTGGCGATGGCGCCTGATGTGATCATTTTGGATGAGCCCTATGCTGGTCTGGACATGGTGACGTCGCTGCAATTGCAACGCACACTGGCGAGCTTGGATCAGCAAGTTGTTATGATTACACATGATACAGCTTTATTGGCAGATTTTGATCGTGTGATTTGGATGGATAGTGGGCAAATTGTTGGCGATGGAACTCCGACTGACGTGATCCCGAAATTCGCATCTGAAATGAAGGCGCGTGCAAATGCTGTCGATTAGCCTGCCTGGTCAATCATGGGCGCATGGCATGCGCGTTGGGATCAAGATGGGTTTCTTGGCATTGACTTCTATTGTTTTGTTTTGGGTGAACGCATGGTTGGCTTTGTTGGTCACTCTTTTAGGTGTGGTTGCGTTGTATACATCAGTTGAAGGTGCAGTACGCAAAGGGCTTTGGTTGATGAAGCCGATGTTGTGGATCGTGGGTATTATTTGGGTATTCCATGCATTTCGCGGTGAATATCTGGCGGGCAGTGTGGTTTGTTTGCGACTGTTGGTATTGGTTGGGTTGGCGAATTTTGTAACGCTGACGTCGCGTTTAACGGACATGATTGATTTGTTTTTGTGGCTTTTGTCACCTTTAGAAAAAGCCGGCCTACGCACGGGGGCAATTGGACTTGCGCTGGGATTGGTTATGCGCTTTACGCCTGTACTAATTGAACGTGTGGGACAGTTAACACAAAGTTGGCGCGCACGTGGGGGCAAAGGGGCAAGTTGGCGATTGATTTTGCCATTGTTCATAACAGTCATTGATGATGCGGACAGGGTTGCAGAAGCCTTGCGTGCTCGCGGTGGGATACAATAGGAATTAATATGGAACGCAATGTCGTTTATATCGCAGTTTTTGCAGCATTGATTGCAGTGCTGGGGTTGTTGCCGAAGTTTACTTTGATAAGCGGTATTCCGATTACAGCTCAAAGTTTGGGCATTATGTTATGCGGTACAATTTTAGGCGCGAAACGCGGTGCCTTGGCGGTATTGTTGTTCTTGGCATTGGTTGCGCTTGGCTTGCCATTGTTGGCTGGTGGGCGTGGTGGTCTAGGCGTTTTCACAACGCCATGGGCTGGTTTTTTGTTTGGCTTTCCTGTCGCGGCATTCGTTGCCGGTTTGGTTATGGAATACACACAAAATTTGACTGTTGGTATTTTGGCGACGATATCTGCGATTATCGGTGGTGTTGTGGTGCTGTATGCAATCGCAATTCCATATTACATGGTTGGTGCAAACATTAGTTTGTGGGAAGCGACGTTGACGATGGCGCCGTTTATGCCCGGCGATTTGATAAAAACTGTTCTGGCTGGTTTGATTACGCGTGGATTATATGAATCGCGGCCAAACGCTGTTTTGTCACGCATGTAGGATCAGGGCAGAGCCCAAGCCACCTGCAGCGGCGATTGCGGCCAATCCCGCGCCACCTGTTTTTTGCAATTCATGGTAAAGTCTTACGGCCAATATCGCACCAGATGCCCCAATTGCGTGGCCGCGCGCCAATGCGCCGCCGCCTTTGTTTACTGCCTTGGGATCAAAGGATTGCGATTGCGCAGCAATGATTGCTTGTGCTGCGTATGCTTCCATTATCTCGACGGATTGAAGTGTCTGCGCAGCGATTTTTGATTGATCTAAGACAGATTGAATTGCCGCCAATGGCGCCAGTGCAGGCTGATCTGGCGTGCCACCTAGCATTGCGCCTTGGATAATGCGGATGGCATTTGGATATGATTTTGCAATTCTCGCGCTGACCACGATCACGCATGCGGCGGCGTCGGCGTCCACTGCGGTGGTGGCTGATGTGATTGTACCCGCCAAGACGGGCGCGCGCGCGCAGGTTTTTGTATTCAGCGTGCGTGTGAATGTGTCAGTGTTTTGATCATGGATTGCGGTGATTTCGTTTTGAAAGTTTGCAGATCTTGCCCTGGTGTGGCTGTTGATGGCCCAGTCTTCTTGAATGTGTCGCGATACACTCATGTTTTCTGCAATTTGCGCGGCGGATGTAATCATGTCGGGATCGCGCCCTGAAATCCCCGTGAAATCGGGACGGTCGTATGGTGCTGGTGGACTGCCATCCAAGAATGTGCGCATGCGGATAGGGCGGCGCGAGGCGCTTTCGGCTCCGCCAGCGACTACGATGTCGTGCGTACCTGATTTTACCATCTGTGCCGCCAACCAAATTGCATCCAAGCCGCCTGTGCATTGACGATCTATGGACAAACCACCGATGCGTTCTGGTAATCCAGCCGCCAGTGCGGCCAAGCGTGCAGGATTGCCACCTGCACCAACCGCGTTGGACAAGATAAGCTCGCCCACTTTTTCAGGTGAAATGTTGGCTGTGTTTAAACACGCACGAATGACAGGTGCGGCCAGTTCGTGAATTTGGAGATGCGCAAATGCACCGCCTTTGGGAATGACGGGACTGCGATGAGCGGCGATGATATAGGCAGAGTTTGTCATAAAAAGGCCTGTGTCAGGATTTTTGTCAGCCTGACATAATCCGTTTTCCCCGACAAGAGTTCCGGCCATTCGTCCAAAACCAAATTATCTGCCAGCAGGGGGTGGGCCGCTGACGCACCTGTTGTTGCGCCATATGCGCGAAGTCCACGTTTGCTGTCGGGTAGGGCGATTACACCCGCGCGGGCGACGTTTATTTGCGTCAATAAATCGGCTTCGATTGCGTCAAGATGAACTGATTTGTCAGCAATCGTAACCGCACGATCACTGCGACCATATAGAAATAGATTTCCTTGGGCGTCGATCCAGCCAAGTTCACCGGTTTCAAAGGGTGTACTTTGGTCAAATGGTTTTACTTTGTCTAAATATCCAAGGGCCAACATAGGCGTCTGTACGGCAACCAATCTGTTTGAAACGATAAAATTTACCCCATCGTAAACTTGTCCAACTGATCCATCTGGCGTGTTTTCGTCGGCAATGGAAATAAAACTGGTTTCCGCCGTTCCATAAAACACACGAATATCGGCATTTGGAAAATGCTGCTTACACACGGCGCGTTCAGTTTTCGTGAAATGGCCGCCACCGATCATAAGGAGGCGTACATTTGGCTGTGGAGCGTGTTTTGTCGTTGCCAGTTTTATCTGTGTCGGCGTGGCGTAGATCACCGTTGGATTACCAGACAGACGTTTGGCGCAGAATATAACTTTTGCACCCATGTGCAGGGCCTCACAAGCAGCGTAATGGGCTAAGGAATGTGAAAGGCTGCCAAATACGGCGACCGAATCGTCCGCTGTGACGCCATTGCGTTCAAAGCTGTAAATCCAACTGTCTTGATTGCGAACAATTGCTTTGGGTTTGTTTGTCGATCCGCTGGTGAATGTGATGAATGAATTGGCTTTTCCAGCCTTAACAGGCGTGTTCGATGATTGAAGTTGCGTGGTTAAAGGTGTGAACTGGTTATCCAAATCAGCTAACATATTCTGGGTCACAATACATGCACGTCGCTCAACATGTGCGCATGCGAAAAAGGCAGATATGGCGTGAATTGGATCGGATAATGCGATGGCCACGATGGAATCAATCGGCATCGTGGCGGCCCATGCACCATAGGCATTCTGCAGATTTTGATTATGTGATGTGTGAAATCGTTCCGCCATGTTGTCTTTTACGCACAAACGGTGTCGTGGGCAATCGTCACCCTTGGCTTGGGGGGCGAATCTGGCTAATGGTGGGGAAACTGATAAGGGCGTTGAAAATGACTTTTCCAAATACTTTTGCTACCAAAGAAGAAATGGCCAAATTGGCCGCGAATATGTTTCTGGAAATTGAAGCAGTAAAGTTTCGCCCAAGTGAGCCATATACATTTGCATCTGGTTTGGCATCACCCGTTTATATCGATTGCCGCAAGCTAATTAGCCACCCTCGCATTCGGTCAGCATTGATGGATTTTGCAGTAGCAACATTGTACCGCGAAGTTGGTTTTGAAAAATTCGACAGTGCCGCCGGCGGTGAAACTGCTGGTATCCCATTTGCGGCGTGGATTGCCGACAAGATGGCGTTGCCAATGCAATATGTGCGTAAAAAGCCCAAAGGTTATGGCCGCGATGCACAGATCGAGGGCGACATTCACCCAGGGCAGCGCGTTTTGCTGGTTGAAGATTTAACAACCGATGGCGGTTCAAAATTGATGTTCGCAGAAGCGATCCGTAAAGCCGAAGCGTTATGTGAACATATTTTGGTGGTTTTCTATTACGATATATTCAAGAACACACACGAGATGTTGGCAGAAAATGGGCTGAAATTACATTACCTTTTGACATGGTGGGATATCTTGGCCGCCGCGCGTGAAAACGGAAACTTTGATGCCTCTGAATTGGATCAAGTCGAAGCGTTTTTGAATAACCCATTGGAATGGTCCGCTGCAAACGGCGGCATTTCTGAGTTGGGCGTCAATAAAAAATGAGTGTTTGGCCCGCAGACGTAACGCTGCAAGGGCAATATGTGCGTCTTGAGGCGCTGGACATGAACCATTTGGACGACTTGCGGGATGCTGCGCGTGACGGTGATTTGCATGAACTGTGGTACACGACGATCCCGCACGCTGATGATATGGTAGCGGAAATTGAACGCCGTCAAGGCCTGCGAAAAGCGGGATCTATGCAACCTTTTGCGATCATTGATCAATTCAGCGGACATGCAGTTGGCATGACGACATTCATGAATATTGATGCCATGAATAAGCGGGTGGAAATTGGTTCCACATGGTATCGTAAGTCTGTTCAACGTTCGCCGCTAAACACCGAATGTAAATTGTTGATGATGACCCATGCATTCGAGACATTAGATTGTATCGCAGTTGAATTCCGCACGCATTTTGTGAACATCCAAAGTCGCCGTGCGATTGAACGTTTGGGTGCCAAATTTGATGGTGTTTTGCGCAATCATATGGTGATGGCAAATGGATCATTGCGTGACACGGCGGTTTATTCCGTGATTGCCACGGAATGGCACACAGTGAAAACGCATTTACAATTTCAATTGGACAAGCCGCGCGATTAGGAGAATTTGATGACCACACCAAATGTTAAAGAAGAGGCATTTGCCGCGATTGATTTGGATGGTTTATTTCCCAACGATCGATCAATGCATGCACCCAAAATTTTGATGCTGTACGGATCGTTGCGCAAAACATCATATAGCCGTTTGATCGCTGAAGAAGCTGGGCGAATATTGGAACGGTTGGGTGTCGAAGTACGATTTTATAGCCCTAAAGATTTACCGTTGGTGGATGAAGAAAATACAGACCATCCTAAGGTGAAAGAGTTGCATGAATTGGTAAAATGGTCCGAAGGCATGGTTTGGTCGTCACCTGAACGTCACGGCGCCATGACAGGTGTGATGAAAACTCAAATCGATTGGATTCCATTGTCTGACGGGGCCGTGCGACCGACGCAGGGTAAGACGTTGGCGATTATGCAGGTGAATGGTGGATCGCAAAGTTTTAACACTGTGAACCAGCTGCGTATATTAGGGCGTTGGATGCGACTGCTCACCATACCAAATCAGTCATCGACACCCAAGGCATGGGGCGAGTTTGACAAAGATGGGCGGATGAAGCCATCGGGAAATTACAACCGTTTGGTGGATGTGATGGAAGAGTTGGTCAAATTCACCTATCTGACGCGCGACATCAAAGAGTATCTGGTCGATCGTTATTCCGAGCGCGTTGAAACCGCCGAAGAACTGATGGAACGCGTCAAAAAGGGTAAATAGCTAAACCACATCCATTTTTTGTGCGCCTAATCCTTCGACTTCGACTTCGATTTTGTCGCCGGCGCGCAGGAATTGTGGTTTTGGTTTGATACCAGCACCGACGCCTTCGGGAGTGCCTGTAATTATCACGTCGCCAACGCGTAGTTCCATGTATTCTGACAGTTTTGAAATGATTGTTTTGACACTAAAAATCATATCGTCTGTGTTGGAATCTTGCATGACTTTGCCGTTTACGGTTGTTTTCACGGCTAGATTTTGAGGATCGGGAATTTGGTCCGCTGTAACTAAGTAAGGGCCAATAGGGGCAAAAGTCGGAGACGACTTTCCTTTTATCCACTGGCCAGAGCGGTGTTTTTGAAACGTGCGTTCTGAGACGTCATTGGCCGTGAAATAACCGGCCACATAATCCAAGGCATCCGTTTCGGATACGCCATAACATGTTTTACCAATGACCACGCCAAGTTCGACCTCCCAATCTGTGTGTGTGGACGTTGGCGGAATTTTAATGACGTCGAATGGACCCGTTAGGGCGGATGTTGCCTTAGAAAATACCAGAGGTTCGTCTGGTAAAGTACTGCCGGTTTCGGCTGCATGTTTAGCGTAGTTTAAGCCAATGCAGATAAAATTTGGAACGTCAGCAAGGCAGGCCCCGATGCGGGCGCCATGCGGTAGTTGCGGCAGTTGGTGAACGTCAATGTCGCGTAGTCGTTGCAGACTTTCCAATGAAACTGTTTCGCCAGAGAAATCACCGATGTGTGCGGATAGATCGCGAATATGACCTGCGCTGTCCAGTAAACATGGAATTTCTTGGCCCTTTGGGCCGTAGCGTAAAAGTTTCATGGGTGTGTTCCTGTGATGATAGTTACACAGAGATTAGCGAAAGTGGGCGGTGGGTAAATGGCTATTTTTAAAAAACATGTCACAGTAGGTAAAAGGTACCAACGGGTGGTGATGGATGTTGTATCTCTTGCAAATTTGGGGATAGTGCCCGCATAACTTGACGACCAGCTGTTTAAATTGGAGCCGATTTTGAATTCTGCAGCCTTTTCAAAAGAACGCTTTTTGACGTTGCGAACAATGGATCGAGATCACTTTTGGTTCGCAGGGAAACATCGCTTAACGCGCAATTTCTTACGTGGTGAATTTGAACCATCCGTTGGTGTTGCGTTGGATTTAGGTTGCGGTCCAGGCTTGCAATTACGTACTTGGCGTGGATATGCGCAAAAAGTGATTGGTGTTGATATTCACGCCACAGATGTTCCAGTTGAAAATATTGGGGATGGAGTATCGGTTTTGGTTGCCGATGTTACTAAGTTGCCCATGGATAACTGTTCGATTGATGCGATCTTTGCCATGGATATTGTTGAACATGTGCCAGATGATTTGATGTTGGCCGAGTGTATGCGAGTGTTGCGCCCCGATGGCGTGATGATCATAAATGTACCCGCTTTTCAATGGTTGTGGAGCTTTCGTGATGTGGAGGCCGGGCACATGCGTCGTTACACAAAGCGGGGTTTGCGTGAGCTTGTTCAACGTGCAGGGTTCACGGTGAGTCGAGTTACATTTTATCAGATAGGTTAGCGCAAACCCCTGAAGCACAAAACGAAGAAGTTTATGACCTTTTGTTTTATGCAATTAGCCTTCGAATGTTTGCGTGTGATGAAGGTAACTTCTTTTCTAAACTACCACAAATGGGTTTGAGTAATTAACTAGTGTGATTATTTCATACTCTTAGTAGTTGTGTGGTCTAGTTTAGGGATTTAAGATTCTCTGACTTCTGTTTGGCCGTATAAAATGTACGTTGAAGATACTTCATATTGAACACGCCATCTTTGTTCAAAGATTAAAGTGTTGCGTCGACCAGTTGAAACCACCGCTCATAGCAGACGTTGATGAAGTTAATATTAATTGTGAGTGGTTTGTGTCCTTCAATAAGCGAAGCTCGAACGAGACTCACAGATTCGATTTGTTTGTGATCGGAGTCTTACACACATAAGGCTGGCTAAGGGGCTGCCAGTGAGTCTCCAGGAACCTCTGGCGGGCTTCCAGTGATTGATATCGGGGAGGTTAGGGTTAAATAGTTTTAGAGTATGTATTGTTTGACTTTATCTGAGAAATCGTAGTGACGTTCACAGCAGGTCAGCGTGAATGATAAGTTTTTTGCTTAAATTGAAGCTTCAGTTCGCCTTTCTAAGGGCGGCTATGCGGACAAAGTGACATTTCGCTGCGACAGCATGAATGACCGCTTTACTGGATTTCGGCGCTATCAAGCAAAGCTACAATTTCCGAACAGTTCTCGATTTGTCCGCCGCAGCAGTCAGCGATCAAGAACTGGACGAGCGCATTCACACTTGAAAGATTTGCCGCGTAGTGAATTTCACGTTGATGGCGTGTCGCAGTCAGGACGCCCGCGCGTTTGAGAATGGCCAGATGGCCTGAAAGTGTCGATGGTTTCGTGCCCAACTGCCGCGAAATTTCCAAGGCTGGCAATCCTGTTGGTCCCACCCTGACCAGGAGGCGGAACACTTCCAAACGTGTTGGTTGTGCAAGAGCCGCAAAGGCTTCGATGGCATTGTCTTGTTCCATAATTCTTTATTGCCCGAATTATCAAAGCTTGACAAGGTATCCCTCCTGATCTAGCCAAAAAACACTTCGGTATTTGCCGAATTAAGAAATGGGAGATGCTTGAATGTCAGGAACCTCAATTACGTCTGAAGTTGATTTTGAAGTAAACGGCAAGCAGTCAGGGTTTCTGCGCTTACCGCACTCTGTTCATCGCTCGGCCTATGGTTGGGTTCCAATTCCGATAACTACAATCAAGAATGGCGATGGTCCTACACTGTTGGTGATGGCGGGAAATCATGGCGACGAATATGAAGGTCAGATTGCAATCTCACAGCTCGCGCGCGAGTTAGAGGCAGCAGATATTCGCGGGCGGTTGATATTGCTGCCAATGGTAAATGCGCCCGCAGCACAAGCTGGTTTGCGTACGTCACCAATTGATGATGGGAACCTCAATAGGCTGTTTCCCGGCGACGCCAGTGGCACTCCCACTGAAATGATCGCCGATTATATCGAAGACGTCTTGATGCCCTTAGCCGACTATTCGGTTGATTTGCATTCCGGCGGCAGCTCACTTTTCTATCTGCCGACATTGTTGCGTGGCCCAGGTCATAGCGCGGCAGAAACGCAGGCTTTGATCAGCTTACAGAACGCGTTTGATTTGCCCTATGCGTGGGTCTTTACCAGCGGCGGTGGTCGCAGTAGCACTGCACGGACGGCGATGGGGGCCGCCAATCGAAAGGGTGTGATTAACGTCATGGCCGAGCTTGGTGGCGGTGGTGAGGTCACGCCTGACGTCCTGAAACGCACCGAACGGGGGCTACATCGCATTTTGCACAGTCTTGGGATGTTGCCAGATTACGTGCCCGATCAAGCTCAAGGCACGCGCGAGTTGAACGCTAAAGGGTCGGTCTATGCATACGCGGCAGGTCTGTTTGAGCCATTGAAATCTATCGGTGACGACGTCGCGTCGGGCGAGCTTGTTGGCCTGATCCACCACCCAGATACACCTGAGGCTGAGCCGGACAGGATCACGTCCCCCTATCAAGGGATCGCATTGTGCAGGCGCGCCATGGCGCAGGACGTGCGCGGAGACGCTGTCTATCAAATCGCCTCTGATGCTGAACCTCCTACGGATCAAGAATGAGTGTGCACCCCGTATCGCTTGCCGACATCCGCTCGGCTCAGGTCGCACTTGCCGATGTCGTCTTGCGCACGCCAGTGCTTGAGAATCCTGACGTCAATGAAATGCTTGGCGGACGGTTGTTGCTGAAGGCTGAGAACTTCCAGCGCACTGGTGCGTTCAAGATACGGGGCGCGTATTATCGGATCTTAAACCTGACTCCCAAGGAACGCGCTTGCGGTACGGTGAGCTATTCGTCAGGAAATCACGCCCTTGGGTTGGCACGCGCAGCGCAACTGTTGGGTTCGTCCGCTGTCATCGTCATGCCCAGCGATGTGCCAACCGCAAAGATGAACGCGACCCGCGACCTTGGCGCAGAGATTGTTACCTTTGACCGCGACACAGAAAACAGCGCTGATGTGGTGACTCGAATAAGATTGCAGACCGGCCGCATCGAAGTCCCGCCAAGCGGCCACGGTCAGGTTCTGGCTGGGGCCGGAACTGCTGCCCTGGAATTATTCGAAGATGCGCCCGTGCTGGACGCAGTCTTGGTGCCATGTGGCGGTGGCGGCCTGACAGCGGCAACAGCTGTCGTCATGGCCGAAGCATCCCCGCGAACCCAAGTCTATGCGGCAGAGCCAACATCGTTTGACGATACATGTCGGTCACTTGCTGCAGGCGAACGCCTCGCCAACCCCGTGGGCCAGCGCACGATCTGCGATGCGATCATGACGCCTACTCCAAACGAGGTGACCTTTCCGATCAACCTTGACCTGCTTGCAGGCGGTGTGACCGCCCGCGATGCAGATGTCCGAGAGGCAATGCGCTTTGCCTTTGAGCATTTCAAGATCGTGACGGAGCCCGGCGCGGTTGTTGGCTTAGCCGCAGTTCTGAACGGGCAGGTCGCGATAAAGAACAGGACTGTGGCAACCGTTATCACCGGTGGCAATATCGACGTCGCGCGGTTCGCAGCGCTCACTGGAGACGTAGAATGACACTTGAACGACGCCTCATGGCCGAATGGCTGGGGACATTTTCGCTTCTCGCAACTGTCATTGGTTCTGGCATCATGGCCGAACGGTTGGCGGATGGGAACGTCGCTATTGCGCTCTTGGGTAACACGATTCCTACCGGTGCAATCCTTGTCGTGTTGATCACCATTTTTGGACCGATTTCGGGCGCGCATTTCAACCCTGCCGTAACACTCAGCTTTGCACTGCGGCGTGAAATCGAAAAGCGCGATGCCGTTCTATATGTGGTTGCCCAGATCTTCGGCGGCATCGTCGGTGTGCTTGCAGCCCATTTGATGTTTGAACATCCCCTGCTAGACCCTTCTACCACATCACGCAGTGGCATTGGCCAATGGACGGGTGAGTTTGTTGCGACCTTTGGTCTGGTCGGCACGATCCTCGCTTGTATCAAAGCGCGGCCGTCTGCAGTGCCCATGGCTGTTGGGCTCTATATCACAGCCGCTTATTGGTTCACGTCTTCTACATCGTTCGCAAACCCTGCGGTTACGATTGCACGCGGATTCTCGGACACTTTTGCGGGGATCGCCCCTGTTGATGTCGCAGCTTTTATTGGCGTGCAGATGATCGCTGCCGTTTTAGCGACGTGGTTTTTTGGATGGCTATTGGTAGAGGCGGAAAATGGCTGAGCTCTTTGATTTTGATGAGGTAATTGACCGCCGCGAGGTTCCGGCTCTCAAAGTACACCGCATGGTTCTTGGAGCCGACGAGATGGACCTGTTTCCAGCCGGTGTTGCGGATATGGATTTTCGCGCACCTAAGCCCATATTGGATGCAATGGCGCAGCGACTCGCCCATGGTGTCTTCGGCTATGAGACAGTGCCCGATGGCCTCATGCCTGCGCTCATCGCATGGATGAAACAGCGGCATGCTTGGGATATTCACCCCGATCATATTCTGCGTGCTCCCAACGTGCTGAACAGTCTTTCGATGGCCGCCAATTTGTTTACGCGGCCGGGCGACGGCATCATAGTTCAGCCGCCCGTGTTTTTTGATTTTTCCGATATCATTACGGAAAACGGACGCCGCATGGTTGAGAACCCCTTAGTGCGTTCTTCTGACTGCTATGAGATGGACTTTGACGGTCTGGAAACCTGCGCCGCCGATCCGCGCACAAAGATGTTGTTCTTGTGCAATCCGCATAATCCAGTGGGCCGTGTATGGAGCAAGACTGAGCTGGCTCAACTTGGGTCGATTTGCAGGAAAAACGGGGTTGTCGTAGTGTCGGATGAAATCCACGCGGATATTACTTTCCAAGATCACACCTATACGCCGTTCGCCAGTATCTCAGACGCTGATGCGCAAAACAGCATCACCTGCCTTTCCCCAGCAAAGAGCTTCAACATCGCGGCGTGTTGCGGTGCCTTTACAGTCGTTCCTGATGAGAATCGGCGTAACGCTTTTAGAGCAGAAAACAGCCGTCTGACAGTGAACAAGAACAACGCTTTCGCCAGCGTGGCGATGGAGGCCGCCTACGAAGATGGCGGGCCGTGGTTGGACGCGGCCATCGCTTATATCGAGGGGAACCTGTCCTTGGTGCGCGCGCGTCTGTCTGACATCCCTGAGGTCTCTTTGATTGAACCCGAAGGCACCTTCCTGCTGTGGTTAGATTTTCGGAATTTGGGTTTGCAGCCGGACGAATTGACCCAATTCCTGCGACGCGAGGCCGGATGGGCCATCACCCGCGGTATCGCCTTTGGCGACAGCGGCACTGGGTTCGGGAGGCTGAACATTGCTTGCCCGCGCGCCCGGTTGGAAAAGGCGCTGGACCGCCTTGTTCAAGCACTTTCAATAACAAGAGACTCAGCACAATGACCGAGACCTCCAATATCGAAGACGACCACTTTCGCGACATCGACACAGACCGTCTGCTGTCGGGCGGACGATTGGATCACCCGCCACGCATCTTGTTGCTCTATGGCTCGCTGCGCGACCGGTCTTTTAGCCGGTTGATGACCGAAGAAGCCGCACGGGTACTGAACCGCTTTGGGGCCGAAACGAAAACATTCAATCCCAGTGGCTTACCCTTGCCCGACGACACGGATGCCGACCATCCCAAGGTGCAGGAATTGCGCGATCTGGTTACATGGAGCGAAGGTATGGTTTGGTGTTCTCCGGAACGCCACGGGGCGATGACCGGCATTATGAAATCTCAAATCGATTGGATACCTTTGTCATTGGGGGCCGTCCGCCCGACCCAAGGAAAAACGCTCGCGGTCATGCAAGTCAATGGCGGCTCGCAAAGCTTTAACACTGTCAACCATTTGCGCATTCTAGGCCGCTGGATGCGACTACTGACAATTCCAAACCAGTCTTCAACCCCAAAGGCGTTCTTGGAATTCGACGACAATGACCGGATGAAGCCATCCCCCAACTACGACCGAATGGTCGATGTCATGGAAGAGCTGGTCAAATTCACGCTCCTGACGCGGGGGCGGTCTGATTATTTGGTCGAACGCTACAGTGAGCGCAAGGAAACAGGTGAGGCATTGATCAAGCGCGTGAACCAAACCGCAATCTAGTCTTTCTTCAAGAAGGCATAGATGGTTTTAGAGGTGCAGCATCAAGTTCATAGCAGCCATTCGAACACCCCGCAGCATCTGGTAAAATGGGCTCTAAGCAGACGTTGACCGAGTTAGTACTAAGAGTAAATGGTTTGTTTTATTCAATAGGGAAGGCTCAAACCTGACTCACAGGGTTGATTTGTTTGCGATCAGAGTCCACCGTAAGCGGTGCGGCGACCCCACATACCATTTAGATTTCTGATATGCGATTCAACCCGTTCATAGATTTGAAGGGAGTTTCTCAATGGTAGCTAGTAACGAGTTTTTAGCACGGATACCTCGTCGCAA
>Ga0209532_1001960_pt1 | contig 15155 bp, 15 predicted proteins | sample COG_02_FD_184746 | JGI IMG/M metagenome (GOLD analysis project Ga0209532, IMG submission 184746) | Pelagic Microbial community sample from North Sea - COGITO 998_met_02 (SPAdes) (version 2) | ecosystem: Environmental > Aquatic > Marine > Neritic zone/Coastal water | place: Helgoland, sampling... | reverse complement strand
CAATGGGGAAAAATCCAGAAGAAAATACTGATAATGCTAGTATTTTGTTAAAATATGAAAATGGTTCAAATGCTGTTATTAATTATTTTGCAAATGGAAGCAAAAGCTACTCTAAAGAAAGAGTCGAAGTTTATTCTCAGGAAAGAACACTTGTAATGGATAATTGGAGAACATTAAAAGGGTTTGGATTTAAAAGTTTGTCTAGTTCAAAATCAGGTCAAAATAAAGGGCATTTTAATCAATTTCAAGAATTATTATTTCAACAAGAAAATGGAGGAAATCCAATTATTCCTTTTGATGAAATTGTAAATACAACGAAAGCCTCATTTGCAGCTATTGAATCATTGAAAGAAGGTAAATGGATTTCAATAAAATAAAATTACTTATAAATACGGTAATACATCTGAGGGCTATTCAGATTCACTACCGTTTTTATTATTTTTTAAGAAATAGACTTTTTAGATACAATGTGAAAAAGAGAATCATTAATGATTTTAATTCAATAGTATGGAAAAATAGAATTGATTATGATAACAGTCATTTTAAAAAAGAGAATTCGTTTACTTTTTTAAATATTCCTCATTCTTTTTCTGATAAAATTAATTGGAATATTAATCAATTTGGAAAGCTCTGGACTTATAATTTGAATTATTTTGACTTTCTTAATCAAGAAAATATATCCAAAGAAACTGGCCTACAATTAATTCAAGATTTTATAAAAAATGACGCTACATTAAAAGATGGGAAAGAATCCTATCCAATTTCTTTAAGAGGAATAAATTGGGTGAAGTTTTTGAGTAATAATCAAGTTAAAGATGAATTTATTAATAATACTCTTTATTTCCATTATTGTATTTTATTTAAAAACTTAGAATATCATTTGCTAGGAAATCATCTTCTTGAAAATGCATTTTCATTATTATTTGGGGGCTACTATTTTCAGGATGAAAAATTATATAATAAGTCCAAGAATCTCCTTATTTCTGAATTAAACGAACAAGTTCTAAAAGACGGTGCTCATTTTGAATTGTCTCCAATGTATCATCAGATTATTTTATTAAGATTATTAGATAGTATCCAGCTAATTAAATTAAATAGCGAATGGAAAAAAGATGATTTATTTCCATTTTTGGAAGCTAAGGCTAGTTTAATGATCTCTTGGCTTTGTAATATAACTTATATGAATGGAGACATTCCAATGGTAAATGATGCAACATTTAATATTGCACCAAATTCAAAAAAAATATTAACTTATGCAAAACACTTAGGAATTAATAGTCAAGATATACCACTTTCAGATTCAGGTTATCGAAAAATAAACTCTAACAATTATGAATTGCTCATAGATGTAGGAAATGTAGGGCCTTCCTATCAACCGGGTCATGCCCATAGCGATACATTCAATTTCGAACTGCTAAAAAATGAGACTCCAGTTTTTGTCGATACAGGTATTTCTACTTATGAAAAGAATGCTATTCGACAAAATGAAAGAGCTACATGTTCACATAATACAGTTCAAATTGATAATATTGAACAAACTCAAGTTTGGGATGGCTTTCGTGTTGCAAAGAGAGCTAAAGTTAGTAACCTAATAGAGAGAGAGAATCATATTGAAGCTGTTCATAATGGTTATGAAAAATCTGGATTTTTGCATAAGAGAGCTTTTCTATGGAATGAAAATACAATTATATTAAAAGATGAAATTAGCAAACCAACAAACAATAAATCAAAAGCTTTTTTCCATCTTAATTCGTCAATAAAAAAACCAATATTAATAGAAAATAAGATATTATTACAGGATTTGGAAATCTTAGTAGAATTTAAGGGGCATAATAATATAGTGATAACTGATTATCAACTTTCAGAAGGGTTTAATAAGACAAAGTCTGCATATAAGATTATAGCAACATTTGATCAAAAATTAACAACAACAATAGCTATATGAGAATATTATTTTTAACTGATAATTTTCCGCCTGAAGTAAATGCGCCAGCTACGAGAACATATGAGCATTGCGTTAAATGGGTTGAATTGGGATATCAGGTAACAGTAATTACGTGTTTTCCGAATTTTCCTAATGGAAAAGTTTTTGATGGTTATAAGAATAGATTTTTTAAAAAAGAATCTATAGACGGCATTGATGTTATTCGAGTTTGGTCTTATATCGCAGAAAACAAGGGTTTTATTAGTCGAATCATTGATTATATTAGTTATTCGTTTACTTCTGTTATAGCAGGATTTTTTGTAAAAACAGATATAATTGTCGCTACAAGTCCGCAATTTTTTACTGCTATTTCGGGTAGGTTATTGAGTTTCTTTAAAGGAAAACCATGGATTATGGAAGTTAGAGATTTATGGCCAGATTCAATTGTAGCTGTTGGTTCTATGAGTGATAAATCAAATGCTTTTAAAATTCTTAAAAGAATAGAACATCATTTATATTTGAATGCTAAAAAAATAATAGTTGTTACGGACAGTTTTAAAAATTACTTAACAGAAAAACATCTTATTCCATCGGAAAAAATTGGAGTATTTAAAAATGGTGTTCTAATTAATAATTTTAAAAAGATAGAATCAGAAATGCTTTTAAAATTCAGGAAATCCTTAGGATTGGAAAATAAAATCGTGATTTCTTTTCTAGGGACTCATGGCTTAGCACACGGATTAAGATTTATATTAGATAGTATATCAAAAATAAAAGATACCAAGTATCATTTCTTATTTGTTGGCGATGGTTCTGAAAAACAAAATCTTTTAGAATATTCTAAAACGCTAGATTCACATAACTTTACTTTTTTAGAAAGTGTGAGTAAAAATGAAATGCCGTTATATATTGATATATCGGACTACTCACTTGTGAATTTAAAAAAGTCAAATGAGTTTGAAAATGTAATTCCATCAAAAATATTTGAAAATATAGCAATGTATAAACCTATCCTTTTAGGTGTTGAAGGGGAAGCAAAAGAACTTATCGAAAAGTATAAAGTTGGTATTACTTTTGAACCGGAAAATACAGAGTCATTCATTAATGCAATTTCTGAAATTGAACAAATATATCATCAAGATTTCATTGCTAATTGTGATACAATGCTGAAAGATTTTAACAGGAATAAAATTGCAGAAAAAATGATTAAATTTATAGAAATTAATAATTAATATCATGCCATTCGATCCAAAATCAGCGAAAAAAGCAGGAAAAAAGTCCAAAAGAGGACCCGCTAAAAAAGAAGGACCTTCCATAAAGGAAAAGATGGAACTGCTTTATGAAAAAGTGCTGGATGATCTACTGGTAAACCAAGAGAAGCTTACAAAAACAGAACGGGTAAAACTCTTTGTAACGCTCTCCAATTATATTTTTCCAAAAACAAAATCTGTAAGAGACAAATTTACGATTAAACAATTAAAAGAAATAGATAAGCAAGGCTATATGGATAGAGATCCAGACCCTACCAAATAATTTTTAAAGTAAAAAGATAATCAATTGAATTATAAAGAAACGCTTTACTTTGTAGCAAAATGCTTGACCATCTCTTTTGAGGCAAAGAATAAACAAGAAATAGAAAAGCAATTAAAATCAACGTCTATAGACTGGGATGCTGTTGTAAAAGTGAGTACAGCCCATTATGTGTTTCCTGCATTGTATTGTAATTTTAAAAGAGCTGATTTTTTAAAATACCTACCCATTGATTTGGTTGATTATATGAAACACATAACCAACTTAAACAGAGAGCGTAATAAAAAAATAATTACTCAGGCAAAAGATTTAAACAGCCTATTATTAGCGAATAACATTAGACCAATTTTTTTAAAAGGAACAGGGAACTTATTAGCAGGAATTTATGATGATATAGCCGAAAGGATGGTTGGCGACATTGATTTTATTTTCTCAAAAGAAGACTATCCAAAAGCGATTGTTATTTTAAGAGATTTTGGTTATTCAGGTGTAAACAAGTATAAATATCATTGCCCTTTGAATAAGCATTACAGAAGACTTCAAAAAGAGAATAATATCGCAGCTATTGAAATTCACTCAGCGCTTTTAGATATAAAAAAATATACTAAGGAATTTAATTATAGTTTTGTAGATAGAGATAGTCAGGTTATAAAAGAAATTACTGTCTTGAGTTATGCAAATAAATTAAACTTATCCATTATTGCCAATCAAATAAACGACAGTGGTTTTTATTATAAAACAATGGCCTTAAGAAATGCCTATGATGTTTTTTTATTATCAAAAAAAACGAATGCAAAGGATGCGTTGAATACCCTAGATACCCTAAGCCATCCTTTGAATTGTTTTTTAGCAGCTTGTTATGAAGTTTTTAATGCCGTAGATAGTTTAGAATACAACAATACAAAAAAATCATCTTCGTATTTAAATGTTTTTAATAGCCAGTTTTCCAACAGGAAAATAACAAAAATACGACACAAACGCATTAAGGCTTATCTATTTTTGAAATCTAGAGTAAGCATTCTTTATAAAGCCATCATATACAAAGAGTATCGAGTGTGGTTATTTAAAAGAGTAACCGATAAAAACTGGTACAAAGAAAAAGGAATTCAGTTAGGAATAAAAAAATAACATTACCAAATAACTCCCGCCTGTTGCATAAATAAATCTGCCAGTGCATCTTTGTTTTGATGGGTTCCAATATAGCTTAGAAAAGTACTCTCTTTAGAATGCCCGGTAATGTTCATAAGTAAGGGTGTTTCAATTTTACCATAATAATTAGAAGCAAAAGAACGCCTCATAATATGTGAGGTTACAAATTCATATTTTGGGGCATTTACAATTTCCTTTCTTCTTGTCTTTGGGTTGTTCTTAAACCCACTCACCAACCCATTTATTCCTGCTATTCTACAAAGTGCTTTAATTTGTTTATTAAATACCACTTGCGAAACTCTTCTCGGGAATTCATTCTCTAATATTTCAATAACTAAAGGGTCAGCCACACCAACAGTCACCGCCTTCTTTGTTTTTTGCTGTAGTATATCTATATACAATCCAGTGGATGCTTTTCTAAGATTATCCGGACTCAACTTTAATAGATCTGAGACTCGCTGCCCGACACACAAACCAATCAATAACCAATTATAACTATCTGTAAATACTTCAGGGATCTGCTGTAATTCCTTTAGAGCTTTAATCTCCATTAGATTTAAAATATGAAGAATTCGATCGGAACTTTTCTGTTTAAAAGACTCAATATAATTAGAATACGGGTGCACTTCCAAGCCACTCTTCTCAGCATCACGCAAAATAATCTTCAATAATTTTAAGAGCTGGCCGCAGTAATTATCACTATACTGCTGCTCGATTTTTAGAAAACGGGTAAAAGATTCAGCGGTATATTTATCAATAGAATTCAAATAAAGCTTTTCAGACTTCTCAAATTCATAGGCTTTTACTATTCGATAAAGCGATTTATAAGTCCGAATGGTATTATATGCCAAACCCACCGTTCCATATCCTTGAACTCTTTTTGTGGCAGAATTGGAAATAAAATGTTCTAAATAGTCTAAAAATAAAACAGATTTTTCTACTTTTATGGATGTCTTATGTGTCTTTATTTTGGATTTTTTATAGAAATTAACGTGCATATAACGTATGTTATTTTAATTATTTAACATGAATATAACTTTTATATATTTATAATTTAACAAAATATGAGCTAAATTATAACAAGTTATCTTACTTAAAGATACGTTATTTATTTAAAATATAAAAGTTAAAATACTTATTTTAAAGGGTTTAAATCGATTTATTTTTGAAAAGACTACGGACTGTAGTCTCAATTAATTCACAACTAATTGACAATCAGTTATTAAAGTTTTTAAAATCCTTGTATTGCCATGAAACGGCCATGAGATCTTGAAATTTATAGGTTTTTTCTATGGGTTTTGAACAACTTTATCCCTCATTCTCCAATCTCCTCAAACGTTCCATAAATACATCAGCAACAGCGTCTTTATTGGGGTTCTCCCCAATATAACTTAAAAAGGTACTTTCTCTCGAGTGCCCTGTGATCTCCATTAAAATAGGGGTTTCAATCTTTCCAAAATAATTTGTTGCAAAAGACCTTCTCATCGTGTGTGATGTGATCAATTCATATTTTGGATACATCCCAAATGCTACCCTTTTTGTTACTGAACTCATTTTATTTCCTTTGATGACTTGATCAATGCCAGCCAATCGACACAATTCTTTAATTTTTTTATTAAAAACCGATGCATTGGTTTTTTGAGGAAAATCTCTTCTTAGAAATTCCAGGACTGTAGGATCAATAATACCAACAGTGATTGGTTTTTTTGTTTTGATTTGAATAAGATCCAAATACATTCCTCCACTAGGCGCTTGTCTTAAATTTTGAGGGGTTATTTTTAGTACATCTGAGATTCTTTGTCCAATATTCAAGCCCAATAAAAACCATTTCCTAATATTTTCCAATTCAAATGGAAGGTCTACTAATTCTTTTAGTTTATTTATTTCATTTTGATTGAGCGTCACAATAATCCTGTCAATTTTTCTTTGACGATAACTTTCTATATGGTTACAATAATTATGAATTTGTTCGCCACCCCTTTCTGCCTCTTTACAAATTGATTTTAGTAGTTTCAATAATTGACCTTGATAATTCACAGAGTATTTTTGAAGCTTTATCATCCAATGGATAAACTGTTGCAGAATGTCTTTGTTCAATTCAGTTAAATGAACCGTTCTCCCTATATGATTTTCGAACTCATCCCAAATTCTCCTTAGTGATTTATAACTTCTAACAGAATTATCGGAGAGACCAATATTCCCAGATCCTTTCACTTTTTTATAGGGTGAATGTCGAATAAAATAATCGATTTGAAATAAGACACTATTTGAATTCATTACAATTCTATTTGTATAAAATTTGCTACCACCGGTAGTAAACATCAATACTAAATGTTGGTTTTATTGATTATTGTTGTTGGAAAGCACCACCTTTAATTCCTCATTGTTTAAAAATGGAATAACAGGTCCCCAAACTCCATGTTTTCTGTATCCAACTTCTCGTACAATTTTACTGGGTATAATTAACCCTTGGTAAGTGAATTCATCTGAAATTTCAGCAAAAGTATAGTCAATATGAGTATGGTTGTTATTTATGTTCCAAGCGTGATATACTTGATGTAGTGTTTTTTTGTTTGTAGCTACTCCTTCAACATAAAGGTGATTTTCATTTAATCGATTAGATGAGTTGCCGTAGCAGTTCCCAAATTTTATTTTTCTTCGGTCAACCTTGCAGGTATTGATTTCTATTTCATTGAGGTTAATTGGATTGATTAGGTTGAAATAAAAACAGGTCAAGGAATTAATTCCTAAAATTTCATCTTCAACACCTCTGTTAAAACCACTAATTATTTCACTTTTAATATGTTTCAAATTTGCTATTTTCATAAAATATAATATTTGGATTATTAATGTCTATTTATAATATCATTTATCAATACTTTACCTGGAGCTGTCAGATCATTATTTTTTTCATTTCTAATTTCCTAAATCGTCTCCTCGGTCGATCAAATTTTGAGTTGTAAATTTGACTTTAGAATCTTCTGTTAATCTCTCCTGATTGATTAATTTTAGAGTCCTGATCATTAAATGTGAGTCTTCTTGTTTTTTCATGATATTTATCACTTGCTCAAAACTTAGACTGACTGTTAATTCACATTCGACTTCCGGAAAAAAACAGTTTCTAAAAAATGCAAATTTCCAGATAAAAAGTGGTGGAGCACTATGTTTCAGAATAGTATTGTAGAATTCAATAAAGTCATTTGAGCTTTCTGCTAGAAATTCAAAATGATATTTAATTTTAATCCCTGAATTAATTAACAATGTATTAGTTGGATCTTTCATATTATTATTATTATTATTTTAAGCTGCTGTAGCTTGATTGATTTTAAGTTCTTCTGTCTCTTTATTTTTATTGAATTTTTCAACCATAATGGCCTTTTTAATTGATTGGTGGAAAAACTTTTCCTCAATTTCGATTCCTATATGTTTTCTGCCCAATAAAAGTGAGCTCATCATGGTATTTCCGACGCCATTCCAAATATCCATTATGTAATCACCTTTTTGAGATCCCTCCAAGGTTAAAACACCTGTCAGGTAAACAGGGGAGGTAGATGAGTGTCTATCTTCTTTATTTTCGAGTTGTCTAAAGTAGTCTCCTGGATTTCCAACGTTACCTCTTATAATATCTTCGCAATACGTGTTAGAAAGTGTGTTTCTGATATTTGAAAGTGACGACTGTATATATTTCTCACCTATAACACCTGTTTCTTTGTTTGAGTGATTTGTGCAACCACTCACTAACTTATAACTGATCTTTTCCCCGTCATACATTTTAAGACTATTGGTAAATGTTATTTTTGGATTACAGGAGAATCTATAAATATATTCAAACGCTTCAGTAGTATCCTTAACATTTTCACCATGAGGTAATGGGTTGGTTTTTATCCACATTTTTTTACTGATAATTTTAAACCCTAATTTTTCCATTTCAATAACAAAATATTCAACGAAGAGCGAGTATACTTTATCCTTTTTGTAGTCATTAATGATAACATAAATCGACCCATCCTCTGACAAATATTCTTTGTATCTGTAATAGATACTAGCTACATGAGCAGCAAACTCTTGAGATGACATATTTTTCAATTTCTCATGTTCTGACTCCCATTCTCTTCCAGGTCGTTTTGTGTCATAACCATACTCACAAGAACCAATTATACACTTTATTTTACCTTTCAAATGATCTATTGGAGATAGGTTAATATTACCTGAATTCCCTTTCAAGAGAATAGAATTCTCTGAGGTAAATTGATCATCTACATCAGGTACTTTTATTATATCGTTCTTAAATTTATCAACATTTGCTTTAGTTTTTTTGTGAGAACTAACAATGTTTTCATACTCATTTTCACTCATTGTTTTTTGAAGAAATGAATTAAAAACCCTGAACTCGGAATCATTACTAAGATCAATGACCTTATCTAATTTTGATAATCTGCCATAGTCACAATTGTTCTCAATTAATTTTTTAACTGTATTAACATCGTAGTTGTTTGTTGAAGTTTTTAGCAGCTTTCGATATTGGTGTGCAGTCTCAAGAGAAATTTTATTTTGTAACACCCATGGGATTAGAAATTCAAATTCAGTATTGTCGAATTGATTGTACAACATCACTAATTTTTTCACCTTTTCTGGAGAAAAATCCATTTCCAAACCAATCTCCACATTTCTATTTAAACTTCCTCCTTTTATAGGGGGGTACTTTTTTGAAAAGTGTTTGAATTCATTATAGAGTTCATAACCTGTTTTTATTCTTTGTTTATTTAAATCGACCACCAAATCCTCCACAGAATCATTAGCTTCCAAATAAATTAGCGTCACTTCACAATCTTTAACACCATTTTTCACCATGAAATCATATCGTGTACCGCCCGAGACAAGCTCGTATTTTCCTTTGTGAATTTTAGCCCTGATCACTACCAAATTATTAATTGGTTTTCCTCCAGATCTTTCAAGTGATTTATTTAAGTATCCGTCAGCTGCTGGTGTATACATTTTTTCATGATAATCATTTCTAACTATCGACTCAAGACTAATTCTTTTTTGTTCAGTTTTCATATATTATAGATTTTACTTTCATAATTTTGGTTGACCTTTTTTTAATAAAAAAACAACTATAATTGATAGGTCTCTTTATAGAGGTTCCATAATTCAAAAATAATGGAGGTTCCAATTAATTCACCTTTCTTGTGTTTAAATTCTACAAACCATATCACTTCATCATGTTTAACACATAAATCAGGAATGTAATTTGATTTAAGTTCGTTTATTAATTTCTTCATGGTGTAGAAATCTAAAATTTCAAGTCCTTTGATATTATTTAAAAGATAGTCACCAAACTGCTTTTCAAATTCAATTACATCACGTCTACCGAAATTCTTATTAATTTTTCTTATTCGTTTCCCGGAATCATCAAACCAGTAAATTTTAGTCATATCATATTCATATTCCACTTCTCGATTTTCCTTTTTCAGAAACTGCTTCTTTTTACCTGTAGTAGTTCCGTAATCAGGTTTACATACTAAATTTAGTCTACGAAGTCTCAGTTTAAAATAATTTATCATTATACCAATCTCACGGGGATTTAGTTTTGAAGGAGTAGTCATGAAATTTTCGTAGCTCGATATTAGATTAGAAATCTCCATTTCAATCTCTAATTTGATAGAGTTCAACACCCCCCAATTTGTTGTAGATTCAAACTTAGAACGAATAGTAGTAGCATCACCTGAGTCCAAGATAGTATCCATCTCAAGAGACTTTATGTCCATTAGTGGACCTAATTTAACTTGTTTCAATCGCTCTAAATAAATATCATTATCTAATCTTCTGCTAAACTTCGCAGGATTAGATAATATTTCCTTGATCGGTATGTAATTCAATTCCATTATTAATATAATTTGATCACAAAGATATAAATAAATTATTTATTCCACCAAATAAAATACTGACTTTTTTATTTTTATTTTTGAAACGATTTTGTTAATATAATATAAAGGTGTCAGTTCACACCTTTATATTTAGGCTTGACAATCCCGAAATATTTCGATACGTTTTCTAATATGATAGACAAAACATATCCAATTACCATAGACTCCACAACTTTAACAGAGAAACCAGGGTGGTCGATCCGTTCACACATAAATAAAAGACTCAACAAAAACATAGATGTAACAATAGATCAGTTTTCTAATGTAGTTGCACCTCCTAATTCGTTTACGTGGTCACCAGGTATCTTTAATGGCACCCCCTCAAATGATAATTGGACTTGTCAGTCAATATTTGCATTAGATTTTGATGATGGAGAGTTATCAATAAAAGAAGTTTATCATCGTCTACATTTGTATGAAATTAAACCACAGCTATGGTATGAGACGTTTTCATCTTCTGAAACTTTAATTAAGTTTAGAGTAGTACTCTTTTTAGATTATCCTGTAACTAATCCCAAAATCCACAAGTTAATTTCATTGGGTTTACTAAAGTTGTTTCCTGAAGCAGACCAAAGTTGCAAGGATCAGGCACGATATTATTTTGGGGGAAGTTTAGCTACTGTTACCTCTCACTCTCCAATTAGGTTGTCTCATTTAATTTTTATTAGTTCAACAATTCTATGTGCTGGGGATAGTATGAGGACTAGATCCCTACCAATAAAGGATATCAACTCTACTATAGTAGAAACTGCACCAAAATGGGAACTCTTATATAATAACTATAAGAACTACCATTCTGGAGCACAGTTTAACACTAGTAATAATTATCCCCCCTCCTACGACTATAATAGGGGCGAACTTCAAAAAGTCGATTTTGACAAATCGTCACGAAACATTAGAATATTTAGAGAGTTTTTAAAAGGAAAATGGTTAACACACATGGAACTATTTGGATTGGCGCGAAATCTACATTACGTAAATGGTGGATTTAAACTGATGAATAAGATGATGATTAAATTTAATTCAAAGGGTGTTACTGATTACACTCCAAATAACTTTGCCATTTTAACTTATCTAAAAAAGGTTCAATATCCTCCTCAACCCATTGGTGAGTTTTCTCCATACCCTGAAGATTCTGATCTTCAAGATTTCATCTCTGAGTCAATCGATAAGCGAGGTAAAATAAAAGTGATTGAGTCCTCAAATCCTATTTCATTAGTAGATGCAGAAGAGAAGTTTGAAAAAGAGTTTGATCGTGTAGTTAACGACGATAAAGTCGATGGTGTTTATCTATTTAGAGTCCCTACATCATTAGGGAAAACGGAAATAATAACAAGTGTTCATGCTACTATTGCAGCACCTACAAATGACCTTAAAAACGAAATCGGTGGTAGAATGAAAGTTAATTACAAGACTACTCCTGACTCTATTATATTTGAGAATTCATCTATTAATAATCAAATGAATTATTACTATTCGATTGGTCTCCCTAACAAATCAATTGAGGTTCTTTATTCAATTGTTAACCCCAAAAATAAGGATCAATATTCTAAGAAAGATATAGAGAATGCAAACTCATATATTAATGTGATGAGGGACTGTTATACAACAACTTCATCACTTCTCACTACACATAAAAGAGCAATTCATTCTACATTTTCTAATGACACTATCGTGTTTGACGAAGATCCTCTTAAATCTCTTATTGATATCAAATCATTTAAAATATCTGATCTGTTTTCTATCAATATAATTGTAAAAAGTAAAGAATTAGAATTTATTATCAAGTCACTCATGGATACTCCCATTATGGAAATTCGTTCCACGCCGATCTTTAATCTCGACCTTGATCAACTTATTAAAGAGGTTTCACAATTATCCCATGAAACTCTAAAATCTAATCTATTTGACTTTTTTAGTAGTTCATTCTATGTTCGTGATACACATAAACCAGATATTGTCCATTATGTTGTTAAAAGGGATCTCCTACGAGATAAAAAAACAATCATTCTCTCTGCCACAGCACCTATCAATTTATATAAACGTCTCTTCGGAGATCGTCTTGAAGTCATTGATATATCAGAAGTTCAACAAAAAGGAAGGATAATTCAATATACCACTAAATCTTACTCCAGAAACTCCTTAAATAAAAACACAAAAGATATTGTAAGTAGAGTAGGTGACACTCCTGTAATTACATTTAAATCGTATCAAAACCACTTTTCAAACCCAACAAATATGTGGTTTGGAAACTGTAGTGGTTACGATGAATTAAAGGGAAAAGACATTGCGGTGGTGGGAACCCCACATATAAATAATGTGGTGTATTTTTTAACAGCAAAGGTTTTAGGCATAGAGTTTAAAACTTCGGATCTGACTATGTCATATCAAAAGGTAATCTATAATGGATTTGAATTTAAGTTCAATTGTTTTGATAATGAAAGTTTAAGAATGATTCAATTTTCATACATCGAATCTGATCTAATTCAGGCGGTGGGCAGAGCACGTACTCTTAGAACTGATGCAAAGGTAGACTTATATTCAAATTACCCTTTGATAATAAGTTCAAAGTTTATGTTCTAATAAAAATCATCAACTGTCTGACATATTTTATTTTCTATGATATTTATAGAGAAACACAGTTATGAAAGAGAAAAAGTCAAAAAGAGTAATAGTTCGAATAACCGAAAGTCAATTCAATAATTTGATGGAGTGCGTTATAGATGAACAAATAAAAATTTCAGATATTCTAAGAGAATCTATAGTAGATAAACTTCAAAAACTAAGGAAAGATGATAAAAGGAAAAAATAATTTAGATTATGAATATTTCAATCGATACTTAATCAAATGTGGGTCTAATAATTCACCCAATATGGAGTTACTAAATGATTTTTTTAATGAAAAATTAAATATTCTACCTGAACACGAAATAGAACCATCCCGTGTGGTTTTACTAAATGAATTGATAGTTTTTTGTCGTAATAAATTTGACAGTTAAAAGGCACAAAGCACCCACAGGAATAATTACTAATTCTCGATTTTATATGTTGAATACGTGATTTTGAATAACGTAGTAAATTAAATCTAATTGGCACGATTGGTTGGGGTATTGAACTATTTGTCAAATAAGAACCATTTTTAATTGTTTTTCAAATAGACCTTTGTGAGAGTTTCTCCCATAGTATTGCAAAGAATTTCCTGCGGGTGTTGCGCCAATGAGAATTGTTCCAATTGATCATGGTAGAGTTTAGACTTAGATTCTGATGTAATTAAATAGTAATGGAAATACTCATGGATAACGGTATTGATGAGTTCTTGTCGTATTACATTGTTATCCTTATAAATAGTAATTGTGTTGTTATAGAAACAATATTCCCCCGCGAGATGAGATTTCCCGTCAACTAAAGTAAGTAGTGGTTTTTGTTTTCGAATTGGATATAAATAGAGGCACCAGTTCAAAACATCCTCTGCCAAATGAAATTGCCAGTCTTCACCGTCACCTGTCAAGAATTTAGTTAGCACAGATATCAGATTTAGAGTGAATAATACCCCAACAACAATAAAGTAAATAGTAAAAAAGTTATCCATTACATCAACTTTTTAACTTTCAAAACAGTATTGGAAGACTTGTTTGTTATTGCACTTATATTTCTGATGGATAGGCCCCTCTTTAATAGTCGTGCAACATCTGAATGACGTTCAAGTATCTTTTCGTCACTGTCAACACTGCCTTTTTTTCTACCAACGCTTTTAGAACCATGTTTTTTGATGTGATTTCGATAACCTGATTGTAATCTAGCGAGAGTCATTTTAGATTCCATATTAGCGACTGCAAATAATATTTGAACCATGAACATGGATAGGCTATTTGGAGTCTTATCGTCATTTAATGTTTCTAAGTTGAAATTCTTAATATAGATTCCGACTTTTAAATCATGTAGGATTTGAATATTTTGAAGGGAATTAAGAACTGATCTTCCAATTCGACTAAGTTCCCAAACAAGAATCTTGTCAATTTGATTAGTATTAATATCTTCTAACATTTTGGTGAAAACTGGCCGTTGCTCGTTCTTTTTAAATCCACTAACTTTTTCCTCATAAACTTCGACAATGTTATATCCCATTCTACTGGCATATTGTTTTAATTCTGTGGTTTGTCTTTGAGTATCTTGTCGCTCTGACTCAGAACTAACTCTTGAGTAAATAACTGCATTTATCATAGTGTCTTATTTTTATTCATTATAATCCTTTGGATTTCGGTGAGGCTATGATACAGCGAAAAATCAGGGTACTAGAAGAATAAATGCTAAACTTTTGCTACAATAATTGTTTTGAGACACTTTTCTATGCCAATTAAAATTGAGCTTTTTGGTTTGGCTTTAAAAATCTCATTGATTAAATTTAAAGTTAGTTGGGTGCCCCCCTGGAGGACTGCCCGTAGGTATCCCCCCTTATATACCCCATTTTTCGATGTCTTTAGAGGGAGGTCAATTCTCTCGTTCAAATTTTTGGGAAATTTTCCAAAAAATCAACTTTTTTAAAAATAAAATTTTCTAGAATTTTTTTAAAAATCAGTTGTTATCCTCCTAAAAAAATAAAATATTTTGCATTTGTATAGGGGAAG
>Ga0209532_1001959_pt1 | contig 15156 bp, 15 predicted proteins | sample COG_02_FD_184746 | JGI IMG/M metagenome (GOLD analysis project Ga0209532, IMG submission 184746) | Pelagic Microbial community sample from North Sea - COGITO 998_met_02 (SPAdes) (version 2) | ecosystem: Environmental > Aquatic > Marine > Neritic zone/Coastal water | place: Helgoland, sampling... | reverse complement strand
ATCCTACCACAAATAAGTAATGAAACTGTAGAATTGTTCCATTACTCCAATGAAGGGGTGTGCAGTTGGTATGATTTAGCAAAGGCTATTTTTGAAATTAAAGGAATTTCTATTAAGGTAAATCCAATAGAATCAAAACAATATCCAACTCCAGCGGAAAGGCCATTATTTAGTGTTTTAAATAAAAATAAAATTAATAACACTTATAAATTAGTTAAAATTTACTGGAAGGATTCCCTGAGAATTAACATCACTTAAAAGTTTAATTCAATTAATTATTAATAGAATAAATTTAAATAATATTAACGCATGAAAAATTTTAGTAGCAAATACGGATCACTTTTAATTGCAGAAATTGGTGGTAATCATGAAGGAAATTTTGATTATGCAAAAAAACTTACAAGGTTAGCCATAGAATCTAAAGTTGATGTAATAAAATATCAAATATATACAGGTGACACCCTGGTTTCTAAATTAGAAAGTCCTATTCGAAATAATCATTTTAAAAAGTTTGAGCTAACTAAAGCACAACATATTTATTTAGCTGAGATGGTTATAGAGTCTGGAGTTAAGTATTCTTCTTCAGTTTGGGATATTAAAGCTTTACAATGGCTTGATAAATATATTGATATTTATAAAATCGGAAGCGGTGATTTAACTGCTTATCCTGTATTGGAAGAGACATCGAAAAAAGGAAAACCAATGATTATTTCCACAGGTTTATCATCAGAGGCTGAGGTTTTTGACGCTGTAAAATTCATTCAATCTTGTAATTCAATATATACAAATAAAGATTATTTAGGAATCCTTCAATGTACAAGTATGTATCCAATTCCTTTTGAAGATGCTAATTTAAGTGTTTTAGAAAGATTTAAAGAAATTTTTGATTTAACAATTGGATATTCTGATCATACGGAAGGTTCGAAAGCATTGCAATATGCTCATGCAATGGGTGCAAAAATTCTTGAATTTCACTTTACAGATTCAAGAGACAATAAAACTTTTCGAGATCACAAAGTTTCATTAACCAAATTAGAAATTCATGATTTAATTGATGAAATGAAACTAATAAATAAACTTAAAGGGAATAATCAAAAAAGACCTTTAATAATAGAAAACGATAATGGACATGATATATCATTTAGAAGGGCTGTTTATCCCTCAAGAAATATTTTAAAGGGTGAATTATTATCCAAAGAAAATTTAACAGTTTTAAGACCACTTTCAGGTATTGATTCTAGGTTATATTTTGATATTTTAGGTAAAGTAGCATTGAAAGATTTTAAAATGCATGAAAAAATGAATTTACAAGATTTAAAATGATGAAAACACCAAAAGTTACAGTTTACATAACAAATTACAACTATCGTCAATATATTGAGAAAGCAATAAATAGTGTTTTAAATCAAACATATAATAATTTAGAAATTTTAATTATTGATGATGGTAGTTCAGATGGTTCCAATGAAATAATAGAAAAATATTCAAACATTAGTAATATAAAAATCATTTACCAAAAAAATAAAGGCCTTATTATTACAAATAATATTGCATTACGTTTAGCTCAAGGAGATTATATAATGCGATTAGATGCAGATGATTATTTAGATAAAAATGCTATAAAATTAATGGTTGATGAGTTTAATGAGGATTCTGAATTAGGCTTAGTTTTTCCAAATTATTTCATAGTTGATGAAAATGAAAATATTATTAACGTTAGGGTTAGAATACCGTCAGAAGTAAATAATGTAAAAGATAACCCAGCGCATGGTGCATGTACTTTAATAAAGACTGCTTATTTACGTTCCATAGGCGGTTATGATGAAACATTTACGTGTCAAGATGGATATTTTTTATGGATTAACTTTTTCTCAAAATTTAAAACTAAAAATATAGAGACCCCTCTGTTTTATTATAGAAGGCACAACAGTAATTTAACAAATAACTCTGAGCGTATCCTTAAAACTAGATCTCACATAATTTCAAAGTTTGTTAAAGATAATGTTAACTTTATAGGCAATACTTTAGCAATTATTCCAGTACGAGGACCAAGATTTAACACTAATAGTATTGCTTTAGAATATATAAACAAGAAAGAAACAGTCTTAGATTTAAAGATTAAAGAAATCTTAAAATCTGAATATATTTCTAAAATAATAGTTACTACACCTGATGAAGATGTTATGTTTTTTTTAAAAAACAGAGCCTATGAAAAAGTTGAAGTATTAAATAGAGATCCTAAGTTAGCAAGATTGAATTCTGGTTTAGTTGATACAGTTAATCATGTTTTAGAAAATATCAATAAGTTAGAATTTGAAGCTTTTATAACATTTTCGGTGCGTTTTCCTCTACTGGATGTTCTATACATAGACAATGCTATAAAATCAATGTATTTGTTTGGAACAGATTCAGTTATTTCTGTTAGGCAAGAAAACAACAGATATTTTAGAGCTACAGAAAATGGTTTAAAGCCAATTTTAGATCAAATTAAATTTTCAAAGTTAGAACGAGAAGATCTTTATAAATACAGTGGTGGTATGATTGCTACAAAATTAGAGTATTACAAAAGAGAGTTAAATTTTTTTGGAGGAAAAAACGGCCATGTCATAATAGATGAAAAATCATCTTATGAAATTAAAAAATATAGCGATTTAAAATTATTTTAGACTATGATGCAATTTAGAAAATATCAGAAGTTTTCAATTATACATAAATTTAGATACTTAAAATATAAGAATAAACTTAAATTTTGTGGTGTTAATGTTTGGTTTGATAATAACGTGAAGTTTTTAAGATTTACTGATAGCATTAGCATTGATGATAATGTTGTTGTAAAAGAAGGTGTAAGAATTTTGTCTGCAAATCGTGAAGCAATAATTAAGATAGGCAAAAACACTACTATCGGTTATAACACTTTTATAGTAAGCTCAAAATCAATAATAATCGGCAATAATTGTTTAATAGCCCCTTTTGTGTATATAATTGATGACAATCATAGGATAAAAAAAGGTGTTAATATTAACCTTCAGGATCATGATAAAGCTCCAATAAAAATTGGTAATGATGTTTGGATAGGTGCGAAAGCAATGATTTTAAAAGGAGTTACAATTGGTGATGGTGCAATAATTGCAGCTGGTTCTATAGTTACAAAAAACGTAGAATCTAACGCAGTTTATGGAGGGATGCCAGCCAAGAAAATTTCTGAAAGAAAAGAATAATTATGAAAATAGTTGCAAGTATACAAGTAAGAATGAATTCTTCACGACTCAAGGGAAAAGCTCTAAAAAAAATCTGTGGTAAAACTTCTTTGGAATGGGTAATTGAAAGTGTAAAAAAATCAAAATATGTTGATGATTTTATAGTAGCAACGACTGTTGATAAAACGGATGATAAATTAGTTGCTTTCTTAGAGGGAATTGATGTTAAATACTATAGAGGAGATATAGAGAATGTTGGTGAAAGGTTATTTAAGTCAGCCAAGGAATTAAATGCAGATTATGTTGTTCGAATTGTTGGTGATCATCCTCTAAATAGTTATGAACTTCTAGACTTTTTAATTGAAAAACATCTTGAAGAGTCTAATGATTTTACATCGGTTAACAGAGATAATATAGCTGTTGGTATACTTTCAGAAATTATTTCAATGAATGCTTTTGAGAAGTTGATGAACAGTCAGTTAGATTTTTCTTATAGTGAATATCTCACATTCTTTTTTCTTAACAATGAACGTTTTTTTAAGATTGGATTGTACAATTCTCCAGAATACCTCCAATCTTCTAATTACAGATTAACATTAGATTACATCGAAGATTTTCAGCTAATAAAAGAAATTATAAAAACGTTGCAAGAAGAAAATAAAGAAATAAATCACACTAATATTTTAACAGTTATAAATACTAGACCAAGCATTTTAAAACTAAATTCTTCTTTAAAACAAAAATTTCAAGATAAAGAATTATTGGAAATAATTAGAAAGGCATCTACCATTAAAATATAAAATTATGAGAGTAAAAATAATAGCTGAAATAGCAAACGCACATCAAGGAAAAAAAGAGATAGCTGTAGAGATAGCCAGGAAATCAATCACGAATGGAGCAGATATAGTTAAATTTCAAATGTATACTGCAGATGATTTATTAGTACCTAACCATGAAAGATATTTACATTTTAAAAAGCAGAGTTTTAGTGTTAGCGATTGGGAGTTTATTTTTGAAGCTCTTAATGATGTTAAAAACAAAATATTTATAGATGTTTTTGGATTAGAGTCTTTTGAAATTTCGAAAAAATTTGATATTGCAGGATACAAAATACATTTTTCAGATTTAATGAATACACCTTTACTTAAACTTGTAGCATCAACAGGTAAAGAATTATTAATAGGTAGTGGTGGCGCATCATTTGAAGAAATTGATTATGCTATTCAAATTCTTAAACAGTATGGTGTAAGCAAACAAAAAATTGTTTTACTACACGGTTTTCAAGCATATCCTACAAGAATAGAGGATACTTGTTTAGAGCGCTTGAAAGAGTTTAAAAGAGAGTTCAAGGGTTATGCTGATATAGGAATATCAGATCATATAGCTGGTGATGATATATTCAGTAAAATAATTCCAATGATTGCTCTTCCATACGGAATAAGTTATGTTGAAAAACACGTGACTATTAATAGAGAGGAAAAAGGAGTAGATTTTTACTCTTCATTAGATGTCAAAGAGTTTAAAGATTTTGTAAAAAAATTTAGAAAAGCTGAACTAAGTTTAGGTTTAGAAAAGAATTATTCTGACCAAGAATTAAATTACAGGAAACAAGTTAAAAAGAAATGGTTGGCAAAAAATAATTTAGCAAAAGGGACGATTATTACAGATGACAATATCATAATGAAACGAGATGATTCGGAATTAGAAACATTGGATTATACTGAAATTATAGGTAAAGAGCTTAAACAAGATGTAGAAGAAAATTCTATAATTGTTGATGAGTTCCTCAAATAATCTTAAAGAGAGCCCCCTTTTACTACCAAACCTAATAATGAGTTATAACCTTCTAAAGAATACATCTTTATATAGTATTGGCACAATTTTGCCTAAAGCTGCAAGTTTTATTCTGTTGCCAATATATACTTCATTTTTATCTGTTGATGAATATGGAATTATTTCGGCAATGATTGTTTTCAATGCTTTTTTAACTATTTTAATAACATTAAATATAGAAAGGTCAATCTTTAGATTGTATTATGATTATGAAACTGCAGCTCAAAAAAAGGAATATATAGGTACTGTTTTTATATCAATCTTATGTTTTTCAACGATAATGATTGGTGTTATGTTTTTAACAAGAGACTATATCTCTTTAATATATAAATCAATCGATTTTTATCCTTATTTTCTTATTTCAATCTTCACAGTTTATGTTGGTATTTATGGAAGTATGCTGAGAGTTTTATTACAAGTTATACAAAAAGTTAAGCTTTTTGTAATGTTAGGTATCGTACAATTCATAATTTCGAGCTTACTAATCTTATTATTTGTTGTTTATTTCAAAGAAGGTGCATATGGCTATTTAAAAGGAGTTTTATTTGGTAACCTAATCATGGTTCCAATTTTCCTTAAATTATTACTCCCTCACATTAACTTTAAGTTTAATAGAGTAATAATCATTAATACATTAAAGTACAGTCTTCCTATTGTTCCAGCTGTTTTGGCTGGACAAATTATTGATTTATCAGATAGAATTTTTATTGAAAACTATTTTTCAAGCTTAGACTTAGGGTTGTATTCTCTTGGATATACAATTGCTGGTGTAGTTTTAGTAGTTACTGGGGCCTTTAAGAAGGCATATGATCCTTTTTTTTATAAGATTGCAAATTCAAAGACCAAAGCGGTTTCGTTGAAGATACTTACAAATACAAATGAAGCATATTACATAATAACGATTTTCATATGTTTCAGTATAACACTTGTTTCAAAAGAAATGATTTATTGGTTTTTTCCTAAATCATATTTTATTGCTTATAAAATAGTGCCAGTTATTTCTTTAGCTTATGCTGTTTCTAAAATTTCAGGCTTAATAAATTTATCTTTTTACCAAGAAAAAAAGACTTTAAAATTAATGGAATTATCAATTTATGCAGCAATATTAAACGTTGCATTAAATTTTATATTGATACCGTTATATGGATATTATGGAGCTGCAATAGCAACATTAATTACGTTTTTATTTATGTTAATCATAAAATATTATCTTTCAAAAAAATATTACTTTTTACCAATTAATTGGATATTGCTCGTCTCTGTTATTTTTTTTATGATATTTATTTATTTATTTTTTAATCATTTTGTTAATCTACCGTTGGCATTTTCTTTTACTTTAAAAATTTTCACACTATTTATTTTATTGGTCGCTATTTATTTATTAAAAAAAGAACAATTTAAAGAGATATTTAATTATGAGTAAAATTGTATATTTTTACTGTAACATAGAAATTGATTTAGCAATTCTTTCTTCACTAGCATTTATCTTTAAAAAAAATCATGCTAGTGATAAAGAACTAATACTTATTATTCCATCACATCCACGTATAAAAGATGACAGGATGAGTGAGGTTTATAAATGGTTTGATAAGGTTATTAAAATCCAATATTATAATATCAGCGGTCATATATTTCATTTTCCTAGGGGGTTAATTAACTCATTTAATTTTAAAAAAGAATTAACTAGAATTAAATTTGAGAGAGACGCATTGTTTTTTTGTTTTGACGCTTTTAAATATACTGATGTTCTTATTTTTAATCAAGCTCAAAAGTATAATTGCAAGTTAATTGTCTTATCTGCTTTCGTAGGAAAACGTTTTGATAGATCTAACCTAGAGATTAAATGGCATTCAACTTTAGTATTTTTTATGTATTCTTTGCTACTATCCAAACCGGTAATGTTTTTAAACTGTAAAATTAAGAATACAAATTTATCAGGCTATAAAATATTTTATGGCAAGCCAAACTATGTTATAAAAATAGAAACCTCAAATTCAATTTTACGTCCAAAAGTTAAAACTTTTAACAAGCTGCCTTTTCCGTTAATGGTGTTAGGAGATCAGAATTCTGAAGGCAATGATAAAAACCCTAAACTATTAATGTTAGTTTCCTCTTTACATGGAGAACGGCATACTGATTATTGGAATCATGTTAGAAGTATTATTAAAAATTTACCTCAGAAAAACCAGATTTTTATTAAGGACCATCCACAGGCTGTTAGTAAGGCTAAAGAAGAATTGAAAGAGTTTAACCTTGTTTTTTTTACCAAAAAAGAAAATATGGAATTGTTGGTATTAAAAAATAATATATCTATTATTCTAGGAAATGGTTCTACGGGGTTAATTACTGCATCTTGGATGGGTTTAAAGACTTATGATTATACTAAGATATTGAATTATCAAGAATCTCTGAGTTCATATTATAATGAATATTTAGATATGGGATATAGTATAACACGACTATCTGGCATTGATGATGTTAAAGGAATTAGCATGAATGGAAAAGAAGTATTAAAGAATACTAAAGAAACAATTTTAAATCATTGGCAGAAGGTTCTTAACGAAATACAAGAGTAAGGTTATTTATTATGATGATAAAAAAAATAAAACGATATATAATTAAGCAAAAACTAAAAATAAAGTTTGATGTTAGTCTTGGTACTAATACATCTGTAAATTTACAATGTAATTTTGAAGGTAAGAACGTTGTTGGATCAAATACTACTTTAATGAACAGTTCTGTAGGTCTTGCCTCATATATTAGTGGTAATTGTAAGCTTAATAAAATTAAAATAGGACGCTTTTGTAGTCTTGGACAAAATATTAAAAATGGTCTCGGTAGGCATCCAAGTTCAGTTTTTGTCAGTTCTCATCCATGTTTTTTTTCATCTAATAAACAAGCAGGTTTTACATTCTCTAATAAAAATATTTTTGAAGAACATCTTTATATTGATGATAAAAAAAAATATTATGTAGAAATTGGAAATGATGTTTGGATAGGAAATGATGTTACTCTATTTGATGGGATAAATGTTGGTGATGGCGCCATAATAGCTAATGGTGCAATTGTAACTAAAGATGTTATTCCTTATTCTATTGTTGGTGGTGTTCCTGCAAAATTAATTAGAATGAGATTTACAGAGACTCAAATTCTTAATCTCAAAGAGTTTAAATGGTGGAATAAAGATTTCAATTGGTTAAGAAACAATTATACTATTTTTTCAGATATTGAAAACTTTTTAAATTTTATCAAATGAAAGTTTTAGAAACCAAAAAGCCTTATGGCCTTTTATTATTTCTAATTTTATATTCCGCCAACGGTATATCATATTTTAATCGTGTGGTTTATCCAATAGCTACATTGTTTTTACTTGCTGTATCTTTTTATTGGATTTTTAAAAACAGAGTTCATTTAAAAGGTCTTAGAAAATTTTTTATAGGCTGGGTGGCTTATTGTTTTATTAGTTTTATTTATTTTGAAACATTTCATCCCCTATTTTTTGTGTTATTTCCAATTGTAATTTTGAGTGCATATGTTTTGATTAAATCTGATAGAGAATTAAAAACCACATTCGATATTTATGAGAAAATCATTTTCATTTTTGCGAAAATTTCTCTTTTCTTTTTTGCCTGGCAACTGGTTAGTATTTCATCATTAGTATCACTTTTTAGCTTAGTTGATCTAAATATTGGTAAAAGCTACAATGCAATAATTTACACGATTCATAATAAAGCTGTATCAGATCAAATAAACCAAAATTCTGGTTTTTGTTGGGAACCAGGTCCATTCGCTTGTTTTTTATCACTTGCATTGATAATTCATTTATTGAAAAATAAATTTGTTTTAGATAAAAGAGTACTGATATACGTCATAACTTTGTTAACAACCTTTTCATCTACTGGTTATTTTTGCTTGTTGATAATTTTTGCTTGGTATATTTATAGACTAAATAGCAAATATTTCATCTTTTTTTTACCGGTAGTAATTTTATTTATAATGACTGTTTTCAATTTCAGTAGTAATCTAAATGAAAAAGTATTGCCTCAAATTATAAATGCGCAAGAAAATTTTGAGTTTTATTCAGAATATGGTAGAGAATATCAGACTTCTATAGGAAGATTTGATGGCTTTTTACTAAATTTAGAAGATTTTTATAATTTTCCAATTATAGGATACGGTGGTCACCTTAGCGCTACTTTTTCTCAAGTAAATAAATTAAATATTTCCTCTACTTCTGGTTTAGGCAATTGGTTATCACAATTTGGTATTATTGGAATTTTATTTTTAAGTGTGTCACTTTATAAATCATCTCAGTTATTAGTAAACTCTTATCAAAGTAAAGGCGGGGTAGTCGTTTTATCAATTTTTTTAGTAATAATATTTTCTTTTAATCTTTTATTTAGTCCCATATTTGTTTTCTTTTTTTTTATTGGTCTATTTAAGTCAAAGCAAAGTTTTATCTAATATATGTCTAAAATTATTTTACTTGGTTATTCTGGATTTCCCTTTTCGAAATCTGCAGCCTCAGAAAAACAAAAATTAATTGCAAAAGCCATCATTTTAAATCCTTCAATAGATGTGGAAATACTGAATTATATTTCTTTTAGTAATTTTAAATACAAAAGAAAAGGTTTATTTGATGGTGTTAGTTATAGATTAATGTCCATATACTCTAAGTATCCAAAAAACAATATACTTAGGTTGATAAATCTAGGATATGGTTATTTAAATGAATTTTTGTACGTCACATTTCGTCATTATGACTACATTATAATTAGTTCCAGAAATTCATTTTATATTTTTGGTCATATATTAATCTCCAAATTAAGAAGTAAGACTGTTACTCTTACAATGGTTGAAGATTATGACTCCTTAAATAATTCATCTTCAAGAATTTCAAAGATTAAACGTAAAATTTATTTTAAATATGTTCTAAAATATATAGATGGAGTATTTCCAATAAGTAAATTGATAAAAGAAGAAGTTATTAAAGTAAATAAAAATTTGCCATTTTTAGAATTACCAATATTTACTAATTTTGAGAATTTTAATGAGACTATAGCAGTTGATGAGTCAAACTATTTTTTGTTCTGCGGAGCTGCAAATTATTTTGACACTATTAAATTTATAATAGATTCATATTTAGTTTCATCACTTGAAAGCTCCTTAATTTTAGTTATCAATGGAAATAAAAAAGCGATCAGTAGAGTTTCCGTGTATTTAAAAAATATAAATTCAAAAAATACTATTATTTTGAAATCTAGTTTAAGCTATAAAGTATTAGTTGGCTATTACAAAAATGCAAATGCTCTTCTTATTCCACTAAATCCAGATGTTAAAGATATGGCAAGATTTCCCCATAAAATTGCAGAATATTGTGCGAGTAAAAGACCAATAATTTCATCTAATTTTGGAGAGGTGAAAAAGTTTTTTGAGCATAAAGAAAATGCCTTGTTATTAGAAGAGCATGATATATATGAGATGAATAGCTTAATGCAATATGTTGTACAAAATCCAGAAATTTCCAATAAGATAGGTTTAGAATCCTATCAACTTGGATATGTTAAGTTTAATTACAAGAATTACGGTAATGATATAATTAATTTTTTGAAAAATATATAGTTCATGTTTATCTTAATTGGTCTGATCAATTTTAACTATTGATTCATACTTGTTAGTTTATTTTACCCTTTAAAACAAACAGCGCATCACATAACTCTTAATTAAAATCATATTTGAACTTTTTTTAAACAGATAAAAAATCTCATACAACAAAATTTAAAAAATGAGTAGAGCAAAATTACCAAATTTTATTATGTTTTTTTCTTTATAAAATAATTAAAAAGGCAATAATGAATTATAAAACAAAGAATGATATACTTAGCCTTATTCTTATAGTGCCAATATTAGTTATGGCATTTGTTGCTCATTTGTTTAGTACAAAAATTGAATGGGGAATTTTTGCGTATATTATTTTTTTAAACTATCAAAACGAAAGAGGGACAAACTATTTAAAAAATAATTTTAATTCAAAAGTATCTCAAAAATAATTTATGTAAATAGAATTAATTGGTTTTAGTTTAAAAAATATAAAGTTTAAGTCGGGAGAAACCTCTTAGAGGTAGAATTTTGTAAGATATATTTTAAAAATGAAAAAATAAAAGATTACCAAATTTTATTATAATTGGAGCACAAAAAGCAGGTACAACTACTTTGTATAATGCATTGAATCAACATCCTGAAATTTATATGCCGGTTAATAAAGAACTTAATTTTTATTTTAAAGAGAAATTATTTAATAAAGGGATAAAATATTATGAATCATTATTTCAACCTAAAGGTCAGCAAGTAATAGGAGAGGCTTCTCCAGGCTATATTTGTCACCCATTAGTGCCAAAAAGAATTTTTGAAACAAATAAAGACGTAAAGATAATCTGTATTTTGCGTAACCCTGTAGAAAGAGCTAAGTTGGAATTCCGACTTAATGATTGAACTCCAAATGAAGTGTTCAAGAAGCAATTAATAACAACCTAAATTCTACTTTAGGATATTTTAAATTTGTTGTAGGTCAAAATCAAACTAAGAAACCATTAAAAGCTATCGAAGGATGGAAAGCATTATACAACATCGAGACCGAATTTTATTAAGATTAAATTTATGAGACAAATTAAATTGTTAGTCTATTGCTATTTAGAAATATTTTTAAACTTATTTCCAGATTTCTATATAGGGAACAAAATTAGAAGGTGTTTTTACAAATATTATTTTTTTGAAGTAGGAAAAGGATTAATCGTAAATGTTAATTGTCATTTTGAGGTTCCTAGCGGTATAACTATTGGTGAGAATTGCAGTTTTAATAGAAGTTGTTGGGTGAGTGGCGGTGGTTCTCTAAAAATAGGAAATGATGTGATCTTTGGCCCTAAAGTAATAATTCATACTGCAAATCATAATTATTTTGATCAAACTAAGCCAATTAGATTACAAGGTCATTCTTTTAAAGAAGTTATTATTAATAATAATGTTTGGGTTGGCGCCGGTGCTATTATTTTACCAGGTGTGACCATTAATTCAAATTCTATTATTGCCGCTGGAGCTGTTGTTTCTAAAGATGTTCCGTCTAATGTTATAGTAGGTGGGGTTCCAGCTCGAGTTATAAAAGAAATAAAATATGAATAAGATTAAAATAGCATTTTTTGTTTCAAATCTCGGGCAAGGTGGTGCTGAAAGACAATTGGTGGAATTAATTAAAAGTATTGATAAAAATGTTTTTGATGTACACTTTTATTTGTACGCTTATCAAAAAGAAACTTTTTACAAAGAAATATTTGAAATTAAGAATATTTTAATAATAAAAAACAAGTTAAAATATGAGAATTATCTACTGAAAATAATAGAAGCATTATGGTATTTAAAATTAGCTACTAAAAGAAATGATTATGATTTAATTTTCACAACTCTTTTTATGAATAATTTATTTCTTCGTATATCTTCACCTAATAGATATAGAAATAAAGTTATAGCGAATTCAAGAAATTCAATTAAGTTGTATTCTAAAATTCATCTTTTTACAGAAAAAATATTAATTAAAAATAGTAATTTGGTATTTAATTCAAAAGATGCTCTTGAAGATTTTAAGACTGTAATTAATAAAAAATTCCACAATAAATTACATGTAATTTATAATGGTTTTCACATAGAGAACTCTTTTAGAGTAGGAATTAAAAGTAAGGATTTAGTAACAATTGGTGGTCTAGGTCGTTTATGTATGCAGAAAAACTTTTCTCAACTAGTTAGAGTTTTTCAATTGTTGAATAATGAAGGTATATTAAACAATAAAATCGATTTAATATTACAAGGTAATAATGGTGATGAATCTAAAAAAATAAATAATTTAATTAATGAAAATGCAACGGGAATAAGTTTAAAAAAATCAAATCCAAATATAAATAATTTTTTTAATGATATTAATATAATGGTTTTACCTTCCCACTTTGAAGGTTGTCCTAATGTTTTGTTTGAAGCAATGATTAGAAAAAGAATTTGTGTTATCTCAAATGGCGCTAATTCTGATGATTTTGTAATAGATGGTCAATCTGGATTTATCTATGATGGCTCAGATGAAGGACTTTTAAAATCTTTAAAATCTGCAATTTCAATAATTGGAACAAAAAAAGAGAAAGAGATAATAAATAATGCTTTTAATTATGCTTCAAAAAATTTTGGTATGGAAGTAATGGTTAATAAATATGAAGAGCTTTTTAAGAATATTTATGAAAAAAATAAAAGTAGCAATTAGCCAAAGAATTATACCTCATTATAGAATACCTGTTTTTAGTGAATTGGCATCGAGAGAAAGTATTGATTTGACATTGTATTATGGTAGAGGATTTAAAACTGGTTCTCAGGTAAATGCTAAGTTAATGACTGGTTTTAATGCAAAGAAATTGTTTACAGTAATGTTAAATTACAACGGTGTTTATGGAGGTTCACAACTAAGAGTATGGCATCCATTTTTATTTTTTCATTTGATTTTTGAAAATTACGATGTTATAATAGTAGAGCCAAGTTCTAATTTTTATAACAATATTTTCACCTTTCTATATTGTAAAATCTTTAGAAAAAAGTTTATATGGCATGAATCAGGGTCTGTGCCTAAAGAAGAACGTCCAAAATTTAGAAAAATGATAGATCCTTTATTATCAATTTTCATAAAAGGATCTGATGCTTTTTTAACATATACAAGTTATGCCGATCATTCTCTAAAGAGAGATTTTGATATCGATTCAAAAAAAATATTTAGAGCACAAAATTCAGTTGATACATCAAATATAGATTCAGAAATTGAAAAGTTTTCTCCATATGTAGAATCTAAGAAAAAAGAACTAGGATTAATTGGTTTTAATGTTGCTATGTACATTGGAGGTATAGAAACTAGAAAAAAAATTGATAATTTAATAAAAGCAGTTACTAAATTAAACAAATCTAGTATTCCTACTAAGGCATTAATTGTTGGTGATGGACCAGATAAAGAGAAGTTAATACAAAAATTATCTGCAGAAGAGAAAGCTCATACTGTATTTGCTGGAAAGCATGTTAAAGATGCAACGTTATACGTTTTATTATCAGATGTTGTGGTGCTGCCATCATCAGGTGGTTTATCTGTAATGACTGCTTTTGCTTGTAAAAAACCTTTTATTGGTTCTGAAGAAATTGAGCATGGTGGGATAAAAGATTATGTTGAAGATGGAACCAATGGTTATTTGATAAAAGAAAATGATATTGAGGATTTAGAACTTAAATTAATGAATGTGTTTTCAGATCCTATATTATACAAGGAATTGTGTAATAACGCATATCAAACATCAAAAAAAATTACGGTTTCAAATATGGTTAATGGATATGAAAACGCAATAAAGTACGCTCAGAATTTATGAAAATATTACAAATAAATAATTGTCATTATAATAGAGGAGGCGCTGATGTGGTCTATTTGAATACTGGGAAGTTATTAGAAATTCACGGAAATGAGGTTTCTTATTTTTCAATAAAAAATGAATTAAATGAAAAGACTAAATTTCAAAAATATTTCGTTGAGGGTGTTGATTTTTTAAATATATCGTTGATAAAAAAAATACTTCACTTTTTCAGGTTTTTTTATTCCAAAGAATCAAAGTTAAAGTTAAGTGAATTAATAAAGGATTATAGGCCTCAGATTGCGCATGTTCATTTGTATAAAGGAGGTTTAACACCGTCCATTTTAGGTGTTTTAAAAAAGAATAAGATACCAGTTCTAGTTACGCTTCATGATTATGGGTTTTTAGATCCACATAATTTGTTGTTAGATGGAAATCTTAATATTTCCGAAAAATGTATTACGGGCTCATCATTTAATTGTGTTAAACATAAATCAAATAGAAATAGCTATCTGCTGAGTTTAGTAAGTTCTTTAGAATATATATATCATAGTAAACTCTTCCCTTTTGATAAATATTTTAACACAATTGTTGCCGTTAGCAAGTTTTCTCGGGATTTACATTTAAAATCAAATAAGTTTAATTGGTCTATAGATCATTTATATAATTTTAGTCCACTACTAAATAATCAAGAAGAAACTATCAAACAAGAG
>Ga0209532_1001956_pt1 | contig 15173 bp, 8 predicted proteins | sample COG_02_FD_184746 | JGI IMG/M metagenome (GOLD analysis project Ga0209532, IMG submission 184746) | Pelagic Microbial community sample from North Sea - COGITO 998_met_02 (SPAdes) (version 2) | ecosystem: Environmental > Aquatic > Marine > Neritic zone/Coastal water | place: Helgoland, sampling... | reverse complement strand
GAAGGATGATGCAACAATGGATGAAAAGCTCTTCTGGGGTGGTATTTCATCAACACTTGGTTTAATAATAGGAAACCTAATATTCTAATATCTTTCTTAATTACGAGCCTTGAAGTAAAGCAGTTGGATGTTGAGGACTTACCAGAGTTATAGATTTATGTAAACAACATACAATGAACAGAGTACAAACATTTAAACTCGAGATATGACACCGGAAGAACTCACTATGCATGCATCCGTTATCACGGATGAAACACTAGACAACATGTACTCCAATATATCTAATTATATGGAAGACGTACTAAAAATCGACCCTTACAGAGAAGACTGTAGTGCAGTGCACGACGAGTTATTCTGGGAGTGTATGAAAGTAATTCGTAAGATTAAAATCGAAAGAGGCGAATAAGCTCACTATGTACAATGCAACACTAAGGCATTCACTATCACATCAGTAAGAAATGTGAGTAAGTAGCAGTTCCTGACAGACAGGCGCTCTAATCTAGCTTCAAGTGTATCCTCGACTCATCAAGTCATACAGTTCTTGCCAGAGTTATAGATTTTGATATCTTTAGATGAACCAATGAATGAGCCTACAGAAAAACCAAGTAACAGTCCTTTAACGCCAATCATTTCTATCTTTCTTTTTCATATGTTCAAAAGATTGTAGACATAATGAATGTGCAATTGTAGAACAATATACTGAACTAATAAAGTTCCCGATTTTAGACATGAGAAAAATACCAGTAATTGATTTATTTGCAGGAGCTGGAGGATTAGCAGAAGGATTTTCCTCTGTAACTAGAAAAGGAGAAAGATTATTTCAAATTGGCTTGTCTGTTGAAAAGGATACAGCCGCACATAAGACGCTTGAACTACGTTCTTTCCTGAGACAATTCCCAATAAATGAGATACCTGAAGCCTATTATAAAGCAGTTTGTGAATCCAACATAATTATTCGCGAGCAAAATATTAGCTCCTTATTCAAGGAATATCCTGAACAGTATAAAAACGCACAAAAAGAAGCATTTCTTCATGAGTTAGGCACAGATTCATCCAAAGCGATTGATGAGAGAATTTCTCAAACCTTGAATGGATATGCAAATTGGGTTTTGATTGGAGGTCCGCCTTGTCAAGCTTTTTCATTGGCAGGTCGTTCAAGAGTTGGCGGAATATCCGCAGAAGACCACAGGGTTTACCTATATGAAGAGTATCTGAGAGTCATCGCAAAGTTTGAACCAGCAGTTTTTGTTATGGAAAACGTAAAGGGGCTTCTCTCAGCTAAGGTGAATGAAGTGTCAGTTTTTAACATGATTCTTGAGGATTTAAAGGAGCCATACAAGATTTTCGAGATGGAATCTGGAGCTGAATACACCATTCATTCTTTAGTTAGCGAAAATATCGAATCCCCTACCGATTACCTTATAAAGTCAGAAGACTATGGGATTCCTCAAAAGAGGCATAGAGTTATTTTGCTAGGAGTTCGGAATGATATAGACCTCATTCCCGAGAAACTATTAAAAAGAAAAAGCCACGTATCTATTGACTCCGTAGTTGAAGACTTACCTATTATAAGAAGCAAATTAAACAGACAATTTTCCCATTATGAAGGAGTTGAAAAGAAAAGAAAATATAGGTCTGTTCAGGATTCTTCTGAGATTTGGCAAAAAACTGCAATTGACCATTTGGCTCAACTGTCAAAATTATATGGATTCCAGAATTATGGCTTAAATTTTAAGTTTCAGCAATTATCAACTGGTAGTGAGTATATTGAAGAAAGTGTGGCTGGAGTTGCAGACAAATCACTTCAAATGTGGTACAAGGATTCAAACTTAAAAGGCGTTTTAAACCACGTGTCGAGAAGCCATCTGGTTGATGATTTGATGAGATATCTTTTTGCTGCGATTTATTCGGATAAATATTCCACTTCACCCAAGTTGACCGATTATAAAAATTTCAGTGCTAAATTATTACCTGACCATCGCAGCGCAGATTCAGGGAAATTTACCGATAGATTTAGAGTGCAAGTTAAAGGCTATCCAGCAACAACAATAACGAGCCATATTTCGAAGGATGGACATTATTTTATTCACTATGACCCTGAGCAGAATAGAAGTCTTACTGTTAGGGAGGCGGCTAGGATACAATCTTTTCCGGATAACTTCTTATTTAGAGGCAGTCGTACGCAACAATTCCATCAAGCTGGCAATGCAGTGCCACCTTACTTAGCATTTCAGATTGGCCACATTGTAACAAAACTATTAAGCCATGTTTAAAACGGAATTAATTGAATTTATTCGACATGACTATAAAGAACTCAAAGAGTTAGATGTAAACATCGATGGTAAACCCTTACAAGGCACATTATACAATCTACTCACTCCCTATTTAGCCCATAAAAATACGATTGATTACAACAATAGAATTATTACGTTCTATACACAAGAGGGTAGTAAGCAACAAAAACTACTACCTTTTTATATTGGTCTATCTAATTATTACAAAGCCTTCGCTGAGATTCAATCCGAATATTCTGAATCAACATTAAATGATGACAGTCTTGAATCTTTATTATCATCGATTACCAATGAACTTCCAAGCAAATTTTCATACTTGAATAAGCGGTGGACGTTAAGTGAGCTTACAATTGACATCGAAAAGAATAACAAAATGTTCCTATTTATCGAATCAAATGAAAAGCGACCCCGAACTATAGCTCCGCAAATTCAAGATATTCTCCCAAACCTGAGGCCATTTATCAATGATTATAATCAACTTGAGTTAAAGGTCGAGCAAGCTCAATTAGCGTTAGATAAGTTTCTTGAGGATAATGATGAATTCATAAAGTTTAAGAAAATTCGCGAATCATCACAATCAAAAATCGGAATAAATGAAATACTCAAGCTGGGTAGTAAAATAAATTTACCACCCTCTTCTGGTGTCTTGTTATTCACAAATAAAACCAAATATCGTAAGCTCATTGAAAATACCTTTATCAATGACAAGTCTATCACTGAAATATTTTCAATTGCAGAAATAAAGTTCAACTCTAATGGACTCGAAGTAATCAAAACCGGGGTAAATAAACCAATTATTTATTTCTGTTCTTCTGAGTTTTATGCTGGATGGGAAGAAATTAAAAAAGAGTTAGGTGTTGATTATATAAATACAATAGTAATTGATGACTTTGGGTCAATACTGCAAAGAGAGATAAGAAATGACTTTGAATATTTTCGTGAATTCTCAAAATCTATTATTCAGGCACAAAAGGCAAACGAACTAAAAGATGTTTACTTCCTCGATGAGGACTCTAATTTTAATCACGCCAAGATTCTCGCGAATTTTGAACTTCATGCTTATCCTTGGTTACTGAACTATCAAGAAAGAGCTTCATTAAGCGAACAAGATATAAACGAAAGCTGTCATAAAACTGTCTCCATACAAGATGAATTAGGTTCGAGATTTTGGGATATTTTTAAAAAAATCGTTCTTCAGCTTAACGGGATTTCCAGAACAGAATCGAATCTTGAGCGAAAGGTTGTGATACTCTCTCTTCTTAAAAACGGTTACGAACTGCTATCTCGAGTAACTAGCTTCTATCATTTAAGCTTTCAGTCAGATTTCACCAAGTTAATAGAAGAATTACTCGAGTTTAACAAGGCACTTGAATCAACCTCTTTAAATGATAAAATCGAAGAACTAAAACTGTTAGAACATGATGAATTTCATGTAAACGACAAAATCAAGACAATTATCGAATTACTTTTAAGTGGTTTGACAGGCCAATCCGTTATAGTAAGTAGGAATATTGATGAAAATGATATTGAATACGCTAAAAACTTTATAGCTGACAGTTGCGGACATGATGTGGATTTTATTTCGCTTGACGAATTACGACCACGGTCATTAAAAAAATATCAAAATGCTTTTTTTCTTCATTTCACAGGTAAAGTTACAAGAACACTATTTTTATCTCGATACTGTAATAACCAATATTTAATATTAAACAACCGCTCGGAATCCGGATATTATATAAAATGTTTTCATGACTACGCGCCAGAAATCGCGGAACTGTCGGACTTCGATAACAAGTTAATTTTACTTAATATCGAGGAGCAGGAAGGATTGATAGAGAGACATCAAATAGAATATAATATTGATGATTATTTAGAGTATAGGCAATCAAAGCCATTTGAACTTAGTTCGAAGGTAAATTCAAACAATGAGCTCTCAAGTGAGCATTCGGTAATCGACGAACAAGATTTTTCCTTCGTAATTGAAAATTTACTCACGTCAGAGACGTTTACCTCTGATTCCAATTTCAGCGAAAGTAATCAAGATTCGAGTTATTTACTCCTATTTAGAAAGTCATTCATTAAAGCCCCTGCATGGAAACATTTTCACGTTTTAGAAGAAGATGAATCAAAAAAACAAAAGAAACGAATTACTGACTTAGACATCGGCGATAAAGTATTCATAATGGAAGGGTTTAATAATGACTTTAATGAATTACTCACGTTTCTTGTAGATGAGCACGAGCCTTTAAAAAAACACTTTGACGCGGCTAATAGTTGGAGACTCGATTTACATCACCAATACGACTTAGAAGGAGGTTATTACACGAGGTTGAATAATTTTCTCAATAATAATGGGGTCCATGTTACTAATCCAACTGTAGAGAAATGGATATCCGGTGTTACCATAATGCCGGACAGTCTAATCCAGATTATTAATTTGTTTCAACATAATAAAGATTCTCATTGCTCTCGTCATAATTCAAAAAGCATAGTTGATTCAACAAGATGGTTAGCAAAATTTCGAACTAAGCTACATAAGGAGATATTCCAGTATCACGTTTTCCAAAAAAATGGTATGTATCAACAGATTAACGACCTAGAACTCAGACATCTTGTTCACAAGATGAATGATATCGTTCGGATAGAAGAAGTGATAATGATTCAAAAACAATAAAATGCCAATTTTACCGAAATATAGAATTGACTTTACAAATCAAGCAGAAAAAGAGATTTACGAAAAGGCCTCTAAATCCTCATATTTTGAATCGCCAAAAAGATATTTCATCCATTCATTACGCAATCATAAAGCGAAAAATAAAATTGTTGGTGAAATTGATTTCGTTTACATCGATGACCAATTCATTATTTTTTTAGAGTCCAAAGGCGGTGCTGTAAAATATGATGCTTCAAATGACGAATGGTGGGTGTTAGGAGGCACAAAGAAAGGCGACCCTTTTTATCAGGTCACTAATTACTTGTTTTATGTTCGAAATAAGCTTTTACCTGAATATTTTCCCGAAGAAAAATACCATCATAATTTAATATTTGGATATGGAGTAATGTTTCCAGACGTAGAACGCAAACTATCTTTCTCAAAGCATAGTAAACCGTCGAAAAAATTCCATCATGAAACTATAGAATATGACCCAGACATTATTTATTCAGCATCCCATCATTCCACAGAAAGTGGACTTATTGATTATCTCGAACATCTAAAAAACTATTGGAAAAATCACGATAAATACTCTGGTAGCAGAAAAACATTCGGGATAGGATTAAAGGGATTAGATGCAATTAGAAAAGTTTTCAGAAAGGACTTAATTTTTGAAGTTCCTTTGAGCAATGTTATTGACACTGAGGATAAAGTTATCGAACGCTTTACCGAACAACAATTTACAGTGCTAGACACCTTTGAATTAGTTAACCGAAAGGGATTAGTAGTAATTGGCGGACCTGGTACAGGAAAAACAATCTTAGCAAAAGAGCTTTTATATAGAAAACAGCGAGAAGGCAAAAAGTGTGCTTATTTCTGTTTTAACAAGAATCTTTCAGGTGCGTTTTCTAGAAGCATAAAACTAAATGATTGTTTAGATATTGATTCGTATCATATACATGGCTTCATCCACGATAAACTCAAAGAAAAAGAGCTTCTTCCTCCGGTTAATTATGATGATAGCTACTGGAGTGTATCGTTACCTCGGCAATTTAAAATGTGGTTTAATTCCCTCGAGATAGAGCTTTTTGACTTTATAGTAATTGATGAAGCCCAAGATGTTTTTCAGGAAGATTTGATGGATGCGCTATTTTTATGTTTGAAATCCGGTATAGATTCCGGTGAGTTCGCCATCTTTATAGACACAAAATATCAAGGGTTTTACCAAAGGTTTGATTCGGACTATTACAATTTATTCCTTAATACTTATCCCTGTATTCCGCAGTCGTTAGCTCTCAATTGCAGAAATCATCCCGACGTGATAGACGTAGCTAGTTTACACAGCGGCTTAGAATCTATGCCGTGTAGAAGAGAAAAAGTTCCGATTAAAACAGTGACGCAGTTTTACAGGACTGATACTGAAGCAGTGAGTTTGGTTCAAGAACAGATTCAATCTTGGCTATTACAAGGCGCGCGGAAAGAACAAATTTCAGTCTTAACGACAGATAAAAGTTACTGCCAACTATTACATCGAAACCTTAGCAATATCCACCTAATTAACGCCGAAAATCATTTTAAAAAGGGAAAGGTATCAATATCGACTATTCACTCATTCAAGGGTTTAGAGTCCGAATTTGTATGCGTAGTGGGAATTAATGAATACGATAGAAATAATAAAGAATTAATGTCATTACTTTTTGTGGGGTATTCTAGGGCTAAACTGGCCCTCTCTATCTTTATGAATGAAGCTGTAAAAGGACCATTAGCACTAAGTATTACTAAAATTTAAAACATGGTGAAGACGAATTCAGTTGTTAGAGACGAAATATATCAAAGCATAAAACGGACATACCTTGGACCCGTCGGTGTCACAAGTGATGGTATGCCGGATTATGAAGAGATAATAAACTTTTCTCCCAAAGACATATATACCACCGGCGTTCTTTATCCACAGCAAATAACTGAAGAAAATATATTTATTGATACTGAGGAAGATAACTTATCTAGTTATGGAATCGGAGATGATTATGATAACATTCAAGAAGGTAATTCAAGAAAAAAGCGTCAACATAAAGTAATCGATGATGAAGAAGAAGAATTGAGGTTAACCACTGAATTTAATCCCTCCTCGCTTGCCATATCGTTCCTAATCCCAAACAACAGTGGGTTTGACCTTGAAAGTTGTTTTGGAAAATATTCTAATATTAAAAACGGCGAATCCAATCAATTTAAAAGAACACACTATCAATTGAATTGCGCAATTGAGTTAAATGCAAAAGGCTTTGAGATAAATGACGATTTACCAGAAGGCTGGACTGCAAGCAGCAATGGGAAACAAATAGTTATTGTTTCTGAAGAAGCAGGGGCCAAAATCAAGATAGTGGCTAGAAATTTAAGTAAAACTTCATCTTCGGATTCAATTGTCGTTACTGTTTCATTAATCAATGACAAAAAAGTCTCTCGAAAAGAATTGAATTCAGCCTCTAATTCGTTCTTCCAATCGGAAATAACAGCTAAATCAAATGTTGGTTTTGATTCTCTCCCTGACAATACTGATTTAGGTGCTCTAACTGATGAGGAAGTAGAACTGAAGTTTTTGTATAGGGATTATAAGAATTTTGGAATGGGTCACGGGTGCTCTGTGAATTGGATTAAATCTGAAGATAAAGTGGTAATTATTGAATCAGAGACGCTCCCAACTGAGGAAATTAAAGGAGTCGACTTTGAACCTCATGAGTTAAATGATATTGATGATGTACTCTTCATGAAAAACTTAACGGACTGTGACTCTAATTACTCAAAAGATGCTTTAACTAAAAGATTAATCGAATTTGTCAGCGCCTATACAAACTGGATTGAAGAACAGAATAAAATCTTGGATATTCAAAATTTGAATATCCATTATCAGTCAGCATCTCATAAATTAATTTCAAATTGCGAATCACTTCGTGACAGAATGTTAAGCGGAATCAGTCTCCTCAAAGACCCTAAAGTTTTAAGGGCATTCTTAGATGCGAATAAAGCAATGTTCTATCAGAGGGTAATGGCTGATTTTTCCAAACATAGACTTAGGGAGGGTAGAGTGCTTTCTAATGATGATAGCAAGGATGATGCTCTTCCTGATATTGATTCAATTCCATTTAATTCTAAATCGGGAGCTGTCTGGGAAAACGGCAAGTATAAAAAACCTAAAGTCGATAATGCTTCAAGTCGATTTATGGCTAAATGGCGTCCCTTTCAGTTAGCATTTCTTTTGTCACAAATACGAGGTATTGTAGACGAACAATCAGATGATAGAGACACAGTTGACCTCCTATGGTTCGCAACTGGGGGGGGGAAGACCGAGGCATATCTCGGTTTAATAGCATTTACAATTTTCTTCAACAGACAAAAATCAAATTCCGAGGAGCAGGGAGTGAATGTGATGATGCGTTACACGCTCAGAATGCTCAATAAACAACAATTTAGTCGTGCAAATATATTGATATGTGCGTGCGAGTTAATAAGAAGTAGAACGCCTGAATTATACGGAGGAACTAGGATTACAAATGGATTATGGGTTGGTGGCTCATTAACTCCGAATAAGCACGCAGGTTCCAGGGATTTTCCGGGAAACATAGAGCTACTAAAGGAATATAAAAATAATATTGAAAATAAAAACGAATCTCAAGACGGTACATATAGTCCTCCAGTATTTTCCTGTCCATGTTGCGGGAATAAACTTATAAAGGAGATACAAACGAATCCGCAGGGCAAGTCGGTGGTTGTCGGAAGATGGGGATACAATCAAATAATCAATAAGTTTAAGAAATTTCCTTTTCCGACTAATGAAAATAGTGCAAACCCGTTTTACATGCACTGTACAAATACATACTGTCATTTTCATGTTGCCAGCGGAGAATTCAAGCTATCAACCAATAACAACACCGGATTTATAAATAAAACTCTTCCTATTTATTATGTCGATGAAGAGATATATGATATCAAGCCAACTCTATTATTCTCGACAGTCGATAAATATGCCCAGCTAGCTTGGAAAAAAGAGTGTTTTCGGTTATTTAATTACGACTCTAATCTTGTTAGAGTATCTGCACCGCCAAGTCTGATAGTACAGGATGAACTTCATCTTATTAGTTCATCACTCGGAACCATATACAGTCTATTTGAATTTGTTATTGATGAACTTTGTAAGAATGATGGAATAGGTCCTAAGGTTGTTGGCGCAACGGCCACTGTTCGAAATGCCAAAGAACAATGTATTAATATTTATAACCGGAAGAAGTATTCTCAGTTTCCCCCTTCCGGAATTAAAATTGATGACTCGTTTTATTCTCGTAAGAAAAGTATTGACCCAAACGCTAGGTTGTATGTTGGAATAATGCCTAGCGGCTTCACTCAGACTACGGCCAAACTTAGATTAGATAGTATGCTTTTCGAAATCGTGAATTCTATCACCGATACATCCAACAAAACACTTGACAACTACTACACTTTATTAGCCTATTTCAATACCGTGAAAGAGCTTGGTAAGTATCGTACACTTCTCGAGGATGACATGGTTGCGTACAGGAAGTTTTTGAGCTCAAGTTTTGACACTTATTTATCTCAATATCGACCAGATAGAGTGGTGGAGCTTTCTAGTCAGATGAAAGCAGACCAAATAACTACTGGTCTTGAAATTCTCGAAAAAGTACGGCTTCATAAAATCGATTTTAAAAATGACTTGGTCAAGTTTTTAAATAGTATTGGGGTACGGTCCGTAAAAGATATTGAACTAACCAAATATAAAAATGGGTGGTCATGGAATTGGCGGTCGATTATATATAAAAATTGGGATTTATTATCAAAATTATGTCATCTTGATGGAGATAAGTCCATTTTGGACCGTCCTATCAATGGTAACAAAGCGGATACTGAGAGGATAGAAGCGGTAGTTGATAAATGTTGTAAAGCATTCATCAAAGCAATGTCTTTAGAAATAAACGATGATATTAAAGACCCGTTTAAAATTGCAATGGCGACCAATATGATATCAGTGGGAGTAGATATCCCGCGTCTTAATGTAATGTCTATTTCTGGTCAGCCAAAGACAACTGCGGAGTATATCCAAGCAAGCTCAAGAGTTGGTAGAGAGGTTCCAGGAATAGTATTCACCCTTTATAATCAAGCAAAGAATAGAGACAGGTCTCACTATGAAAGCTTCAAGGATTATCATCAGGCATACTATCGTTATGTAGAGTCGACTAGCGTTACGCCGTTTTCCTTACCAGCCCTTGAAAAAACATTAGATACAATAATAATAGCTCTTGCGAGAGCTCGATATTTTAAAAGTTCCGATTCAGCAAAAATGGATACTACCGCAGAGGCGGTTATCAGGTCAATTGGTAATGATTTAATTGAACGGTTTTCGAATATTCAAGAGTCGCTTGAAACTATTTCAAGTCAGGAATTTGAAAAAAGAAAGCAGGCAATTACTGAACTCATCGAAGAGCTGATTGAACGATGGAAAAAGCAAGGAGACGTAAAGTTTAGCACATTCTATGATGTCATGAAGAATGATAAACTTAGCGAAGATAATGTAGATTCTATTCTGTTCATGGATGCACAATATCGAGACCATCATCTTACTCAAGAGAAGCTGTTTGCAATGACCTCGCTTAGAGATGTTGACACATCATCTAAAGTTAAAATTAAATCATCAATATAATGGACCAAGAAATTAGAACTTCTCAGGCCTTACATACTTACGGACCGGGTGCTATTGCTGATTTTCCTGATTTATCCGTAATAGTTTTGTCACATGATATACCTCAAGCTCGCACTAAAATCGAAAATGGTCCATTTTGGGGAGAGGATAAAGACAAGCCTGCTAATAAACTTATCGATGAAAGACTTTCAATTGCCTTCAATGTAGATTTCTTCGTTTCGCCGCCTAGTTCAGATTCAGAACAAAATGCAAGAATACAAACTACTAGGTTTCCTACGATTCTTCAATGTCCAATATCTGGTGAACTATTCGACGTTCGAGAGTTAGAGAAGGATAAATCTCTTTACACCGACAAAAGCTCAAGAGAATTCAGAACAGTTGATGAGACGTTTAGTGGTTATAGTTCTCCTATATATAAATCTAGAAACCTAATTCCAGTTCGTTTCGTCATTGCAACAGAAAACGGACACTTAGATAATTTTCCTTTTGATTGGTATGTTCATATTAAAAATAAAATGCCTCAAGAAGTGGGAAATGGGAATAGATTATTTATTAAATCGAAGGGGAATACTGCCTCTTTGAAGAATGTCATTCTTGAGAGTCGAAGAAAAAATGGTGACTTCGTCTGTAAAATCACACTCGATAGAATTTTTGACCAAGAGGATACATTTGTAGACATCAAAGATTCTAGCAAAGACTATCTGCAATTTGTAAAAGGACAAATGCCGAAACCTTGGCTTGGAGTGAATGAGAGAACCAAGGACTTTATCAAATACCCAATCGATGATGTTGTATGGCCGCCATTTTCTGAATCCTCTGACAGTGACCATAGAATACATGCCCTCAAACTGTATCCACGAACACTACAACGGGGAGCTGGCAACTTATATTTCCCCATTGTTTACAAGGGAATTAGTATACCGAAACAAGGATATAAACCAGACGTACCAGAAGATTTTACTTCTCATATTCTAAGTCAAATAAGAGTATTAGAGTCAGCCAGTCTACTAACTAACGAAGAGACTAAGTGTGAGGATTTTGTAAAATTATTTAAGGACGGTATGCATGCTAATACCAGTCATTTGGGCTACACCGTTGATGAGGGTATCAAGATGATTGAGACTCTGTTCAGTCAAACTGAAGAAATGTCTGGTCAATACACTAATTCGCAGTTACGAGAGCAAGAATTTAAATGTTTTCTAAACCCAAATATTAATGCTGACAGAAAAGAATGGTATGATTCAAACATAGTCGAAGGAACAAACTATTTATTTGGTCAAAAAAACATAGTCAAAAATGTAGTTCTCTTAAACAAGATTAGAGAATTAAAAATTTTTCGAGGATTCACGCGTATTAAACCATTGATGTTCGATGACCTTATTTTCGATTCAAAAGATGGTGTTTCAGGAAGAAAAAAAAGAGAATCATATAGAATACAAGACCCTCGGAAAGATAAAAACACAAATACTTTACCTGCAACTGAAGTTAAGGGTGAGGGAATATTTATACAGTTCGATGATGACCTATTAGCTAAATGGGAGCAGTTAGCTGCAGTAAAAGAAAGGTTTGGCATTATATACAAGAATAACAGTAGATATCGAAAAGCCTTTGAATTGGAAGATGATGAAATCTTATCCGCTCGTTTCATAGCTTTACATACGTTTTCACATCTACTCATAAATGAATTATCAATTGAATGTGGTTACGGAAGTTCATCTTTATCTGAGATGATTTATTGTAGCTCCATGAGCGAACAAAGTAGAATGAACGGTATTCTAATTTATACAAGCTCTTCAGACAGTGAAGGAACCTTAGGAGGCTTAGTAGAAAAAGGAGATTCCACCATTCTTAATTCTATTGTTGAAAAAGCACTTAGTAAGGCGCGTTGGTGCAGTTCAGACCCTCTATGCATTGAGGAGACGAATGGCAAAGGCTTTATGGGAGTCAATTTAGCGGCTTGTCATTCTTGTGCACTTCTACCGGAAACTAGCTGTTGCAATATGAATAAGTTTTTAGACCGTGGACTTGTAATTGGCACGTTAGATAATCCAGAAATAGGCCTATTAAATTCGAAATAAAACTCGGTGTAGAACCTAAGAACTTAACTGCGTCCTCTCATGATATATTCTCAAACTAATACATATATTTCGCACATTCTTTAATAACGAATAGCGACGAAACGGTAGATATAATAGAGCAGTAGCAATTACCTGACTCCCATTGTAACAGTTGGATATAGAGAATTTGCCAGCTTGTTAATGTGATTCTTTATTCTGATAGACCAAACGATAAGTAATGCAAACACAGTTTGATAGAACACTGGCAGTGTTTAGAGAGAATGACCATACCAATGAGACCATATGGCGTTCTATTGTTCTGTTTGGCAAGAACACAGCTTCATATAAATTTTCGTTAGCTAAGGGAATATTGTACTTAGCTAAAAAGGGTAAGTCTGTTGTAAGCTATAACGAATTGGCGCAAGCTTATGCACCGCATCTCTTAGAGCACTATAAAACTGGATTGAACCAAGACACCAGAGGAACAGATTCCGCTCTTGCGAGGACGTATAAGGGCTATGTTAAAGGCGATGTCTCTTATGACGAATTAATCAGTTTCACGGCCACGAAGGGCTTTAACAACGTAGTACCACGATTCCACAACGTAAAAGGCGGTCTACCATTTGAGTTTTACGAGTACAACGAATCAGCCAAGCAACTTGTACTGACTGACAGACTATTTCAACTGCAGTCTAACACCGGACTGCTCCTTGAAACTGAGGTTGAGGCAAGATGGAACCTGGTGGAGACCGCTTGGAATATTGGTATACCAGTGAATCTGTTAGAAGTAAAGATTGATGATAGCGGAAATGAGCTTTACATAGAAGGATACGACTACAGAACGTCTGTAACGTCTGCGCGAGAGGCATTAAGTGGTTATCAGAAGGGAAAGTGCTTCTACTCTGCGCGTGATATAGAAATCAATAGTATAGACGTAGACCATTTCTTCCCAGTATCTAAGCAGTTACTTCATGGAGACGATAATCTAAATGGTGTGTGGAACTTGGTACTTGCTGATTCATCTATTAATCGTTCTAAAAGTGATAAGCGTGCTGATGAGTTCTACCTCGCAAAGCTGTATGAACGTAATGAGTTTTACATAGCCAGTAGACACCCTCTTGGTGAGACAATTGCAAAACAGACTGGCTCTACACCAGAACTCAGGCTACAGTTTCTTAAAGTGCATAATAAGGCAGCTAAGCAGTATTCACCACTCGGATGGAAGGTAGACCCTAACGAGTTATCTTAGCTGTATGAGCGTATTCTTAGACATCACAAAAGACCAATGGATATTAGAGACAGACTATTTCTTTGTCATCAAGGATAAGTATCCAGTCACCGAAGGACATATGCTCATCATATCCAAACGTAGAGCTGTTGACTACTTTGCTCTAAACGAAAAGGAACAATCAGAACTGATTAAAGCGATAAGTATTTCTAAGCAGTATCTAAACGATACCTACGGTAAAACAGATTACAACATAGGCATGAACTGTGGTGAATACGCTGGTCAAACTGTTTTCCATTTCCACTGCCACATTATTCCCAGACGCAAAGGAGATGTTGAAGACCCAAGAGGCGGTGTTAGACATTCCTTAATTGGAAAAGGCTATTATTAATCTGTCCCAAAGGACTGGATATAGCTATCCTCAATTCAGTGATGTAATCTTGCTGTGAGATGCTTTCAGAACAAATCACATGTGATGAAAGCTGTCAAGCGTTGAAAACCGTTTTGATGATGTAGTTATAAGGTAACCTGTTGTTGATTGCGGTCGCTTGGTGGGGGTGTTTTAGGACACCCACCCACGCTTATAGAATATGTTTGAACGTTGAATCTTGATGAACGTTGTAAGTTGTTAGCTTGTCACTAAGGCAAAGTTACAGTGTATTGTATTGAAAATCAAGTTTTTACACATTTAGTTCTTAACAGCTTGTGTATAACTTAAGTACGTAGATTTTTGATAATCAGTGTGTTACAATTATTTGGTAATTAGATATACATGCCCAGTGAATTAAAAGCTCTAAACTAGAAATTTAGCATTCATATGCCCTTAATCGGGTACACACATCAAGAAATACTGCCTAGAAATACACAGTGGTGGGGTTATGTACATATACAGTCGGACGGAATTGAATACCGAAACAGATTCTGAAAGGTATGGGTGTCTAATTGTGAATGTAGCCTCCTAACTTTTCAGGTTTAGTGACAGTAAAAGTGACACATTGAATGAAATTCGTGACACATTGAAGCTTTGGATTCGATTACAGTAGTAGTATCTTAGTGTTATTATTAACCAGTCATTCTGGTTGGTGACCTTTATTAAAGCTATTAAATACGTGGTCTAAAAAGCACTTGCTCCAAATTCCGAACAAACCAGAGCTCAAAAGCCTGCCGCGCTTCGCGCTGCTACTTTTTTTATGCCCTGACTCACTTTGATGCAAGCATCGCGTGGTTCTGGGCA
>Ga0209532_1001955_pt1 | contig 15176 bp, 9 predicted proteins | sample COG_02_FD_184746 | JGI IMG/M metagenome (GOLD analysis project Ga0209532, IMG submission 184746) | Pelagic Microbial community sample from North Sea - COGITO 998_met_02 (SPAdes) (version 2) | ecosystem: Environmental > Aquatic > Marine > Neritic zone/Coastal water | place: Helgoland, sampling... | reverse complement strand
TTCCTATCGCGATAGACACCACCACCAACACCACCACCGTCCTAGGTAACGGCAACACCACAATCGTCAAACCCTCTGCTGCTACGATTGATCTGGGTTCTGACAACGACAAGTTCAAGAGTGCGTACTTCAGTGAAGGCGTCTACGTAGGTGCCAACAGCTCGAGGCTGGCTACCGAAACCGCTGTGAATGATCTACAGAGCAATATCGACAACTTAGGTATCACGAAAAGCACCATCACATTAGGTTCCAGTACTACCAACATCATCACGTTAGGTTCCGATAATACCAACACCATCACATTAGGTTCCCCTAATACCACATTAATCAGACCTAGCACTAACCCTACAAATGGGACCAACCTGGGCTCCGACGAAAACAGGTTCGGTCATGCTTACTTCAGTGGTTCCGTCCACGTAGGTAACGATGTATTGGTCACGCTGGGGCAACTCACGACAAAATTGAATACGACCGACTCAAATTTTCAGGTTAAGATCGACAATTTAGGCATATCAAATGATGATAGTACCGGTACCATCACGCTGGGTACAGCCGACACCAAGGTAATAGTGCCGGAGGTGGACCGAATAACTTCGCTGGGGGCCGGTGACTCTATTTTCAAGTACGGTCACATGCTCAACCTGTCCATGCACAAGAGAGTGGGGAACGAGGACGTGACGCAACTTGTAGGAACTAACGACCTCACGGGTATGCCCACCAGTGGTCTGGTACATGGTGCTTCTTGGTTAATAACGCAATCGGGCGACGGTACAGGAATGAACGGGAATGGAGTCTCTGAAATTACTGACTGGAAGGTAGGTGACATGCTGACACTAACTATACTGAATTACAATTTACAGTGGTCCCGCATACGTGTATCCGAGCTCGCCACAGTCGCCCGTCCCTCTCTCGTAAGGCACCTGGGACACCTCAGCCAAGAAGATCCTTCATCTGACACTCCGTTGGACCTGCCAAGCACCGCCAACCTAACCCCAGGGGACTACTGGACAATTGTGGGTCCTACCCCTGCTAAGTTCACTATCAACTCCGAACCACAGACGCTGACGAACGGAGATATATTGGTTTATAAGAACGCCAACGATGGGTGGCAGGCTGTACAGAACAGGAAGTCGGTCACGCTAGAGGCACCGAGGAACTTGTCTACAACATACAGCCTGAAGCTTCCTCAAAAATTGCCTGCTGTACCGGTCGTAGATAACGGTGACAACTACAGGGCGTTGATGGTGGATCACAATGGAACCATGAGCTTCTGGCCCGAAGAGCTCAACAAGGCGCATTACATAGCAACGAAAAAATCAATCCATATGTCAGAAGCCGTCACACAAGCAGATCTTGTAATGGGCACTCCCAGCTCGCAATCCGTAGAGATCGGGCACAAAGTCTCCAGCTTCAGTGCTTCGCCGTTGGAGAATCACAAGACTCAGAACGTCGCCATAGGCTACGGCGCCTTCAACTACCAGTGGGGCGGTCAAAACACGTGCGTGGGGTTCGGGGCAATGGGGGGATCTCTCCAAAGTCAGGGACCCATAGTCCCCGATACATGTACCAAAAACGTAGCGATAGGGCATTCGAGCATGGCGAAGAACACCGAGGGCAAACACAACGTCGCGGTCGGTTTCGATTCTATGTACTGGTCGACGACTGGTACCGACAATGTAGCAATAGGGTTCCAGTCGATGGTGCCTCTAACAACAGGAACACATAACACCAGCATCGGGGTGCAATCGGGCAAGGCACTGATGACTGGTAGCCACAATGTCCACATTGGATACAAAACCGGGATTTCATCCGATCAAGACTACGGCAACGACGCGGAGGGCAACATCTGTATCGGCAATCGTATAGCATACAGGTCCGGCTCTACCTACGGCAGCATCTCGATCGGTATTGGTATCCGACCCATTACCCAACAATGTATCATCGGGAACACCGGTGGACCAGACAGTGATGAGCTTGACAGTACCTACTGGATCACTACCATACGACCAGCTGTAGCAGACGTCACAGACCTCGGGACGATCGCGGCCAGTTTCAAAGACGCTCACCTGGGCGGCAGCCTGTGCCTATACCAGGCCAAGGGGAGCAATTCCTCTTACGTAGCAGACACAGACGTCTCCTGCCGCATCAAGGCATCGCCTGGTATGACTACAGCCTTTGATCTGACGCTTCCTTCGGCATTGCCAGTCCAGCCGAGTATTTTTGATCCGGATCCGGATGGGAAGAGGGCACTGATGATCGATCATGAAGGCAAGATCACATTCTTGGACGGCCCTCTAACCCCTACGCCTTACGACTCTACCAATTTATCAGTCCTCATGTGGCAACCCCCTTCGAGCGTTATCAACAACGAACTACCGGGCACTGTCAGCGATAAGTCCGTGGAGATAGGGTACGGCGTCTCCAGCCACATAGATAGTAAGGATGCATCTACTGGTTCGGTGGTGACTTACAAGACCGAGAACGTCGCCATAGGTTACAGGGCCTTCCGTGCCCAGTATGGTGGGAAAAACACATGTCTCGGCTATGGTGCAATGGGCGGCAATAGCAGTGGACAAAGCTTCACAGGGACTGATAGAGAATCTACATATTGTGCCGAAAACGTCGCGATAGGACACACGAGCATGGCGAACAATACCGAGGGGATTGGTGCAGTTGCCATCGGGTATTCAGCCGCATTCAATCAAACGCTACCACAGTATAACGTCGCGATTGGTTATGAATGCCAAAAGATGTTCAATGAAAACCACTCGGCTCCCAAATGCATATCCGTTGGGGCTTACAGCATGTCAATGGCTCAGGGCACCGTTTCTAGTTGCATATCGATCGGGTATGAGTCCATGAACTCGATTAATACAGCAACGTATTGCATTGCAATTGGGCATGCGTCGATGAAGTCAGCCATATCTACTTCCAAAAGCGTTGTGATTGGTTACCAGGCGGGAGAGTTCATGAATAACAATAGTAGTGTGGTGGCTAATTATAACGTCGCAATTGGGTCGCACGCAGGTAGGAATCTGAATGGGGATAACAATATTGTTATTGGTGAGAGTGCGGGATTAGATCTGCAAGGTTCCAATTGCACAGCTATCGGAGTTGCTGCATTGCGCCTAGGGTCCACTGGCAACTCGACCGGTGCAGTTGCCATCGGGTATCATGCCGCGTACAATGTAAAGACGGCAACTTTCAACATCGCGATTGGCTATGAATGCCAAAAGATGCTCGATGGAAGTCAAACGGCTGACTATTGCACATCTATAGGGCCTTACAGCATGAGCACGGCGACGGTCGTAAGTAACTGCATATCGATCGGGTATGAGTCCATGAAATCGATTAATACAGCAACGAATTGCATTGCAATTGGAATAGGTGTCATGGCCGAATCCAAATATACCTCAGAATCCATTACAATTGGTGATTACGCGGGCGCTCACATGAATTCCAATGGATCATCTACCGTTGTAGCATCATCAAACATTGTGGTCGGAAACAGGGCAGGTGATTATCTGGCTGGGTCACATAATGTTGCTATTGGGTCTTTCAGCATGCGAGCACCTCAGACCCCCCTTGCTAAGTGCATAGCGATTGGGTATAACTCCATGAACACGATTAATACAGCAACGGATTGCATTGCAATTGGGTTTAGTTGCATGAATTCAGCCAAATCCACCAAACGGTCCGTTGTAATTGGTCATATGGCGGGTTATGGTATGAACAGATACTTCGGCACCAACCATACTAATGAGGCATTGGATAACGTCGTAATTGGGACTTCGGCAGGTCAATATCTGAATGGGTCGAACAATGTTGCTATTGGTAAGAGTGCGGGATTCACTAATAGTGGTGACGAGAATGTCATGATCGGGCATCAATCTGGCGATGCGAACGAAGGTAAATGGTGCACCAGTGTGGGTGCATACTCGGGGAGGAAGTGGGGCGACCGGAACACTGCACTAGGTTACGGAGCAGCATCTACACTCGCTGTCAATTCTACCGGGAACATATTTATGGGGTACGCATCAGGGGCGTATAAAGACGGCGCTGGCCAGATCCAAGTTAATTCAAACGGGAATTACACACTGACTAACTGCATCTTCATTGGGTCCGGGATCGCACCCGGAACAAATCACAACGGCTCCATGGTGATAGGTAACAATATAGATCCGATCGCTGGTTCAATGGTCCTGGGCAACAGAGATATAAGTGGAAATAAGCTTATCTCCTATATCATTCCAGATTCCGATAGTGCTTATGACCTGGGATATCCAGTTGGTTATAGGTGGAAGACGGTCTATGCTAGCGGGGGGGTGTCTCCGTTCACGGGTCTGCATATGTCTAAGAACGATCTGGGAGACGGCATCAAGGACGGGCTGATCTTGAGCTCGGACGGTTCGAAGACCAGGGCCAACAAGGACGACGTGCTGAATGCAGAGATCCACGTCAGGCTGAGCACCACCAAGAACGACCGGGCAGTGGTGGGCGTCTCGTACCGCAAGAAGCTGCTGGACGGGAAGTACGAGCAGCACACGTACACGGCCTCGGTAGGCGAGGGAGCCATGTGGGTCCTGAGCGACGGGACGAGCGACGCACTGACGGTGGGCGACTACATCACGAGCAGCGGCATACAGGGCTACGGCACGAAGCAGTCGGACGATCTGTACCACAACTACACGGTCGCCAAGATCCTGAACGACGAGCCGTTCACCAGCGACTTCGAAGACGTGAAGGAAGGCACTAAGACCTACCGGGCCCGACTCGTCCCGGTCATCTTCCTGGCCGGCTAGTCATGCATGCATTATTAAAACGAATGAGATTAAAACCAGTACTAGTCTTTCTCTGAGTCTTTCTCTGAGTCTATCTCTTTAATTTCTCTTTAATTTCTCTTTCAGCCTCTGTCTTCGTTCTGCCTCGGGCTCCGCTTCGTCCGTCGCTTCGCCCGCTTCGTCTGCCTCCGCCTCCGCCTCCGCCTCCGCCTCCGCCTCCTCCTCTGCTTCGGCGGAGTTGCGGGCGAACAGGCCCGAGGCGAGCAGCACCACCAGCAGGGTCTTGGAGACCATGGAGGCCAGTGTGTAGCTCCCCTCGATCTTGCGGTGGAACTCCACCGGCACCTGTCCCCGGCCCGACCACTGGCGCCTCATGTGCACCAGGTGGATCAGGCCGAACGAGGAGTACAGGAGCGTCATGAAGACGATGATCAGCCAGACGTAGGTGGGGGGGCCCTCCGACCCCGCCTTCCTCGACTGCGACACGATGCTGCCGAAGCGGCGCAGGATCACGGCGAAGGCCGCGACCACCAGGAGCCACCCCACCATGGTGGCCACCATCGACACGCGCACCTGCGAGACGGCGGTTCTCTCCGAGATGTAGCCGCACATCATGCAGCACATGGAGGCGGCGGTGATCAGGATCAGGCTGTCGAGGGAGGAGGTTCCGCAGGACACCGCGATGATGAACAGCATGATGGACGCGGTGATGGTGTACTCGACCCAGCGCATCCAGTTGTTACCCTCGTCGACCGACTTCTGGTACTCCACCGATGCCCGGGCGTAAGTGAGGTGGGCGATCCCGGTCACCATCGTGAAGATGGCGAGCAACATCACGAGGACGCTCACTGGCATCTGGAACAGGGGCGCCCTGGTGGGCAGCTGGCCCCCGTACTCTCCGATGGGGAAGGTGAGCGGCATACCCTCCTCACCCTCCCCGTCCAGCTTCTGGTCGCCCAGGATCTCCATGAAGAACCAGATCACCAGGAACACACAGAGCGAGAACTGAATGAGGGCCGACACATAGTTGATGGTCTGCAACATCTTTTGTTTTATTTCAATAACAATAAAGCTAATCTATAGATTGGAGCGACAATGCCGAAGCCTAAAAACAAATGGAAAACTGGAAATGTCACCGCAGTCACCAAAGCATCGGGTAAGCGAGGCACCCCGACAATTGCCCAGAAGAATGGTGACGGCAACCGGGTGTACCTCATGGAAGATTCATTCCAACTCTTCCAAACACTCCTGAACGATCCTCAGATAAGAGAAAGAATCAGCAAAGCAGTGAACAGAACTCATAGTATCTATCATGGAAGCACATTCTGGTTATCCAATAGGAAGATGGAACAATGGGAGAGCTGTACAGGACCCCAACAGAGTCTGTTTTCATTCCTGGATAAACAGCTGAAAGCAGCAAGAGACGAAAAGAAGAAGAAGAAGAAATTGCTGCTCGTGGATGTCGCCACCAGTGCCACTTCCGAAACACATTACATGACAATGATGATTGTGTTCGAGACTGAAACAGAGCAAACCTATGGGGTTCTGTTCGACTCAGGAGACTCAGGAGAAAGAGACACTTTCGTCCTCTATAACACTGACCGCCTCCGATCGTATCTTGACCGGTGGGCAGCCCAACACAAGATCATCTTATACTCGCTACATAATGATCGTCGAAAAAGTAAAGTGGCCATTCAAAGCACCACTGGAAACACCCTCTGTCAGACCTACACTCTCATGTTCAGGCGAAATGTGAAACCAGGAAACGACATGTTCACGGAGTTGCAGCAGTGGTTCGAAAAGACAACAACCGATCCATACTCAGAAGTATGTCAGTTCATAAAAACCATTTTGAAATTGAAATGGTTCTCTAAGATGATGGACGATCGTCTGCAAAACTCATCCAAGTTGCTCAAACGTGCAAAATGCGATTTCTTCAAGGGCTGACAACAAGAAGAATACGTCGAAGGGATGAACGAAGAAGAAGAAGAAGTCGCCGAGGACCGAGACAGAAAAAAAAATCGAAAGGGAACCCGGGGAATCCAATCCAATCCAATCCGATCTTTTGTTTTATTTCAATAACAATAAAGCTAATCTATAGATTCGAGCGACAATGCCGAACGCTGAGAAAGTGCACACTGGTGACATGACATGGAGAAGAAAAAACTGGGCAGGTGTTTATATAGAGTACGCGGTCACCAAAGCATCGTGTAAGCGAGGCACCCCAACACTTGTCCGTAAGAATACTTCCGACAACTGGGTGTACCTCAAGAGAAAGGATAAGTCGGACAAACAAATAATAAGGGGCAAGCAGGTCTGTAATATGGTCAAAAAGAAGAAGAAGAAGACGACGAAGAAGACGGAGAAGAAGCTGGTGACGATGTACTTGAAAAGGACTGCGGACCGAAAAGAAGAAGCTGTGGGGGGAAAAGAAAACCTAGATAACTTGATGAAAAAATATGGAAAGAAGACGACGAAGAAGAAGTCAAAGAAGAAGACGATTACGAAGACGGAGAAGAAGAAAAAGACAAAGAAGAAGAAGACGAAGAAGAAGAAGACGAAGAAGAAGTCAAAGAAGAAGAAGACGACGAAGAAGACGAAGAAGAAGTCAAAGAAGAAGACGATAAAGAAGAATACGACGGAGGAGGATAGAAAGAAGCTGGTGTCGAATGGAAAAGAAAACCTACACAAGTTGATGAATATATACAAAGAAGAGACGGAGAAGAATGCGAAGTTTAAGAAGGAGTGGAAGAAGGATGAGGAGAAGGAGTGGGAGAATGATGGGGAGAAGACGAATAAGAATAAGAAGAAGAAGACGAAGAGGGATAAATTGTTGAAGAATAGGAACGCTTCATCTCGCGATTCCGGCATACGGGAGTGGTGACAAGAAGTAGAAGATACACCTGATGACCGATCTTGAGGAAGCATACGATAGGTATAGCTGTTCATATGCATGAAAAGATGAAGCCGTAGCACGATGGGGAGAAGGCAAACGAGACGACGAAGGACGGCGGAGGACGAAGAAGGTTCCCCCATTTCTCCCCGTGCCACCATCCCCCGCCTGGTCCCTTATCCGCGACTCTTGTGAGTCATTTTTCAACTGAACCACGATACGGATGCGGATGCGACAAGAGGTCTTCACAGGTGCCATGCCGAGAGAGAACGCCCAGGGCGAGCGGGAACGAGGACGTGCGTATACTGCGGGACCAGAGGTGCGCGGACTGAATATCGGAGCTGTGATCCTCATGTGTCTCGTGCTCATCGGGTAAGTATACGTACCTACGTATCAGACACATCGATACGCATAGTCTCATTGTTCGGACCCCTGTACACATACACCGATAGGACCATGGACATCTGTCTCCTCACTGGATTCTTCTACCCCATGATGATGGTGCAAGTCGTCTTCGCACTCACACTCCTCTCCCCTTCGTTCCAACTATATATCGCGAACATCCAATTACAAGCGGTCGTCTAGATCTCCGACCCGACCCGACCCGACCCGACCCGACCCGATTCGACCCGATTCGACCCGACTCTGAGTCATAAAATATAAAGCTCTTTTTAATTTACGTGTATCGATTGCGAACGATCTGTCACTTGAACCGTGACGAAAGACCCGTGAACACCGAAATTTAACGTGTCCCTACTCCTCCTCCTCCTCCGAATCCTCGACGAACTGGAGCGTCATGGCGATTCCATTGTCGTTCCTACGATGCGCCCGATTGGGCGCGCGCCCATGCGTGCGCGACCCCATCTTCTTATCACTGGCTCGCGATCGGGTCGAGTACATCCTGGAGAAGGAGCCATTCTGGAGGGTTGCGCACCTCTTGATCATTGTATCGACCACGCCCAGCATCATGCCGCCAGCCTGAGCCGGCTCCCTCAGCCTGAAGCCCAGCCTCCTGTAATACATCAGGAGCTTCTGGGGGTCGCGGGCACTCACCGATGACAGGACGACGTACTTGACCTTATTCGTCTTCAGCATGTGTAGACATTCGCACATCATCTTGCGCCCTATGCCCTTACCCAGCGAGCGCTTGCTCATCTTGATGTCTGTGAGGATCATGGTGGAATCCCGGTGACACGCACCGATGAAAGGAAACATTCTCTCCATGTATTCGCCCGGGTACGACTCGAAGGTGATGGATCCCAGGCGTGTCCTCCCGTTGACCAGAACACATGAGGTGGAGTTGCACGAACCATCGAGCTCAGTCTCGCATTTCAACCTGTATACCATGGCGTTGTGGGCTGCTGTTTTCTACATCAGTGGACGAAAGTCACGACTATGAGGTGCGCAAACACTGGCATCCTAAGCGACCTGCGTCACGAACTGCACGGGTACACTGGGTTCCGGTTCCGGAGCGACCTGCGGCACGAACTGCACGGGTACACTGGGTTCCGGTTCCGGAGCGACCTGCGGCACGAACTGCGCGGGTACACTGGGTTCCGGTTGCGGAGCGACCTGCGGCACGAACTGCGCGGGTACACTGGGTTCCGGTTGCGGAGCGACCTGCGGCACGAACTGCGCGGGTACACTGGGTTCCGGTTCCGGAGCGGCCTGCGCACGTACGCGCGATGGATCGGGCAGTAGGCCCTGCGGAGCAGGGTCGGGTTGGGCCACCGGTCCGGAAGCATTCGCCGACCCGACAGTGTTCGCGGCAACAGATTTCCCGGCAGACCTCCTCCGGAAGTAATATAGGGCGCCAACCAGCACCAAGACGACAGCGCCGACTATGGCCACGATTGCCCATGTCGGGAACGTGTCGTCCTGCCCATCCGTCGTGTCCGAGTTCTGCCCCGACGTGCTCTCGTCGGAGATGCAGAAGCCGGCACTGCAGCTTGTGCCCGGAAGTCCACAGTCCAGCGCTTCTTTGCAACTCCTCTTGCACGACCCCGACGGGTCGCAGTCCAGTCCTGTGGGGCAGCCCTTCGATTTAGAACAGGTGATATGACTGATCGTTTTCGTCTTCGGGGCGCTGCCGCAGTTCTGATCGATCATACTCTGGGGGATCGAGCTGTTACCGCTCACAGAGAGGTTGGCGGCACAGATCGTGACGTCGTGGGAACAGTCCTTCTGCCGCAGAAGCTCGCCATACAGGTCCTTGCGCGCCCGGTTGTCTATGCACTCCTGAACGATGCAGTCCATGGTCGGCTCCAGCTCCAGTCGGATCTCGGGGTGCTCAGAGAGCGCGTCCTTGTCGAACGAAGCAGCCAGTAGCTTGTCCCTGCCCTGGAGGCAGAGACATGCCTTTTCGTTACCTTCCACCTGGTTCACAAGCGTACAGTGGCTCTTCAGGGCGTCCGCTGCGAACTTGAACCTGTTGCCCGAGCTCGTTCCTTCCAGGGCTATCCACTCCATGAAGATCGGGTGCCGCATCGGGTTCTTGCACATGCTGTAGTCATCGGCGCCATCCCCGGACTTCAGGACCATGAACTCCCCGTTGGGCGAGGTCCAGGCAGCACTGCCCTCCCTGTCCACCACCTCCTTCCTCTCGAACTCGTGGTACTCATGCATCCCATTCTCGTAGTTCGTCTTCGCAGACCGGGTGTTCAGGCGAACCTCCCCATTGAACCCCATGGCCGACAGCTCCCCGTAATTGTTCACCTGTATCTTCTCGATGTCCTTGGTGCGCATCAGCTCGGGCAGACGGTCCTTCAGCGGGTTAAAGTGCTTCATCTCCCGGTGGAACCTCACCCGATAGAAGAAGCCGTTCGAGAGGCGGTCCAGCGCGACGTACTCGATAGGACCCTCTTCCTCCAGGATTCTGGTGGCGTAGTACCGACCATCCTCGCCCATCCTCATGACGAACAGACCGGCAGTGGTCATTTGGTGAATCAGCCAGAAGTTGCGACCGGCCGAATCGGGTTTCATATATGTAATCCCGTCGTCCTTGGCCCAGTGTATATCGACCGCGTCCGACTTCAACGATTCCAGGGCCTTGCCCGCCACATCGTATGTTTTCCAGGGCCCGGTCAGCGTTAGATTATTACCGTTTTCATCATAGACATCGTTGAGATCCCCCGAGCCCGCATGATACTTAATGAGTTCTGTATGGTTCCAAATCTGGGTCGGGAATTCCTTCACGGCAACGGACTTCGAGTCGTTAGATAGGATCATAACCACGAGATACAGCTGCTCCCCCCCGTATTTAGGAACAGGTTCAGGGTTATAATGTGATATGACCGCACGAGTCCAAGAGAATCCACTGGGCGGCTCGAATGGGTGGGCTTGCGTATTCACGTTGACATAGCCATAGGAACTACCCATAATAGGTGTTTGACCGAACTCCCTCAGATCCTCGTCGTAGTACAGTACCGTACCGTCATCGTAGATGGTCAGGCCGTACTTCTTGTGGAGAATCTTTGCGGACAGCGTCTCAGGACCATAATAATCCTTTGTATATTGTTCCCAAAGGTAGTCGATCTCCTGGGTCACCGTCGTCTTCAGGACCGGGCCGGTATAGGTAATCTGGTCTCTGTAGTGATCGTAGAATAAGCGAGCCTCACCGTACGGGTTGTCGTATCTGCCACTATGGTGGCTGAAGTCCAAGTTGCTCAACTCATGGTGCGTAACCTGGTTCGTCGGGCTGATGGTCACTACGATTGTCTTCTTGTGCTCGGTGATGACCACTGCCTCCACGACTTCGTTGTCGTCGTAGACGACCAGAGAGCACTTCGGACCCGGAAGACACCGGAAACCGAGCTTCACCTCGACCAGGTCGTAGCTTCCCGGGGAGCCGGCGGAGGGGCGACCGACCACCGCCACATCGGGTCGGTGCTGGAACATCGCCAGCAGGCTACCTCGGGGCCCGAACGTGACGCTGCTCCAATTGAAGGCGATGACGCTCGGCCTCAGGTATTTGACGGGGTGGTACCAGGTGCTGATCTTCTCGATATGTTTCCCGATTCTCTGGAACAGGAAATCGTCGTCGTTCTGAACCTTCCGCAAAAGAGTACTGCAGTACGCAGTGATCTCGGAGTCCGTGTGATCGTCCAGGCAAACATCCCCAAAGATCTCGGCAGTTACCTTGAAGTTCAGGAGGACGTTCATTGCGGTGATAGAGCTCGTATCCATCACCTTCTCCAAGCCTTTCAGAGGCATGCGCTCCATATACATGTTCGCCATGGGTCGCGATCGACAGGCACGAGTTTATTATATGCGAACGACCCAGTTGCAACTGTTGGGAAGCCATAGGACCCATAGCAATGTTCATCCGACGCATGCGGTGGTAAAAGGCGCAGGGAGGGAGGAGGAGAGGCGCGGACTGCATGACTCACTTTTCATATTTCATCCCTCTTCCGACTGCTACTCATCTGCAATGGACCTGAAACCGGAAAAGAAGGCTGCCTTCGAGAATGTGTCGGAGGCGCTCATGAGTTTCGCCAACCACCTGGACAGCGTGAGCGTGTATCGTATGGGCGTGTTTCGGTACATGTTGCAGGGGAGAGGTGCCTGTATCTTCTGCTTCACGCACCAGCTGGGGCTGGCCGCCGGGATGTACCGCTACTGCTACTGCCCCGTCTCCAAGTTGAAGCTGTTACAGCTCTCTGAGCCGTCCGTCGTGTCCGCATTGGAGACCTACGACCCGGAGAGAGAAGTCATCGTGATCGTGGCGTTACTGACTCATCGGAAAGATGTCGCCAGAAACGCACTGGTGATCCAGAGGAAGTACCACTACCGCAACCTGTTTCTGGGGGACGGGACGACTGTCCGGACCGCCGTGACGACGACTCCTGCAACCACAGGCTACTTGCCGTTTCGTAGAAGCATGTTCGACACAAACAGGTGCGCTGCGTCCGACTGCAACGGGGCCGACGACCCTCAGACGACTCTCAGGAGGTGTGCCAACTGCTCTAACGTGTGGTACTGTTCCAGACCCTGTCAGAAGCGACACTGGACCACCCACAGGGGAAAATGTCACTCCACATCCCACTACCGGAGGTCTCTGAAGTGGGGCCTCAGAAGACCGCGCAACCACTGTACCACCACAACTTCACACGACACCCCGATGGTCGATTTTGCCAGGCACATATGTCGGCCAATTACGAGAGTATTTGCCACTGAATAAAATAAAACCAATTCTAATCTGTATCGATCACCTGTATCAATTATATCGTCTTCTTCGAATCGCCTATGAACAAAACATCTGGGGCCCCCAAAGCCCGCAACTGGCTTGGTATCGTCACTTTCGTATATGTACTGGCCATTCTATCCCTGGCGGGCGTGGCAAAGCCTGTAGTCGGGATCGAGCCGCCCTGCATCACAAAAATAGACAATAAAACTAGAAATTAAAAAGCACACGGCTCTCAGATACTGTATGATAAATCATATCCAGCAATTGAAATTTCAGATTGGTAAGTATCACGCAATGATTTTGGTAACGTTTATTTGTGCCGCCGTAATTGGGTGCTACGTTGTGATGCTGGACATTCTATGGCAGACAACCTCCACCCCGTCAGTGGTGTTCCTTCCCGACCCTACAAGGTGAAACGAAAATGGTGGCATAACTGCTTTAGTTGTTAATTAAATGGCTATGCATATCGGAACGCCTTCCCGCTCCAGCTCCCGCAGTTCGTCCGTACTCCGGAGATAAGGAAAAATGACATTGTAGAATATCGTGTGCATGGCGGTAGGCCGGTCGAGATCGCACCGTGCAATGTCTCTCCACAGCAGGTCGAATATGAGATCGCCCGTATCTGGCTCATTGGCGGGCAACTTGTGGTTAGGGAGCACGTGCGTACAGCGCAGGCAGGTGCGATCCGATAGCCTGGACTTGACGAACCCGAGCATGCTACAGGGTTCGCAGAGGTCGAGCCGCAACCCAGCGCAGATGCGCACTTGTCGATGTCCGCTACACGGTCGCCCGCACGTCGAACAAGACCATGTCTTCCCATAGTACCGGTCATAATCTTTGAGCGTCGATGCACGCTGCCTCTTGGTAGCCGGGGAGGCTGCGGCGCAAGGCCCCGGAGAAGCGCTTCTTTTGGACATGATGTTCGGACTTGATCAGTGTATAATGAATTATGTAGCGAACAGCCAGAGTGTGATGTTGCCCATACACGCGCGTACCGGGGTATTCACCAATAACTATCAGGGGGGGGGGAGGGAGAGAGAGAGGGGCCCACATGGGTTCGAGTGAGTGTAAGTCAGTCGGACCCACGTGGATGGGTCATCGGTGGTCCCATCGGGGGTCTCACGTGTGAGGCTATTTTGACCCGGCAGACGCGGAGCGCCACAGCATGTTCAGATCTACAGCGTTTCGAAGTTGAGTCTGCGTCTGGTTGGGAGTCTCTGCGACTGCCCGTCGGTGTCCGCACCGTCTGCTACCGTTTCAGCCACGGCGTCTGCCACGGTTTCGGCGACGGCATCCGCCACGGCATCCGCCACGGCATCGGCATCAGCATCGGCATCGGCATGGGCATCGGCATCGGCATCGGCATCGGCATCGGAATGATCGGTCAATGGAACGGTGGAGTCTGTACCGTTGCCTTCACGGTCGTCATCGATCTTGAAGTCAACGTCGAGAAGTCGAGAGAATAAATTGCGTTGAACCTCCACGGAGCGACCTCTCATACTCCTGATACGCGCAGTCATGATTCTATCCATGATGTTGACCCTTCTGTGCAATCGGCGATGAGTTATCAAGTGGGGGTACGACATCCGATCATCACAGATTCTGCAGGTATGTCGCGCACATGAACGGCGCAGGTGGCGCCGTAGAAGATCCATCCCGCCCTTGTAGTTGCACCCTCCATTCGGACAGCAGAAATCACCTTTGACGATGCTCTTGGTCCCCTGTAGGACGGAACCGTTCCTCGTCGTGTGTTGGAGATCGGGGAACACAGTTTCCACAGTCAGGAGCAACGTGGAGTTCTCAAGGCAGAAATCGGGGGGTTTTCTACAGTTGGGACACTTGCAGTTTCTGCCGATGTCGACGGATCCACCACTGATTATCAGACCCGCCTGGTATAGATCGTGGAGACAAGATGCGCACAGAACCTTGCCGCAGTAGTTACAGCTAGTGGGGTTCCGAGGCTGTTCAAAGCAAATCCCACAGTGTATGCTATCGCCCAGCAGCTTCAGTCGACCAGACATCATGGTCGATGCATCATTGGTGACAGCGGCGGCTGCGGCACCCTCCTGTATCCCGGATCCCCGGACCCCCTTGACCACCTTGGCCCTCTTGACTACGCGCTTCTCCTCGGTGGGCTCAGTAACAGACGAAGCACTTCGTTTTGACATTATTATCGATAGACAGATGAAATATGATGACCAAACGCGACCGATGCTTTTTCTTTCGTGCGCGTGGACATGTTCCCGCGTCTTGCCCCGGACCACCACGCGTCTTTCTTGCACCCTCCTCATAGAACTTCGCTCGCGACGCTTGAGGG
>Ga0209532_1001942_pt1 | contig 15220 bp, 18 predicted proteins | sample COG_02_FD_184746 | JGI IMG/M metagenome (GOLD analysis project Ga0209532, IMG submission 184746) | Pelagic Microbial community sample from North Sea - COGITO 998_met_02 (SPAdes) (version 2) | ecosystem: Environmental > Aquatic > Marine > Neritic zone/Coastal water | place: Helgoland, sampling... | reverse complement strand
GTTTGCGGCACCTTCAAACACCATTCTTAAATTTGAGACCAATTTAAGAATGGTGTTTGAAGGTGCCGCAAACAGTTCTGACCACAATGAAAAGCCTTATGGAGTTTCGATCAGAAAATTATCAAGCCAGTCGGTATTTAAGGAGTATGGAACATAATTATGGCTCAAATTACACCTAAAGGCACTAACGAATCAAATTCGTTTACATCGTACTATGAGCGTATATTATATCGTGATCATCTATATCCTCGTCCCCCTCTTTTGCCGATTCCAATAGATTTTTGGTACGAAAAGCCTTTTTATGGGAAAATGGACACCAAGGGCGAAGCAGTATTTGTGAAAGATACATTCGTAAAGAAGATAGATACTATTGAAAATGAGATTTTTGCATTAGATTTCGTTGCAGATGCATTTAGGGATTTAAAGTCTTATTATTCAATCGCAGCAAACACTAACAAACTTATAATCCCAGATTCTAATTTGGTTACTCTGAACGTGGCTAGTGGCTGGAGATCAACCAATGTTCAGCATGTGAGCTATGTATCTAGCCTGTTCGATTCCTTTAATAAGTTTTATATGGCCCCGTATGATAGAAAGAAAAAGCTTTTAAACTTTCAAACTTTCTTGAAGCTTTTTATGAATTTTATAAAACTAAGTGCTGGAACTTACCCATTCACCAAGACGGGCTTTATAATGTCGAGATGGTGTGATCCCGCCAATTCCGGCTTGGTTCTCGAAATTGCAACTAGTAATTTTGGAGATGATGCTGCAAAATATAATGATTATATTAATGATGTCAATTATATTTTTTATGCATTTGCAGCAGAAAAGTATGGGTTTAAAGTCGATAAAAATGCCCCATGGCGATTAGTGGCTGATTTAGGTTCTCCTGTTATGAAGAAGTACATGGAAAACTATCCGGAAGCCCCACAAGTGAATTTGCCCAAACAGATGCCCTTTTATTATGGTGACATTGTAAGTGTTCTTTCGCTGGAAAACGATCCCACGATTCAAGGAGATGAGGGTATTAGCAGGGCAATAGAAATTTCTAATATCAATTTTCGAGTAACCAATGTTGTTGAGGAATCAGGCCAAGCGCTACGCCTTATATTATCTCCCGTGGAACAACCCAAGGGCGATATTGACGTTACAACTGGAGTCCTTTATAATAGGCTCCAAACTGAAGGCATACTTGTTGACTTAAAAGACCCATACAATGAAGTAATCATTGTGTATCAAGGCCAAGGACGAGACGAATTCAGAAGTAATTTGTCTAATTATTCTAAGTCTATTGAAGATTATCTTGAAACACCAAAATTGGATATAAATAATATTTTTGAAAGACGATATTATAAATCATATAAATACGATGTTGATTCTCTGAAGGCGTATGTGATGCAGTTTTACAACTCTTATGTCACACAAAATCCTCAGTTTGTATTAAAAGGTGGATCTTCCTCCTCAAAAGCGACGACTATAACACGTACTATATATCGCAACCCCATTTCCCTTTCAGAATTAGAAAATCAATATCAAGAAGACTTTTGGCTCAATATGTATGCCGAAATAAGGGCTATAGAGATCGGATGGAAACCCTCTCCATATGAATATGCTTCTTTTTTAAAGAAGGTAAAGACAATTTACAAAGTAAATGGCAACAATTCGGCTCTTGAATTTATTAATAATACTTTTACAGGTGCATTCAAACCTAAAATTATGTTGACACCCCCAAATAAGAATGCTACAATCTTTAATGTTGAAGGATTGGAGACTCTTTATGATGGGGATTTGGAAATATGACATTTCAGATTATTGATGACAAACAAGACTGTAAAAGCATTTTCTACAATAATGAGATAATCGAAAAACCAAGTTATGACAACTTGGGTGCAACGTGGTCTTACCACGATTCTTTGATTTCTTATGGTATCGAGTTTGCCGAATTATATGCCAAAGGCCAAAGCATTACAGAATGCTGCCCAAGTTATCTGCGGAGCGAATGGGAAAGTCTGAGGAAAAAGCATCTAGCTTTTATTAAGACTTTTGAGACTGCACAAGTGAAGGCCACTGATTATTGTTTTTATGATTTGGTTCCGGAAGACTTTTTAATCAATTATTTTAAAATCAAAACGGAAATTACTGATTATGTCTTGCAAAATTATCCCAAACCTACAAATTATCAATTTTTGGTAGACTTAAAGCGGCTTTTGTCTAAAATTTCTAAACAAGCCTTGATCGTCAATAATTCAAAATTAACACTTGACATGCACTCATATAAGGCCCGAAGATTCCAAGAAAAGATAACCAGAACAAAACCAAATATAAAATACAACTTGTTTGGCACTATCACAGGACGACTTACCACTCAAAAGAAATCATTTCCGATCTTAACCATGGACAAATCATATCGAAAGATTGTAGAGCCACAAAATGATTTCTATATTGAATTAGATTTTAATGCAGCTGAGCTTAGATGTTTGCTGGCTTTAAACGCTGTCCCTCAACCAAACATCGATATTCATAAGTGGCATGAGGAATTAATCTTATCAAATACTGGACTAGCGCTAGATCGAGAAGAAATCAAGAGAAAAGTCTTTTCTTGGTTGTATGGACCTCTAGATGCTAGTTTGGGAATTCCACAGATAGAAAAATACTACAACAAAAGATCTATTTTGGATAAATATTGGAATGGGCATGAAGCGACTAATATATATGGCCGTACAGTCAAAGCCGACGAGTTCCATGCCCTAAATGCAGTTATACAGTCAACCACATCTGATACGTTCTTGCGGCGAGCAATTGCTGTAGATAAGATGCTGGAGGGGAGAAAGTCCTTTACAATGGGGCTTATTCATGATAGTATAGTGATTGACTTTGATCGTAATGACAAAGACATTCTTGAAAATTTAATAATTGAATTTGGAAATACAGACTTAGGAGTGTTCAAAGTGAATGCAAGCCTGGGCGTTGATTTCGGCAATATGAAGAGGTTCCGGTGACAGTAAAAAAATACGATAAATTAGTAAGAAACAAAATTCCAGAGATTATTCATAGAAATGGTCAAAAAGCCAAAGTTGCAATCGTAAATGAAACTGAGTACAACAAAAGACTAAAAGATAAATTAAAAGAAGAAACACAAGAGTTTCTTTCAGATCCAAGTATTGAGGAGCTTGCTGATGTTCAGGAAGTCGTTCTTTCTATAGCTGAATTGAATGGGTGGTCTCATAGGCTGGAGAAAGTGCGTTTAGCTAAAAATATCAATCGTGGCTCCTTCTCTAAACGATATGTTCTTATAGAGGTGCGTGAATAATGGATACAGTAATCGGACTTGGAAATGCTGGCTGCAATATAGCCGACCTGTTTGCAAATTATCCCCAATATTCGATTAAAAAAATAGATGTTGGCCTGGAAAAGACCAAGACATCCTTCCCACTGCAAGCGCATAAAAGTGTGGAGGATTATGAGAAAAAACTGCCTAAATTGCAATACTTCTTCCGTGGAGTGAAGGGTGATATCTTATTTGTCCTAGCCGGCGGAGGAAATGTATCTTCAGCAACTTTGGCCACTCTCAAGTCTTTAAAAAATAAGTGCAACATCAATGTTTTATATATACAGCCAGAAAAAACTCTACTTAATGAGACACAACTCCGGCTCGAAAAGTTAGTTTTTGGTGTCTTGCAAGAGTATGCCCGCTCGGGCCTTTTTAGCAGGATGTATGTTGTGTCCAACAGCGAAATTGAAAGTCTTCTAGGGGGAATCCCGCTCAAGGAGTATTATAGAAAAATTAATGAGATGTTAGTGTCTACATTTCACATGATTAACACTTATAACCACCTGAAACCATTAGAGAATACCTTTTGCGCCCCACCCTGTGGCGCACGTATCAGCACGTTCGGGTATTACGATGAAGAAACCGGTGAAGAAAAAATGTTTTTTCCACTTGACAACACGTCGGATGTGGTATATTATTATGCTTACAGTAAACAAAGTCTTGAAGACAACGTGGACCTGATGAAGAATATAAGAAGTAAGATGAAAGAGAAAAAAGATCTTAATATTCGACCTTCTTATGGGATCTATGAGACGAGTTATGAACAGGACTATGTTTATTGCTTGAGTCATACATCAATTATACAAAAATAATCGGGAAGTCGGGATATTAGCTGACTTTACCTTAAAACAAGGAGAAAATAATAATGGCATTAGATATGGCTAAAATGAAAGCAAAGCTGGCGGAATCAGAAACCGGCGGCAGGGGCAAGAAGGATAATGTTTTTTGGAAACCCTCGGAGGGGGACCAAGAAGTACGAATTGTGCCCACTGAGGATGGGGATCCATTTAAGGTATTCCATTTCCACTATAACCTTGGCGAAGGTGCAAGAGGAGGGGTTTTGTGCCCAAAACGCCAATTCGGTGAAGAGTGTCCAGTTTGTGATTTTGCATCCAAACTTTGGAATGAAGGTACTGACGAGAGCAAGAAGATGGCTAAATCTTTGTTTGTACGTCAGCGTTTTTTCTCTCCAGTGGTTGTTCGTGGAGAGGAAGAGGTGGGAACTCGCATTTGGGGCTACGGAAAGACAATCTATGAAACATTGTTAGGTCTTGTTTTGAATCCTGACTATGGAGATATTACGGACGTGGATGAGGGAGTTGATTTTACACTCACTTATACACTGCCCAAAACTAAGGGCGCTTTTCCAACAACCAATCTAGTCCCTAAACGTAAAAGTTCTGCACTAGTAAAGACTAAAGCAGGCATTAAAGAGTTGCTGACTAACATCCCTGATGTTGAGACTGTTTTTCAGCGCAAATCCCCTTCGGAGGTTAAGGCGATCTTAGAATCTTTCCTTAATCCTTCTGAGGGACCAATGGTGGAAGACACTGGAGTAAGTTCAGTGGACGAAGCAATCCGTGAACTCACGGCTTAAAATACCCCTATAGAAAACCGCAGGGAGGCACGGGTTTATAGGTGCCTCATTTAAAGGTAGAATAGTAAATGAGTAATGGTAAATTGTCATCTAGTGCTATAATGAAGATGATTAACAAAAAAGTGGGCCGAAACATTGCATTCACGGGCGATCAAGAAAATCCAGCGAACATTCAAGATTGGATCCCTACTGGATCCCGCTGGCTCGACTCAATTATAAGTCGTGGCAATATGGCTGGTATCCCTGTGGGTCGATGTACAGAAATTGCTGGATTGGAAAGTTCAGGAAAATCATATATGGCAGGACAAGTAGCCCACCAGGCGCAGCAGAAGGGTATTAAAGTTCTGTATTTCGATTCCGAAGCTACAATGACTAGTGAGTTTTTGGAGAAGCTGGGTTGTGATATGGAGGGGGAAAACCAAATTGTCATTATCCAACCTGAAGACATCGAAATGGTTCTTGAGACTATGGAAATGTGTATGGCTAATGACTCTGATAACAGATATTTGTTCATCATAGACTCTTTGGCTATGACTCCTTGTCGAGCTGATCTTGAAAAAGATTTCAATCCACAGTCCTCTATGGCTCAAATGCCTAGAGTGCTTTCAATCGGCATGAAAAAATTAACTGTTTCCCTATCACAAACACAATCAACATTTTTAGTCCTAAATCAGCTAAAGACCAATATCAATGTCAGTAATCCCATGATGATGCTTTCTCAGCCTTGGTTCACTCCCGGCGGAAAAGCTATTATCTATGCATATTCATTGCGCATTTGGTTAACAGGGCTGAAGGGCAAGAAGACATTCATTGAAGATGAGAATGGTTATCGAGTCGGCTCCGAAGTTAAAGCCAAGCTCGAAAAATCCAAATTTGGAACCCAAGGGAGGGTTTGTAACTTTAAGATTCTATGGGGTGGCGAAGAAGTTGGAATTATGAATGACGAATCTCTCTTGACAGCCATCAAACCATCTGATAGACTTAAAAATGCAGGAGCGTGGTTTACATTGGACGGTTATGAAAAGAAATTCCAAGCTGCCACATTTCCTAAACTTATGAAAAGTGATCCAAAGTTTTCAAAGATCGTTTATGATATCATGGACGAAGAAGTCATTCGCAAGTTTGAAAATAAAACTGGAAACGCTGAAGACTTTTACAATCTAGAGGGAGACGAAGCCCCTACATCGGAAGTTTAATTGAAAAATGTAGTCTTGTTCGACATGGACGGCACTCTAACTCCCCCAAGGAAGCCAATGGAGCCTTCGATAATGAGCGCTCTAGATAAACTAAGTGCCCTTAGTGCCGTGGCGATAGTTACGGGGAGCGATTTTGATTACATAATGGAGCAGTGTGGGCAATACTTGAAATCTGGCCGTAGCATGTCTAATTTTTTATTGTTACCATGCAATGGAACTCAGAAATACTCTTTTGTGGGGGGTGAATGGGTTAAAGATAGTGGATTGGACATGCGTTCCCATGTGGGAGAAGCGGTTTATCAAAAGTTGTTGTTAACTTTGTTAGAGAGGCTTTATATCACTCAGATGTTTCACTATAAAAAAATACCAGCTTCGGGAAACTTTATTACCTACAGAGGTTCATTGATAAATTGGTGCCCCATTGGCCGCAAAGCCACAGAAAAAGACAGAAAAATATTTTCCGCATATGATAAAGAACATGGAGTGAGAGAAAAAAACTTAAAAATACTCCAAGAAGATGTTTCGTTTAAAGATATCTCTTTCTCTATGGGGGGAAATACTTCTATTGATGTATATCCCGTAGGATGGGATAAAACTTATGCTTTAAATTACTATGAAGGGTACAATCATTGGTTTGTCGGCGATAGGTGTACGGTAGAATCAGGAAACGATAAACCAATTTATGACAAAATTAAACAGTCTCACCCAAATCAGGCATTTGAGGTTAAAAAAACTTCAGATACCATTAAAATAATAAATCGTATAATCACAGAATTGCTCAAGGACCGCTAAATAATGTCACAAAAAGTTTTAATCATAGATGCTATGAACATGTTTATCCGAAATTATGTAATAAACCCAAGTTTGTCCTCCGATGGTTCTCCAATTGGCGGAACCAAGGGGTTTTTACAGACTTTACAGAAGCTAACAAGAGAGATTAACCCAGACAGGATAATATGTGTTTGGGATGGTGGCGGCGGATCAAAAAAGCGCCAAGCACTGGCCAAACAATACAAAGAGGGCCGTAAACCACTTAAGTTGAATCGAGCCTACGACGGCATGTCAGCCCTTGATGAGACCCAAAACCGCTATTCTCAAATGAAAAAAACTATAGACTATCTAAATAAGATGCCAATTGTTCAATTCATGATTGAAGACGTGGAGGCAGACGATGTTATAGCCTATCTGTGTAAGTCTCCAATTTTGTCTGAGAGGGTAAAAATAATAGTCTCGATGGATAAAGATTTTTATCAACTTTGCGATGATGAGACGATTCTTTACAGACCAATCCGTGACGAATTCTTGAACAAAAAAAGAATCATAGAGCAATATAATATACACCCTAATAATTTTGCAATAGCCCGTGCTGTCGATGGGGATAAGTCTGATAACCTAGAAGGTGTTCGTGGCGCAGGTCTTAAGACAATATCTAAGCGCCTACCCTTTTTACTAGAAGATAAAAATTATACATTACAAGACTTGTTCAAGTTCTGTCGTGAAAAGACTTCCGAAGAAAATGTAAAATTATATTTTAATATTTTACAGGATAAGAAGAAAGTTGAACTTAATTATAAAATAATGCAATTATATGCACCCCAAATATCACCTCGTTCAACAAAAAAAATAAATAACGAAATTAAAAATTTTACACCAAAGTTCAACAGAACAGACGTGCTGAAGTATATGATACAAGATGGTATAGATCAACAGAATTGGAATTCACTTTTTCAAAAATTTAGAGCGATTATTCATACTTCGGGCAACTAGTTAAAACTTACAACACACATGATAAGTTCCTTGACTCTAGAAAACATTATTGCTATGATGCAATAAGGAAAAATAATAATGTCAGCTAATAAAATATCTTTTTCTAACTACGGAAAAACTTTCCAAGAAAAGCTTGCTTTTTTGATTCTAGACGATAGGGTTTTCTCGGATAGAATGTACGAAGTGTTAGATGTAGATTTCTTAGAATTTAAATATTTACAAACCTTTGTAGAGAAGATTTTTTCTTATAAAAAGAAATATGGTACCCATCCATCGTCCGAGACGATGAAAACTATTATAAAGTCTGGCCTTGATGCGGAAAATGAAGCTTTACAGAAACAGATAAGAGATTATTTCGCTAGATGCCTAACCAATATGAGCATTTTAGAGTCTCAAGAATATATTAAAGAGACTTCCATTGATTTTTGTCGTAAACAGAAACTCAGGGAGGCAATGCTTCAATCCACTAAACTCCTACAAAAGTGTTCATTTGATGAAATTTCGGTATTGATCAATGGGGCCTTAAAAGCCGGTGCAGACGCCGACTTTGGTTATGATTATATCGAAGATTTTGAAGAAAGGTATGAAATATCAGGTCGGGAAACGGTTACAACTGGCTGGAAGATGATGGACGAAATAACTGGCGGCGGCTGCGGTAAAGGTGAGCTTGGCGTAGTTATTGCGCCAACTGGAGTTGGAAAGTCAATGGTGCTTGTCCATTTGGGCGCACAGGCTCTTAAAGCCGGCATGACGGTGATACATTACACTTGTGAACTTAAAGATACAGTTATCGCATCTAGGTATGATTCGTGCTTGACTGGCATCCCTATTAATGATTTAATGGATCGCAAAGACGAGGTGAATGAATACATTCAAGAGGAATTTGAGGGAAAACTTATTGTCAAATCTTATCCAACCAAAACTGCTACCACGAACACTATACGGGCTCACTTGGAAAAGCTCAAACAACAAGGCATAAAGCCCGATATGGTAATAGTTGATTATGCAGATCTACTAAGAACTCTATCTACCCGCCGAGAAAAGAGGGAAGAGTTGGAATCGATATATGAAGAATTGAGGTCAATTATGATGGAAAACGATGTTGTTGGTTGGACCGCCTCCCAAACTAACAGAACAGGTCTCCAGGCCGAAATTATAACTATGCAATCGATATCAGAGGCGTTTAACAAATGTTTTGTTGCTGATTTAATTTTTTCAGTATCAAGAACCGCCGAAGACAAGCAAAACAATGGTGGAAGAATTTATATAGCCAAGAATCGAAATGGGTCTGATGGTCTAGTATTCTCTATATTTATGGACACTGCCAATATTGATATTAAAATCCTGGAGAGGTACACATCAGAACACAACTCATCTCCATCTCTTTCACAAGAAGAGCAGTTGAAGCAAATGAATAAGAAATATAACAAACTAATGAAAGGGGCAATTATGTAATGGAACTATCAAGCAAGATTTTATCAGACATCACAGTATTTATGAAGTACGCCAAGTATCAACCAGAGGTTGGAAGGCGAGAAACTTGGGACGAACTCGTAACCAGAAACAAGGAAATGCATATTAAAAAATTTCCTTATATGAAAGAAGAAATAAATAAAGCATATGAATTTGTTTATAAGAAAAAAATCTTACCCTCAATGCGGTCATTGCAGTTCGGCGGGAAACCCATCGAAATCAGTCCAAACCGGGTGTATAATTGCGGCTACATCCCTATGGATGATTATAGAGCTTTTAATGAAATTCTATTTCTTTTATTAGGTGGCACTGGGATTGGATTTTCTGTCCAAAAACATCACGTTGAAAAATTGCCAGAAATAAGAAAACCCCGTGCAGACAGAAAACGCCGATATTTAGTGGGTGATTCCATTGAGGGCTGGGCCGATTCAGTTAAGGCTCTCATGAGGTCTTATTTCGAAGGGACATCTAATTTGGAATTTGACTTTTCCGACATTAGACCCAAGGGGGCAAAGTTGATCACATCAGGTGGCAAAGCCCCTGGTCCTGAGCCTTTGAAGATCTGCATAAGGCAAATTAAGTCTATTTTAAACGAAAAAGAAGAAGGATCCCAGCTTGAGTCTATCGAAGTTCATGATATTGTTTGTCATATTGCCGATGCCGTCCTTGCTGGTGGCATTAGGCGGGCTGCACTTATCTCGTTATTTTCGGCAGATGACGAGGAGATGATTGCCTGCAAAGCAGGTAATTGGTGGGAAAAGAACCCCCAAAGAGCAAGAGCAAATAATAGCGCTTCTATTGTAAGGCATCGTGTGGATAAAGAGTTTTTCCTCTCTCTGTGGGATCGCATAGAACATTCTAACTCAGGAGAGCCAGGAATTTATTTTACCAATGATAAGGAATGGGGCACAAATCCTTGCTGCGAAATAGCACTCAGACCTTTTCAGTTTTGTAATTTATGCGAAGTTAATGTGTCAAACATAGAAAGTCAGAAAGATCTGAACGAGAGAGTAAAGGCCGCCGCCTTGGTGGGAACACTTCAGGCTTCTTATACGGATTTCCATTATTTACGTTCCGTATGGCAACGTACTACTGAAAAAGAGTCTTTGTTGGGCATTGGCTTGACTGGAATTGGGTCCGGAAAAGCTCAAAGTATGAACATGAAAGAGGCATCCAAGGTTGGCCAAGAGGAAAATGAACGCATCGCTCGCCTTATAGGGATTAATTCAGCGGCACGAGTTACCACGATCAAGCCTAGTGGCACATCCTCTTTGGTTTTAGGCTGCTCAAGTGGGATTCACGCATGGCACAACGACTATTATATTCGAAGAATTAGAGTGGGCAAGAACGAGGATATCTACCATTACCTTTCAATTAATCACCCAGAATTAGTAGAAGACGAATATTTTAGACCTCACGACACAGCTGTTATATCTATCCCTCAGAAAGCACCTGAAGATGCGATTTTAAGACATGAAACCGCATTGGAACTGTTAGAGAGGGTTAAGTGGTTTTCGGAAAATTGGATAAAACCAGGACACAAAAAAGGCAACAATACTCATAATATTTCTGCTACAATATCAATTAAAGATGGTGAGTGGGAAAAAGTGGGACAATGGATGTGGGACAATAGAGAATTTTATAATGGGTTGAGTGTGCTTCCCTATAGTGGGGGATCGTACAAGCAGGCACCTTTTGAAGATTGCGATTATGCTACGTATCGAATGATGATGGATTCTTTAGAAGATGTTGATTTGACTAAAATAGTAGAATTGGAAGATAATACCAATTTAAGTGGAGAAATCGCTTGCGCTGGCGGCGCATGTGAGGTAAAATATATTTAAGGAGTAAACCAATGGCAACAATATCAATTACGGAAGAGAAAAAGAGGCATGTAATCAACTTAATCAAATCTTATAGGGCTATTGATGGAGCGATTCAACCTTACCAAGATCAACGTAAAGAACTGCGCACGGAATATATCGAGAACCAGTGGTTAAATAATAATGAAATCTCTTTAGTTAAGAAGGCATATAATGCAGTTAAGACTAAGGTAGATTTGGAGGATTTATCTTCATTTATGGACATTGTAAAAGAGGAAATTCCAAATGTGTAAATTTAAACCATTCAACAAGCATTTGCTTGTAGAAAAACTTCGCAAGCCAGACCTTGAATCTCAATCTGGTGTTCTAATTCCTGAAGGCACTAAACGAAACACTGATGATCGATATGGTATAGTTAAGTTCGTCACAGCCGCCGAAGATTGTGATCAGGTTTTGCAAAATTTTAATAAAGACAAACCACACTGGGCCACTCTTACTGGCACAGGAGAGGATCAATTCACGTCTTCAGCAAGAAGTGGGAAGCACATATCACTAGTTGTCGATAACTCTATGGTAGAAGAAATAAAAGTGCAAGGCGAAGAATACAGCATTATACATCAAAATTATGTTGTGGGTATTGTCGGGGAGTAAACATGGATATAAAAAACCTTAAACAATTAATAAAAGAAATGGTTAAGCCAAAGTCGCTACTTCTAGAGAAACCTAGTCTGATCACAGAGGCATCATATGGCAGAATCAAAGACAAGATTGAGCAGCAAATGATTCCATTTGCAATGATCACTGCCTTTAGGGGTGGAAAGACTTCAGAAGAAAATTTGTCTCGGCAGAAAGAGCTTGAAGGGTACGTGAGTTCAGCAGGTTTTCCATTCACAAAAATGCCATCTTCGGGATATGTTGAGGATCCTGAGACCGAAGGCGACGACCCAATCGAAGTTAGAGAGAATTCTATTTTGATTTGGGACGAACTGCGACCAGACTCCCAGAGAGGGGAATTAACAATTTTTGAATTAGTCCAGCGGCTAGCTAACAAGTACGACCAAGATTCTTTTATCTTTGGTCGCCCCTTGCAAGATCCCGAAGGCAACCCGGAAATGTCAATACGTATGTACGACAAAGAAGGAAATAAAATGTCTCAATCGTGGGCTGGTCCATGGTCGAACTTGCAACAGGTTACAGATGACGATTTATTTTGGAGCACAATGGGTTCAAAGCGAGCAAAGCTTGTAGAAATGCAGTCAAAGTATGAGAGCATGTCGGTGAAGAATAAGGAGCAGGCCATGGAGAAGCAGTATTATCTGTCTGCGATAAAAGATGCGCTAAAGAGGGTTAAATGATTGATACTGTCTATCTTTACGACGACGGCATAGGTAAAGTAGAATATGTCGAGCATATGGGTAGCGATTTATCTGTTGTTAATTCTGCTCGTGTTTCTTTTGGTAAGCACAAACAGTTAATCGAAGAAAAGGATGAAAAACTTATCAATTATTTGATAAAACATCGCCACACTTCTACTCTAGAACATTGCGTCGTCACGTTTAGGTTTAAGGTGCCTTTATACGTTAGATCCCAACATCACCGACACAGAACATGGAGCTATAACGAGATTTCACGAAGGTACACAGAATATAATTTACAATTTTACAATCCAGACCTTTACCGGACCCAACACGAGTCCAATAGACAAGCGAGCAACGACAGCGAATTTGTATCGGGACCAATGTGTCAACCAGTTCTAGGCTGCAATGTTAATGAATCAGTACGAAGGTATACAAACCAGGCACTAAAATACTACAACACATTACTCGAAGCTGGGGTTTGCAGAGAGCAAGCGAGGGGCTTACTTCCTCAATGTCTCTATACGGAGTATTATGGGACATCAAATCTTAATAATATTTTAAAATTTGTTGATTTGAGAATTCACGAGGGGGCGCAAGGAGAGATTCAGGAAGTTGCAAAAGCCGTTCTGAGTTTGACCAAAAATCTTTATCCAATTACAGTAGGTGCATATGAGAAAGCGAAAAAATAGTGAAGAGAGACCTTGGGGATCGTATGAGGTTTTAGCGGATAGAAAAAATTATAAATTAAAAGAAATAATTGTAAAACCAGGCCAGCGGCTAAGTTATCAATCCCATCATCGTAGAACTGAGATATGGGCGATTGTTCAGGGGGAAGGTATCGTGACTTTGGAAGGCCAGCAGCTAGAGTGCTTCCCTGGTCGTTCTTTTTTTATCCCAAAAGAACAAAGACATCGTATTGAATGTACAAGTAAGAAATCGTTAATATTTGTAGAAGTTCAAACTGGCGATTATTTTGGAGAGGATGATATAACGAGATATGAGGACGACTATGATAGAGTATGATGATGAGTTTATAAATTTGGTTGACAACTTTTTAAAATCCTCTAGGGAGATCCGCACCGCCGCCGAGATGTGCGAAGATGACCCCATCAAACAAGATATGGTGGCTCATTTGGCTAAGGAATTTGGTGAAATTTTCCAACGAAGCGAAGCTCTCCAGACTCTAATTAAAGTGGACTATGAAAAAAATAGAACCTACATACTTCAAGAACTACGTGAAATAACAGTTTTAAATTATGAAATCGCCAGTGGAATAAGGAAAAAATTGTCTCCCCTTGTATGGAACTAGATAGGATAATCATTGCACTGGTTATATGGGTTATAGCGTGTGAATATCTTGCGATCAAACAATGAACTACATCAGAAGATAAGAGATATAAATTTAGATGTGGGCGAGTTGGTTGTTGGGTCTTCTTTGGAAGCTTTGCTTTATGGGTACAAAAATAACCTACCAATAATATACAACCGAATCGACAGACCTTATGAGTTCGAGTTTTTAGATAAGTCGTTGGGTTTAGGTAATTATGGTTTATCAAATAAATCTCGCAAGTTAGTATCCCCACTCACCACCAACGAAGTCGGCATTAAAAAAGCTAGATTGTGGGAAAGATTGCACTTTTTTCTATCCTTGGGTGGTAATATACCCTTCCCTTCTGAGTTCTCATCAATTCGTGTTAGTGGGAATGACTTGAGAGCTACAACCGCCAACGCTAGGATGATTAAAATAAGTTTTAACAAACTAACTATTTTTAACCACCTTGACATTCAAGGGGTGCAGTATGACCAAATCTCATCTGGAGATCACTACAAGGTGTATGACTATTTTGATGTCCGCAGTGGCATGAAACATGAATATGATTTTTTGGAAGATGATGATAGATTTGTCAATAAATTAATGTTTTACCCATCAGATAGGATTGATGGCAATCATAATTTAAAAGATGTTATTGCAGAATCCCATTTGGCGCTCAAAGAATTAGAAAGTTTTGAATATTCTGATATTAACGCCAGGTTTAAAACGCTTTACATGATGAAGTTGGCCGGCATCCGTGGAACACGCAACGGCAGAGACCAAAAAGATAGGACCAAGTATAAATTTTACGCCATAAAAATAGAAAACTCTCAGAGAATTATCGTCCCGCCTAACAAACATTTCTCTTCGTATGAGAACATATCCTTCAATAATGAATCTATTAGTGATATAATAAGTTATTCTAAACAATTAGATGGGTATATATCTAAAATTATATTATGAGCTTTAATTCATTTCATCTCGCTGGCATTGTCCCGATCAATGGACAACCTATGGACTTCTCTTTTCCATGGCATGACTCCATGATCCCTATTGGTAAAAATTTTCTAGCTATAGAGAGGTGTGTTTTGGAATGCGCTACGGCTGGATGTGAGACTATTTGGATTGTTTGCCCTCCAGAGATGCAGCCCCTATTGAAACATCGTTTGGGGGAAATGGTTCAAGACCCAGTGTGGATTAGTCGTAAATTTGACCCATACCCATCTACATCCAGAAGAGAAATACCAATCTATTATATTGAGTCCCACCCGAAAGATCAAGACAAAAGAGATAGTTTAGCATGGAGTATTTTATATGGGGCAAAGGTGTCTAATAAAATTTGCCCCATATAAAATACTCCATG
>Ga0209532_1001941_pt1 | contig 15222 bp, 12 predicted proteins | sample COG_02_FD_184746 | JGI IMG/M metagenome (GOLD analysis project Ga0209532, IMG submission 184746) | Pelagic Microbial community sample from North Sea - COGITO 998_met_02 (SPAdes) (version 2) | ecosystem: Environmental > Aquatic > Marine > Neritic zone/Coastal water | place: Helgoland, sampling... | reverse complement strand
TTTACTATTAAATTCTTTCCAAAGTTGATTTACATATATATCTATACGTTTAAAAAATTCAATATCTTTGTATTCATCTAATATTCCACCATACAATTGACGAAATGTTAAGGTTTTTGATGTTTTATAATCCACTTTGTACAACTCCGCCAAATGTGAGTGAATATCCACCATATTGGGAAACCTATAATTAATAAGGTAACTACTAAGAGTGGGATGATAACTACGAATGTCATATTCATAAAAAACATCATTAGTTGGAATAAAGGATTGTCGACAATCGTCTTTTTTTGATAATGCTCCATAGTTCACATTTTTATAAACGTTTGAGGGTCGTTTTGTTGTAGTACAAAGGTTGTAGTTTGTGTATACCTTTGGTCCATTTTCAATATGAAAGTGTTTGCTGAAGATGTCTTTTTGTATTGATATCCCATTTGACTCAATTCTATTGAAAACCACTGCTGTTCTGCTATTAAAAAACTGTCCATAATCATCTACTTTATTTATATTTGCTTTTAGCTCTAAAAAAATTTGTTCTGCTACCTCATAGTGTTTAACTATGGGGACAAACTCATTTACGTTCGGTTTATCTTTATGTATCCTATATAGCACATTATGTGCTTTAGTAGTTGGTTGTATATACATATTTGAGGTGGGTGATATGTCATATAAAGCTTTAGTAGGAAAATAATGTAACATTTCCTTTTTATCTCTACAATACAACACTTCAAACTTTTTTATGATTTCGGTAATACGCGTGCTTATAACGTTTAGGGTTTCGTTGTGGCAAACCCCCAACATAAAACCTTTACTCGCTTCAATCGGCCGAATATACACCAAAGAAACGTGGTTGTTAGCGGGGTGTATGTTATGGCTACTTGGTATTACCTCTATGAAGGCTTTTTTGTAACTACTATTTAATAATACGTCAAATTGTGAATCGTCTTCGACTAACCAATACATAACTCTTATTTTATTTACCTTAAATATACATAAGGTATTTTAGGAAGCCAAATTATTTGTAGAATCTTGTAAAATTATCTTTAAAAGACTCATAAAAACCAAATATTTCACTTTGTTTTTGGTAAAGTAAAACTATGTTTTTATTGATTTCATATACTTTTTTTCGCTCACCAGTTAGTACCCAGTCAATTTGGATAGGAGCATATAATTGCCATTGTACAGATTGACTTCTACTTGTATATTGTTTGTATGTTGTTTTATTAATTTCAACATATTTCATTTCATTTCTTTTTCTTACAAAATATCTTTGAAATTCACCTGTTTCATATTCCTCATTAGTTGGAAAAGTAACACTTGGTGTTGGGGATAAAGGGGCCGAAGAATTGAATTTTTGCCTTTTGGCATTATAATATTCAGGGTTACTTTTAAAGAATGATTCTGGGGTTTCAACTTCTAAGTCAGTAGGGGTAGGCTTAGGAAGAAGTAAATTATTAGGAGGATTTTGAGGTGATTTACCACTAAAACTACTACCATTAGAATCGACCCAATAATAACCAGCATAATCTTTCCCGTCTAATGTAAACTCATTTCCATTAGTATATAAAGGGGTTGATATTTGTGATTTTGGGTAATACATTAATTTCCTAATTTTTTAATTATTAAATTTTTAGCTTCCTCTTTTGCTTTTTCAATAGCCTTATTAACTTCAAAATAAAGATTTCGGACAAGTCTTCCTTCCATCCCAGGTTTTTGGACTTCAACTGTAGCTTTTTCTGTAGCTTTCTTATTTCCCTCCTCATACTCAATAGTAACTGTTACTTTATCCCCTTCTTTTAAGTCATCCCTTTTTGGGTCGATAGTTTCTGTTGCAAATTTTGAATAATAAATAAAAGTATTTTCTGCACTAGTAGTATTTGTTAGTGGTGATTGGCCCCCAGAAATAGAAAAATGAAAATGAGGTCCACTAGCATCGCTACTAGGATTATAATACTCATTTATATAATTAGTACCAAGATTAGTTTTAACAAAATCCCTTATTATAGTATCAATCAAATTAATATACTCATATTGAGATGAAGGATATAGTGGTAGTGGTCCTGCGGGTAGATTATTAATTCTTGAACCTTTTGTAGCTCCATTAAAAGAAGAGTAGGTTTTATTATTAGGTAATTGATTACCCCAAGTAGGATTAGATGGAGAACCTAAAGTAAAATCTAATGCATTACCACTAGGGTGTCTACTATTACTGGCTGCGTGGGCTGTATCATTTCCTGCTGTAAATCTAATTTCGAGTGGTTGGGGAGAAGGTAGGTTAGAGATACCTTTGTTAATTGATTGGAGTAATCTAATAACAGTATCTTTAAGATTAGAAGATATGTCCCCATTATTAGATATTTCATTACCCTTTTCATAAAAACTTTCATTAATAACTAAAGCTCCTCCTCTTAAATAAACTCTTAAAGCTGTTGCATTAGGTGTTGGAGAATTAAGTAGCCCATCAGATAAAAGAGTACTAATGTATTTAGGTGTACCATCTAAGTTAAGTTTAGCTTCTACATTAGGTATACTAAGAGTAGTTAAGTTAGTACTCCAATCATTATTACTAATGCTATGATTTACTCCTTTTATTAGGAATTTTAATGCTCTAGAATATTGTTTAGGTAAGAAATCTTGTCTAACTGCTAATTGTTGGTATATTTTTATACCAGAAAGTCCTTTAAAAGTTAAACTTAAATCTGCTGGTATAAATCCAATGGTATTAGAGGGGGTATCATTCTCATTAAATTGTTTATTGGTAACATTAGTATTGATGTAAGATTGAAATACTGATTTTCCTTGTTCTGCAAAAGAACCATTCATTAAAAAGTATTGGGATTCAAATGAATATCTATAACCTGATATACTAGTAGACTTTTCACTTGACAATTTACCACTAAAGGCCCTAATTAAATACCAATTATAATCATTTTTGTATTTTTCATTTAATTCTTCAGGTGTAAATTTTTTAGCTGCTATTCTTGCCTTTTCTGCTTTTACATCTTCTATAACTTTAGCAATATATTGAGGCCAGGTTAATGGGGAATACCAAGGATAGGTTTTTTTAGCAGCAGGGGATTTTGGTGATCTAGCATATCCTGAGTTTTTTGTAGTTGGCCTACCATCTTCTCCTAAAGATGTATAAAATCCTTCCTCTTTTTGTTGTTGTTTAATTCTTTGGTTTGCTTGAGCCTGTGTAATTTCAGATTTAAAAGTTGCTGCTGTTCTCCATGCTTCAAATTCCTCTTTTATTTGTTGGTCACTTAATGTACCATCATTATTCTCTATTTTATAAGTAGGTTCTTCTTTTTCTAGTTGTTGTGGGTCAGCATAAAAGGAAGCATATCTATCTTGTAATCCACTATTCCATTTACTAAAAGCAGTTCCATCATAATTTTTAGTGCTAACATTATTAGCAGTAGTTCCTATACTAATAGAGGAAGCTAATTGGGGGGTTATTTTAGTATTAAAACTAAAATCAGTTACAAAATTAGAACTAACTGACCCTGATGTATTGAATCCAAATATTTCAAAAGGAACAATTGAAGGAGCTAATTCTGGGATGATTCTTTCTATACCTGGTATAGGGTTTTGATCTTGGATAGTAACAAAAATTTCATCTCTTACAACTACCTCTAATTGTTGTAGATTGCCTAATGAAGAATTAACACCTTCACATATTCGTGTTAAAAATTTGTAAATAGATATATTACCTTTTTCATCCATATTTTGGGATAAACACTTACTTATAAAATCATAATTAAGGTATATATTCATTATGTTACCATAAAGTATAGTATTATCATCACTTAAAGAACCAAAATTATTTAATTTATTAGTCCAATCCCATACCTTTATATAATCTCCTTCTCCTCCTTCTTCTCCTACTATATTAGGAGTAAAAATAGGTTTAATTAAACAAATTTTAGGATCAAATGATATTTGATTAGGGAAAGCAGAACACAAATTGTTATCACCTATTGGTGCTAATTTAAGTTGTTTTTCAACTTTATCTTCTGTTCCAATACTAGGTACACAATATTTAGATATTCTATTTAATAACATTCCAAAGGTCATATAATAAGAATATTGATCAAGGTTTTTTAGGGGATTTTCTGGGCCTCCTTCTATTGCAGCTGCAGTACCACCTATAAGACTAGTTATCGCACCTGAAAATCCAAAACCAAAGTTTTGAGCAGCCCCTAAATTAAATAATTCACCTGTAGTAGGCTTATTTTCTTCAAAGGATTTACGCAAATTATTCCAACTAAAATAGGTTTTACTTTGGTTATTCCACATTCTAGGATTTATAACATCTACAAAAAGTGATTGTGCTAAGGGAGAAGAACCAGCATTATTATCTATACTAGAACCTTGTAGTCCCTCTAATCTTTTTTTTTCTTCTTTATAATTCTCATCTTTTTTATCTAAAACAAGTATTAATTCCGCTATTTTTTTTTCTGATAAAGTTTCAGCAGTAGTTTTTGTTTTAATAGATTCAATTACATCACCTAAAGTAACTAATTTAAGTTTTATATCATAGCTACCATTTTTATTAAAATTCCAATCAAAATTAACTACTTTACCAAAGAAACCATCACAATTACCTTGATAAAGATCTCTATAATATTGAATTTTTTCTAACATCTCTAATTGAGATGTAGTACCAGATTTAAAAAAATTTTCTTCAATTAAGGTATTACCTACATTTTGAAGATTTCCATTATTATCAATATATTTATCAAAACCCCATTCTAACATCATAGTAAAACCTAATCTAAGGTAAACTAGTTCAAGCATTTCAAATTGAAACTTATTAAAAGCTTTTATTTCAATATCAGCGGTTCTTATTGATCCTCTATTTTTATTATCTATTGTAGCAGATATTAATCCAGGAGCGGGGTTTAACCCAAAATCTGTTCCTCCTAAACCATATGAATTTGAGGCATTCCATAAACTATTAGTTTTAGCTACACCAGATCTAGGGGCAGCAAATTTATTGTTATCAGTAACAGTTGAAAGAGTATTAAATAATACTGCTTTTTGAGCTAGTTGACTACCTAAAAAGTCCGCTGTATTGTTTATTCCTATATCTTTTAATCTTTGAGTTCCTAAAGTGGTTAATGGTTTAGCAGCTGTAGTTAAAGCGGCAGCTAATTCTAGGGCGGTACTGGGTTCAAGTCTTGATTCATTAATTACATTAACAGAAGATGCTAGTTTTAACCAAGCATTTCTATTATTTAATAATAAAAGATTTGAAGGAGACAATTGTGTACTTCCAAAACCCTTTCCATAAAGATTTTGCCTAGCATTAATTTGATTTACTACAAAATCATCAAATTTTTCTCCTACTATATTCCCCATAACTTAAAGATTGTTTAATGCATTGTATGTACTTACTATAGCAGAGTAATTAGCTGGTATTCTTATTTGAATATCTAAAGGTAAATAATATGAATTTTGTTTTAATGTTTCATTAGCTATAGATATTATCCACCATAAAGATGAATCACCATAGTACTGCAATGCTAAAGTATCAAATCTATCTCCTTGATTGGCATAGACGTAAGTATCACTAAAATCTAAAGGTACCTCAGGGTATTTAGTACCCGAGTAGTATTGTCTACCTAAGGTTCCATTTGTCCTTTGTCTTCTTAATATTTGTGTTTGTGTATATCTTCCCATTATTTTATACTCTAAGGATTGGAGGGATATTTGGTACTACAGGAGTAAATTCTGCTGTTTTTTTAGGAGGAACAGGGGCTAAAGGTTCTTTATTTGGTATATAGTTCCAATCATTTTCTCCACCATCATAGTTATTAATATCTCCACCTGCTGCTGCTAAGGCAACATAATGTTCTTTACCATACCTAGAAACAAATCCACTTTTATTACCATATCTATTTTGTTGTACCTTAGGTACAAAGTTATGTATAGGAGTAAATTGGAATCCTGTTACCTTTACTATCATAGGTAATTCTTTAACACTAGAATCATTAGTATTATTTTCATCATTAATACCTATTTCCCAAGGTGATTCTGTAGGTACATCTAAAGTAATACCTTTTATAATTCCTACTTGTTCATAACACCATCCACCTACAGTTAAAGATACTAAATTACCCCTCATATACCCAGCATCTGAATAATCAGGTGCACATACGGAAGCAAGATAATTTAGTTTTTGATACATTGGTATTAATTCTTGTTTTGATTGAGCTGCTACAGTCCAAGATAATGAAATAGATCTGTCAAATCCATCATATTTATAGAAATTTTCACCTCTACCCATAAGTCTATCAGTTTGCCAAGTTGAAGTAAAGTTATCACTCATACTATCAATAAATGCTCTAAAATGAATATATGTTTTTAGAGAGGGATTATCATTATCTATTACTGCAATTCTAAACTTAACTAAATCATTAATAGGTTTTTCTCTATCTGGCCCACTACTTTTATAAATGGGTAAAGCATTAATTTTGTCTAAGGCATTTTCATAACCAGCATTCTTTTGTATAGAATTTATACTATTATTGGTTGAATTGTCACCATCAGGTCTTTTACCAACAGCATAACTTGATATATTACCTTTTTTACCTGGGTTGCCAAAATTAGTTCTTAGATCAGCATTTTTTCGAACATAATCTATAGTTCTAGGTATAGCTTGTTTAGCACCTACATTAGAGGAATCATCTCTTACTAATTGTGTAAAATTTATTATTTCTCCATCTCTTAAATTTAGACTTGATTGTTGTTGTTGGGTTAAAACAAATCTAGTAGGATTATCTTTTCCTGTATTAAATATTCTATTATTTCCTTGTACAATAGTGTGATTGTCTAAACCAATTTTAACAATAGTTTCACCTACTCCTAAAGTTGATCCAGGGCCTCCTTTATATTTATATAAATCTGAATTTGAAGGATTTTGGATTTGATTTGTAAGAAGAGGAGATAATCTACTTTTATTACCATCTGGGGTGCCAACTGGTTTATAGTCTATAGCATTTAAATAAGTAGGGAAACCTGCACTATCACTAGTATTTGTAGGGGCAAAAGGATTTAAACCTTGTTTATTAAGATGAATACCACCTGCTCCAACTCCTGCTTGTGCTATAGTACCTAAAGGACTATAAATACCTTGATTTAAAGCTGTATTTTTTCTAGCAAAATCTACTATATTATTAGCAGCATTTTCTAAAAAATTACCTATTGCTCCACCTCTACCAATACTAATATTAGAAGGATCTTGATTTTGATTAAATGTTTCATAACCAATAGTTGTATTAACATTAGCTAATGACAATAAATTTTGTTTAGCTATAAATAAAGGTCCTGTTGCTTTAGTAGGGTTTAAAAGGAGTTGAGTTAATCTAGATGCATCCTCAATAGATGCTTGTAGTGAACCTTCTCTTAATAAAAAATCAGGGGCACCTCCACTTTTACCAGCTTGTATTTTAATACCATTTACATCTCTACCATTACCCCCTATTAAGGTTAATCTCGCAGAAGTCTCATCATTAAAATCCTTTACTAATTGTTTTTTTACATAAGGTTGCCCACTAAATCCTTCACCATATTGGTCCCTACTATATCTTAAGGTCCTTAAGTTTGTTTTTAGAGTAATAAGAGGAATAATTTTTTGGGGGCTAGCCATATTATCTAGGCATATTTTCTTCGTACTTAACAGAGTCTACTATACCTGCCCCTGAGAGTCCAACTGAAGTTGGTTGGGGAATTGAGTTTATAGTAGCACCAAATTGACCTATCCAACTAGGTGAAATATTATCTGCTCGAGGGGTATTTCGAGTAGAATATTGGAAGTGAATTGTACCATTATCTGAAGACAAATCAGCTGCACTTCTACCTGCTACACTGTAATCTCGACCATCATTCATAGAAAGGAGAGATCCTTCATTTTTCAACATATGTTGTAACCCAATATTAGAAGGTTTTTTCTTTCGTGGAGTCATAATTTTATTAGTTTAGTTGTATTAATACTTTATTATACATATTAGGTTATTGTACCTCATATAGTCCTACTGGAGATAGTTCGGGTTTTTTAGCATTTTGCATTATAAGAGATTCTAATAATTGATTAGTTCTTTCACCTGTTTTATTTGATCCACCTCCTAGGTTTGTTCCTGCTACAACTGTATCATCATTATTTAATGCTATTGTGTCTTTACCTCGTTTTACAATGGTATCTCCATATCCTGGAGGTATCACTGCATCATTGGCTGTTGTTGCATTAGCTACATCCATTCCAGCTCCTATAACTCCTCCTATTAAAGCACCTATTGGATTACCTCCTGATAGAAGTAATCCTGATAATGCCCCAGTTATCATACCTATAAGAGGTTGGAGAACCTTTATTACTTTACCTATAGCTTCAAAAACACTACCTAAAATATCTAAAATAGGCATAAATGCCGTAACTACATCTCCTAGTATACCTTTAAGTTTTGCTATAGAGGCATTAAATTTTTCTTGTACTGTTTGAGCCTCTAATCTATCAGCTAATTCATCTTTTCCTAATGCTCTTAATTCACCAGCGGTTTTACCTTGTATATCTTGTTGGAATAAAATATCAGCTAATTGATCTGATTGCATTCCCATAGCTTTGGCTAATGCCTCTTGCTGAATTACATTCATTTTAGAAAACTCAGTATAATCACCAGCTTCTTTTCTTAACTCTTTAGCTACAGTAACCATATCTCCATTTAAAGAGGCTTGTCTTGCTGTTTCTAAGTTAATATTTTTTCCTAAAAGTAATTCTGCTTCTAATTCTGCTGTAATAGAAGATTCAAAATCTAATAATGCTTTACTAGCATTTGCAACATCATCTAAACTTCCACCAAATAGTTTGGCTTGTGTAACTGCCGCCGCTATTGTTTCTACATTAGAACCTAAGTTAGCTCTAATAGTACCTGTTACTTTTCCACTTTCCTCTAAAATATTTCTTAAATCAAGTTGAACACCTGCTTGTCTTTGAAGTTCATAACTAGTACCTAAAGCATCTTTATATTGATCTTCAAAATTCTTACCTGTTGTAACAGTTGCTGCCGCTAACATACCTGCGGATTCTGCACTAATGCCTACTTGTTTGGTTAATTTAGTGGTAGTAATTAATGTTTCTTTGTCAAATAAAGTAGGGAAACCAAATTGTTTACTTAATGCTGTAACAGTTTCAAGTAAAGCAGTAGTAGAAATATTAATATTTTCGGAAGAGGCAGCAGAAGCAGCAAATTCTTGTCTTAAATCTGTAGCTTCACTAGCAGATAAAGCTAATGATTTTTGTAATTCAACTGTTTGTGAATTAACTAAAAGTAGTTCATCAGTAAAAGCAATAACTAAGCCTACACCAAAAGCTTTATTTAAAGATGAAGCTAATTTCATTCCTCCTGATGTTATACTTTTCATAGCACCAGGAAGTTTTTCCATTTCTTTCCTTTCTTTTACATCAAGACCCATTTTTCTCATTCGAGAAGCTGCGGCCGGGCCTGCAATTTCTGTACCAATCTTTTTTTCTAACCCAAGTCTTTTAATAACTCCTTTTGTTAATCCTTCCCCAGTATCAAACATTTTATTATATTCTTTACTAAGTTCATTAGTTTCTCTAACTTGTAATACCTGCTCTTCTCTAGTTGCCCTTGCTGCTTCATATGCATCTTCAAAGGGAGTAGATAATACACCTAAACCAGGAATATTTTTAATCATACCAGATAAACCTGAAAAAGCTTTAACACCAAAAGAAGAAGCAATGCCTTTACTATAATTTTCTGTTTCTGCTAAAGATTGTTCTAATTCTTTTGCTGATTTTTCTTGATCTTTTAAAGAATCTTTAATATCCTGTTGTTTTCGAGAAGTACCCTCTAATATATTATTTTGTAGGGATTGAATTTGTTTAATTCTATTTTGAACCTCTTCCCGTTGTTTAGAAATTTTAGCAATATCTTTAGAAGTACCTAAAGTTCTATCTTCGAAACTTAAATTATCTTGAGCTATTTTATTAAGTGATCTACCTATGCTTAGTAATTCACTTCGTTCTTGTTTTTGAAATTGAAGATCTTTAGTTTGGTCTCTAATGACATTAGAAATATCCCTTTGATTTTGTACTTGTTCTTTGGAAAGAGCCAGACCATCCTTTATACTTTGAGTTTGTGCCTCAAGGGATTTGGTTTGATCCTTTATTGCCTTATTTAATGCCTTTTGATTTTCTAATTCTTGCTTAGATGCCATTAGTATATTTTATTATAAATATTGTTACTTATAACCTACTTTACCTTTGTATGGTGCACTAGCTTCTTTAAATGCTTCCTTATTTACTTTACCATCTGGTGTTACTAATGAGGTAGTACCTTTTTTAGCTTCAGGTTGTGATGCTTTTTTCTCTTCCTCATAATATTTTTTTATTTCAGAAAAAGTATAAGTTCTCAACCATATAGGCATATTGTATACAGTTACATAGTCATATCCTCCTTTACCATGAAATAGGATTTGGTGTATTTGAGAAAATAAATTTAATCTAAATTGTGGTGCTATATTAAAGCTCAGGCCAAAAAAAGTTTAGGCCAATAGGAATGGCCACCTCCTCACCATTATCAAGTATATAATTCATATCAACATCTGGTTGAGTGTTTTTTATATGCTCTCTAAATGCTCTAGAATCTATAGCTAATAAATAGTTATCTACAAAATCATTAATATCCTTTTTTTCTGTATGACCATCTACTGAGATAATTATTTGTTTTAATCTAGTAGTGATACCTGTTGAAGAATCTTTATTTAATTTTTTAAGTGCTTCAATTTCCCTTTCTATAATTTTTTCATCTCTACCATTTAAAATCTTGTACTCAATAACAGTACCTGATGATTTCATAGTATAAGAAAATAAATTTGTACCTTTATTTATAGAGGATTCATCAAATTTTTTATTTTCTAATCTTGATAAATCTAAAGAGTATTCTATATCTTTAATGGATACATTATATTCTTTACCATAGCCTAATATTCTAGCTGCTATAAAGATAGCATTTTTATCACCTGTGATTAAATCATCAATATTAATATCTTTATTTACTATTAGGGATCTTAAAAGTTTATCTAATACTACTCCTTTTTGAATATAAGCTTGATTACTAAGAATATCTTCTTCTTTAGCAGTCATATACTTTAATTCTACTTTACCACTTGAGAGTGGGTTTGATTCGGGATATATTAATCCTTTTGATGGTAATTCTACTTCTTCAGTAGGAAATTTAAAATCAGACATATACTTTATTTTGGTTTATAACATTATCTTCAGTCATACATATAAAGATAAAAAAAAGCTTGACAAAAGCCAAGCTATTTATAATTTATTTTATTATATTGATTAGAAATTCAATATACAGTAATCAGGTTGAAGTGTCATTTGAATATTTTGAGCAGCATTTTCTTCATCCCAACTGTAATCTCCAAAGTTAGCATCTACAATCTGAGCTCCTTTAATAATCCACTCAGAAACAACATCACCTACAGGTCCAAGTACATTTAAGGTTAGATCTTTTTTATAAAAATCACTATACCCATCTCTACCAGTTACTGATTCGTGGTGTAATCTAACCCATTCCATCACAGCTTGTGCCCCTGATGGAGATATTGGGTCAAATAAAGTCATACTAATAGTTCCCCATACACTTTTACCTTTTACATATCTTTGGAGATTAATATGATTTAAATTCACTACTCCTTGATTCAAGGTTACAGCACTCATCCCTTTAATTTGAAACGATGGGATACCACTCATATAAAGAATAAACCTATTCTTTTGTTTGGGTTCAAAAGGTGTGAAAAATATATCGTTTGGTCCTATTACTGCCATTGTATTTTATTTTATTTATTATAAATATTGGTTTATTTAAAAATTATTATTCTGGAAATGTTGCTCCTGTTGGAAGTACATTAAAATCTAGGATAATAAATTCTGCTGTTTTAGTAGGTTGTAAATAAATTTGACCTATTAACTGATTTCTATCTACCACATCTGGTGTATTGTTTGAATCATCCATTACTACTTTAAAGGAGTATAAACCTTGTCTTTGTTGTACCGATTCTAGATATGGATTAACTTGTGATAAAAAGTTATTTCTAGTAGCAATAGTATTTTGTTCAAATACTAAGTTATTTGATACTTGTGAAATAAAACTCTTAAGAGAAATCAATAATCTTCTAACATTTACTCTATCTAAAGCACTTGCTTTTTTCTGCAATGTTTTCTGTCCAAATACTACAATACCACTTCCTGGGAAGGTAGCTATTGGATTAATATTTGCTTCATATAATGAATCTCTATTACCTGATGTTAGTTGTCTTTCTGCTCTTACTACACTTCCTAAAGATCCTCTAATTAGACCTGCTGGTGCAAACCATGGATCAGATGAAGCATCTGTAAAGGCATAAACACCAGGAATATAAGTTGATGGTGGAACCCATACTGTTTGATTAGTTGCAGCATCAATAGTTTGTAACCAAGGCCAGTAAGTAGCTGAATATGAAGTATCAAAGCTACTTGCTTGAGTAACTACTGTATTTACATTAGCAGCATAAGGTACTAAGTCAATAACTGAAATACAATCTGTTCTACTTTGAGCTAATGCTACCATCAAGTTAACTTGTGCTGAATGGTCTTGTTTATTTAAACCAGGTGTTGATATTACATTAAACTGATATTGATCTTTGTTATTTAATAAAGAAATAGATTCTGTATAATCATTAGCGCCTATTCCTTGAATATTAGTTGCTGTAATATTTTGGTTGAACTTAGCATCATTATTTTCGAAGTTATCTCCTGTAGCCTCTGTAAATGAACCTGATCCTACGTTAGGTAAACTACCTGTATATAAATCTTTAGCTGTTCCATTATTATCAAAATATTCTGGTGTAGGTGTATTTACAGCAGATACATAAACATATGCACTTCTATTTGGATATGAACCATTTGATTGTATAAAATATTCTCCAGCATCTGAAGCAACAGTAGCGTATGAATCTCCTATAACAGCTGAAACATAGTTAGCTGCTGTTGGATCCATAGATACATTATTAAATGTTTCTAATACTGCCTTTTGATTTGTTGTGTCATTACCTCTTCTAATAAGTAGTGAAAACTGACCTGATGAGGTATTTACATTACTTATTTCCCATCTTAAGTTATCAGTACTACCAGAATCTAATGTACCTCCAGCTGAATCTGCTGCTTGGTAATTATTCATTATTGTTCCTTCAGAGATAGTTGAAAGTTGAAAAGCATCTTTTTGATATCCTAAATCTTGTGCTCCTCCTCCTCCAGAATTATCCCATCCTACAGTAGAAATACCAGAGTTATTAAACTGTGTTGCTGTACTACCTGAGGTGACTGCACTTGAAAATGAACCTGTGACTACTCTAGTTACTAATAGAGATTCACCACCTTGAGAAAAGTAGTTACTTGCTGCTATTGAGTTTAAGTATGTGTAATATTGAGAACCACTTTCAACACTACCACCAAAAATTGCTTGATACTGTGAAAATGTGGAAACCGCTGTTGGAATACCAACTGGGCCTTTTACTGCAGGACCAATGATAGCTGCTCCAAAAGTAATGGGTGCGCCACCAATAAAGGATTGATCGTTTTCTCTTGCTAATACACCTGGGGATATTAATGTTTCTGCCATTGCTTATATTGTATTTTAATATTATTTATTATAAATATTGGAGAATACTTCAAAAAGTTATTCTACAGGTGTGAATTCTCCTTTTTCTAAATCTATATTACCTGCACCATATTTTTCTTGCAATTCTTTTCCTATTGAATTTTGGTCATCTTGCAATTTTTCAAATTCTTTTAATACACTTTCTTTTTGTTTTTTAAGCATATCAATATTTAGTTCAATATTACCTAAATCACTAACGATTTTTTGGTTTTTTTCTTGAAAATCTTTTAATGTTGATAACTCTTTTTCTGATAACTTTTTCATAATTGTTTTATTATTTATTTATTTAATTATATATGTTTATAAATATGATGTATTTTTTTAAAGATCATCAATGTTTTGAACAACAGTTTCACTTACTATAACTGATGATTTACTGTTGTACATTTTTACAGAATTTAATTCTTTTTGGATAGTATCTGGTATAAGATATCCTCTTAATCTAATATTAAAAGTTCCTGTTACCATTCTATCACTATTATTAGGAATTTCTGTTTTTGTAGTAAAACTATCTATAAAAGATCTAAATACATATTTTTCAGGATTACCCCAATATGAATCAGATGCATACTCACATGATTCAACTATTTTGTTTAGTTGTTCCATATAATAAGTTTGTATTATACAACTATATTCTATTGTTACATAATCAGGTTGTGCTACTATATGAAATTTTTCTACTGGTTTTCTATTATTTAGAGTACCAAAGTTACTATAAAAATTTTTAGAAGAGAAGTTTTTAGAATACATACCATATAAGTTAGGTTGGTTAGAATCTAATTTATTAGCTACTGTTCTATCTTTAGATAAAGTATCTCTTTTTACTACTATAATAGGGTACATAATAGCACCTTTTTTATCTCTATAATACCCATCACGTTGAAATGATTTCCATCTCTCAGGAGAACCATAAATTATAGGTACTTCTATTCTATTACCATTTTGATAAACAAAAGGTTTAATTTCGTTATTAAAATAATAAAATACTGCCTCATCTATATCTTTAACACCTACTGAAAATTCTTTAGTAGTATCTCCTTTAGAAGACATTTGTTCAGATCTGTTAAAGTTTATACCTGTTGATTGGTAATTAGCAGGTGAATTATATCTACTATCTGCGGAGTTAGGATTTTGTTGAGCTCCTCTACCTTCCATTCCAGGAAAAGGATCTTGACGTTCAATACTCTGTTTCCTTTGAGATTTAGGTATAGGTTTTCTTTGTTGTGACATATAATTTTATTTTAAAAACGTTCCCTATATGGGCTAATAGCAACTTTATCACTTTGTATGTAATACGTAGATGCTAAAATAGATATATTATTACCAAATTTATCTAAACCTGGATTTAATGGATTTGGTTCACCATTAGAACTATTATTAGGATAAGATGGATTTTTACCTCCCCAATATTGGTTAGCATTTGTACTTTGTACACCATAATAACCTTCTTGGTATAAAATTATATCTCCAACTTCTAAATCTACTTTCT
>Ga0209532_1001940_pt1 | contig 15228 bp, 10 predicted proteins | sample COG_02_FD_184746 | JGI IMG/M metagenome (GOLD analysis project Ga0209532, IMG submission 184746) | Pelagic Microbial community sample from North Sea - COGITO 998_met_02 (SPAdes) (version 2) | ecosystem: Environmental > Aquatic > Marine > Neritic zone/Coastal water | place: Helgoland, sampling... | reverse complement strand
TTAACCAATAATGACTTATAAATTTTGCGATAAGTTTGGCAAAAAAAAAAGCCGCATGAAGCGGCCTTTTCTGTCACTTTGCTCAACCTCCGATTCCTTTCGATTAACTTCCGATCACCCTTCGATCACCCTTCGCTTACCAGCAAAAGTGACGCCGCGCCGAGCTTAACCGCTAATCGTAACGCTTGAGCAGACTCGATGTATCGAGCCGACCGCCTCCGGCTTTCTGGATTTCTTCATAAAAGCCATCAACAAGACGGGCTACAGGAAGCTGCGCACCGTTATTCCCCGCTTCTGACAAGGCAATCCCGAGGTCTTTTCGCATCCAGTCCACCGCAAAGCCAAAGTCGTACTCACCGGCCAGCATAGTCTTATAGCGATTCTCCATCTGCCATGACCCCGCCGCGCCTTTCGAAATTGTTTCGATCAGTGCCTCGCCGTCCAGGCCTGCTTTGCGGGCAAAACTGAGCCCCTCTGCTAGGCCCTCGACGATGCCAGCGATGCAAATTTGATTCACCATCTTGGCGAGCTGGCCGCTGCCAGAGGGGCCGAGCAATTTGCTGAACCGCGAGTAAGATGCAAGTATCGCCTCCGCGCGATCGAAGGCTGCCGCCGTACCACCAACCATAATCGTGAGCTGCCCATTCTCGGCACCTGCCTGCCCGCCTGAGACAGGCGCATCCAAAAAATGGATACCTTGCTCGCTAGCGAGTTGGTCTAATTCGCGAGCAAGTTCTGCCGACGCGGTTGTGTGATCGATAAGCACTGAGCCCGTCTGCATCCCTGCGAGTGCGCCGTTCGCGCCCAGCACCACTTGCCTCACGTCGTGATCATTACCGACGCAGACGCACACGAAATCGCAGCCGGCGGCGGCGAGTTTTGGCGTCGCGAAAGACGAGCCACCGAACGCGTCAACCCAGCGCTCGGCTTTGTCGGCGCTGCGGTTAAAGACGGCAACGTCATGACCACTTTTCACCAAATGACCCGCCATGGGATATCCCATAACGCCTAAGCCAATAAAAGCCACGCGATACGTCGCCGCCTGACTACCTTGAGTACTGGACTCGGACATTGTGTTACTCCTCCTGAAAAATAGTCGTTACTCGCTTTTTTTAAAAACGCTTACGCCTCGAGAAATGGTCTCGACAATATCAATATCCGCAATGACACTCGCATCTACTGTGCGAGGGTCTTGGGCAAGCACAACGAAATCGGCACGCTTGCCCACCTCTATCGATCCCTTGTCGTCTTCCTCGAAATACTGATACGCCGCGCCGAGGGTGACCGCGTGCAGGGCTTTGATCACACTTACGCGCTGATCTGGCCCGAGAATATGCCCGCTTCGCGTTTCGCGGTTAACCGCGATAGAAACGAGGCGCATGATATTAGGTGGCACGACCGGTGAGTCATTATGAATAGTGAGAGGGATACCGCGATCGAGCGCTGCGCGCAGCGGGCTGATAAAACTCGCCCGCTCGTCGCCAAAACTCAATCGATGCCAGTCTCCCCAAAAAAACGGGTGAACGGCATAAAAAGAAGGCAACACACCAAGGTCGCGCATTCGGTCCAACTGATCGGGTCGCGCAAGCTGCGCATGAATGGCGACGCTGCGGTGATCCGGCAGCGGGCCCTTTTGTGCAATTGCCTCTAACCCTTCGAGCATTAAGTCGATCGCCGCGTCGCCATTCACATGGACAAGAGCAGGCAACCCGCGCTCGATTATCGCAGGGATGCGCCTAAGGTATTCGGAGGGTTCATAGCTTGGATAGGCAACGTAATCGTCAGCCGCACCTGGCGGGCCTTCTCTATAGGGCTCGGTGAGCCAAGCAGTCCGTCCTTGTGGCGAACCATCGAGTGTGAACTTAATTCCTCCGAGTCTGAATCCATTCGAATACTCTTTTTCTAACTCAATCGAGTCGAGCACTTCGTCGCTTATCGGGTTAGCCATCGCATACGCAACCATGTCGACAGGGTATGCCTCTACCGCCGCCTCTTGCCTTAATACCTCAATGTATTCGAGCGGTAGGTTAGAGTCTTGGATTGTTGTTATGCCGTAGCCCGCATAAATTTTGAGGGCTTGCCGCCGCAACTCAGCAAAGCGCTCGGGAGTAAGACTCGCCATCGCATCGGGGAGCAGCGTCATCGCGGTCTCCTCCATCACACCATCGGGCGAACCGTCTGTGAGCCTGCGCACAATCCCGCCAGCAGGATTCTGCGTGTCTGCATTTATTCCGGCACCGGCGAGCGCCATCGAATTGCCGACAGCAAGATGTCCAGACACATGCCGAATAACGATCGGATGCACCGTCGATGCCTCATCGAGGTCGATACGCGTGGGATGGCGGCGTTCTTCGAGCAGCGAATCGTCGTAGCCAAAACCGGTGACTAGCGTGCCCGCAGGGATACTGTTTTGCTCTATGTTAAGCCTGAGCGCGCGCACGATGTCGGCGATCGACTCTGCGCCTCCGACAGGCGGGGGCGATAGATCGACATAGTCTGCCGTGCGTGCAAGCGCCGAGAAATGTCCGTGGGCATCGATGAATCCCGGCAGCAGCGCCTGCTCGCCAAGCTCGACAACCTGTGTCGCCGCGCCGATTAGCGACGCAAGCTCTTGCTCCGAGCCCGTTGCGATAATTCGATCGCCACGCACGGCAACGGCGCTCGGATTTACGCCAGTCATCGAGAGTATGTGCTCGCCAACGTAGACAGTATCCGCAACCGGCGCCGCTGCATCGGCGGCTGTCCCACTTGGTGGTGCCGCTTCATCGCTACACGCGACCAGAAACAGCGCCGAAGCCAGTAATGCCAGCAACGGAGTCTGCCGCCGCCACGCGTTGTTTTTAAATCCGAGCCACGCTCCGTCCTTCGTCTGCAATCGAGTGTTCAATCGCTGTCCCCTTCTTATTTTTAGTTTAGTTATCTCTACTAGCACCATAAGCGCTATGAGCGCTGTTAACGTGCCAAGCCAGAACGCCAGTCTTGGTGCATAAGTCTTATGACCTGCCCCATCGTGGAATAACGCGCGGCGGGGTCCTTCTCGAGGCATCGCATGGCTATTTGCTCGAGTAATGGTGGCACCGGTTGCTTGCTTATTGTCGAAGGAGGCGCCGGTTTATCGTTCAGTGCGCTACTAATTATCTGATGCATTTTCTCCCCCGTTGGTGGCGCTTGTCCGCAAAGCGCTTCGTAAAGCACTGCGCCGAGGCTATAGATATCGGTGCGATGATCTATCGTCGGGTCGAGATTGATCTGCTCTGGCGACATATAGTGAGCCGTGCCTTGGGCTTTGCCCTGCCCGGTTAGGGTGATGTCTTCGATAACGTCAACGGCTGCGTCTGCCGCCGCCACGTCTTCGTCTATTAACCCCGCCTCGCCCAACGCCTTGGCGCCTTTACCATCGGGATGCCAGACCTTGGCGAGGCCCCAGTCTAGCAGCAGCACCTCACCGAAGGGGCCCGCCAAAATATTTTCAGGCTTAATATCACGATGTGCGACGCCATGGTTATGTGCATACTCAAGTGCATAAGCGACCTGCATAATGACTTCCATAAACTGAGTGAGATCGTAGCGCTCGCGATAATCAAAAATTTCTCGCAGCGTGTAACCATGGACGAGCTTCATGGTGAAATAAGGATTGCCACGCGCATCGCGTGAGAGCTCATAGGTCGGCACGGTATTCGGATGCTGCAGCATTGCGGTTACGCGCGCCTCGCGAATGAGGCGTTTCTGCTCGATCTCATTATTCGCGAATTCCGGTTTGAGTGTTTTGTAGCAAACAAATCGAGAGAGGTGCAGGTCTTTGCACGATTTGATGAGGGACTTGCCGCCCGTCGCAATCGTGCTAAAGAAGGCGTAACGGGTGCGAGGATCAATTTTTATCGGCAGCGGCTTGTCGGTTTCTTCGAGGAATACCGAACTGTAACTTTTGGGCGGTTCTGGAAAATTAAGCATTAGCTACGATCTCTTGCTGCTAGTAAGGTATCCTATCGTGAAGATACTCTCTTCGCTAGATAAGGCTATCGCCACCCAACATTCTCTCAGCTTTTTTAGCTGACTCAGCCTTTACAAAGGAACGCGAACTCGATGAACAGCTCAGCAGAACAGCGCAAGGAAGCAACCGCCGAATTTCCAGTACGCTATGCCGAAACCGACGCCATGGGCGTCGTTCACCACGCAAGCTATATTGTTTATTTCGAAGAGGCACGCAGCCATTATATGCGGGAACAGGGGAGCGACTACGCCTTAGTCGAGGCCGATGGCTATCGGCTGCCGGTAACCGAAGTGCATGTCCGCTACCTAGGAAGTCTCGTCTACGGTGATCGCGCGCGAGTCCGCGCATGGATCGCTGAGAACAAAAGTCGCAGACTCACCTTTAACTATGAGATATCGAGCGCCAAAGACGATCGCATATTAGTCACCGGCAGCACGCAGCACGTCTGGACCGACCTTGCGGGACGCGTAACTCGAGCGCCCGAAAAATGGACGTTTTGAGGGCTCTCGATCAACGCGCTGAAAATCGGTCAGTCGTTTTAGTTAAAGCGCTTCGAGTATGCGCCGAAAATTTTCATCGTCGGGGTAGCGACCGGCGGTCCAGCCTAACCGGACAATCACCACGTCCTCACTCGGAATCACCATCACTAGCTGCTGACGATTGCCCATAGCCGCGAAACTATCGCTGGGCAGCGATGGCCATCGCAGCGCCTTATTGCCCGCGTTAAGCCACCATTGATAACCATAGGCTGGCTGGTTTGACGAAGTATTTTGCTTGGTCGCTTCGGCGGCCCAGTCGGCACTAAAAAGCCGCACACCGTTAATCTCGCCTTCGTTAAGCATTACCTGCCCGAGTCTCGCCCAGTCGCGCGCAGACGCATAGAGGTAGGAGCTTCCGACGAAACCACCCGCCGCATCGGTTTCGAATACCGCGTGTTGAAAGCCGAGCACCGCGGCAATATTCTGCTCATAATCGGCGCGCGCCTCCGCAGGACCACCCAGCGCATTCTCATACAGGCGCGCCAAAACATTCGCTGTACCCGAGCTGTAGTTGAATCGAGTGCCCGGCTGATGTGCAGCGGGTTTGGCGAGCACATAGTCTGCGGCCGACGGTGAATCGAAAAGCATTGCTGTAGCATCGTCGCCTGGATTGTATTCTTCGGAAAAGGCGAGACCATCGGTCATTGTTAATAGGTCTGTCACACGGATCTGCGCTCGCTCGTCGCTCGCCCATTCGCCGAGTGAAGTCGGTGCGGCAAGATCGAGCAAGCCGCGATACTCGAGACTCGCAAGCATAACTGCGGTTAGGCTTTTTGCCATCGACCAGCCTAGCAGCGGCGTCGATGCATCAGCACCTTGTGCGTAGGCCTCACCAAGTATCTTTCCTCCTTTCGCCACAAGCAGCGCCCGCGTGTTTAGACCCGCTGCATTGTCTTCGCTGACGATCGCATCGATAAGCGTTTGTATCTGCGGATCGATTGTTGTGATCTCGTCGTTACGGGGCCACACAGAGGAAATAGCGCTGTCTGACGTGTTTATTTCGGGCGCAGGTACAAGTGCGGCGAGCTCGGGCCTGATGTCGAACCCGGCATAGTCGACACTGCAGCCAACGCCGGGAATAAATGTAGAAGACTTTTCACCTAGCCCAAAAAATGAGGCACTTACTCTCGTCTCTTCTTCATCATAGGTAATAGTTAATTGATCGAGTATTCCGGAATACTGCACTAAGTCGTCAAAAGACTGAGCTTTGGAAAACCCGCTGACATACCGTGAACTACACAGCAGCTTGGCACCGATTCCGGTTGCGACAGCTGGCGCGCTTGCAATATAGGCAGGCGTTATTCCAATAAAGCTCAGCCCCACTAGCACTAATATTCCAAGCCCCGCTGTTCCCACACTAAAAACTAGCAGTATTTTTTTCATGCAGCCTTCTCCTCGATCGACGGGTGCAGCGGGCCTCCCGAGGCAAACAAGACGAGCCCAAGAGCCGCTGCCGCAGCAGCGAATAAATAAGCGCCACCGTATTGCTCGTTATTGAGCGCGAAGACATAGCCCATCACAGCGGGTCCAGCGGCGGTTCCCCACGAAGACATCAGATTTGCTACGGAGAATATCCGGGCATACTCGCGCAGCCCAAATGCCTCTGCAATCAGCAGTGGCTGCAGCATGAGAAGATTGCCAACCGTACACCCAAATAATGCGAGCCCGATACAAAGCCCCCAAACGCCTGTGCCCGAAGCAAGCATCACAAGCGCGAGTATCTGCAACCCCATGATAAAAAGCGCAAACTGCTTGATCGCCACTTTCCCGACAATCCATCCGCCGAGCAAGCGCCCGATAATACTCATCACGGGCAAAATCGCTACGGCCAAAGCCGTCTGGGATTCGGATAAGGTTTCTCGTGCGAGACCATATTGGTGAGCGATGCCGCCAACCTGCGCCATCAGCAGAAAAACGTAAGCGGGGGCGATTCCCCAGAAAAAGCGCGTGGCACGCGCCTCTCGGAAACTCAGTCCATCTTCTATGGGCGCGCTGCTAGATAGCCGTGCCTCGTCTTGATTCGCTGTATCTCGTGCAGGCGCGTTTTCCTTATCAACCGCCTCATCGATCGCGTCATCGACCGCATCGCCATCAATGCGAAGCCCCATAGACTCGGGACTAGGCCGCAACCAAATCCATGACACCGGAATAACACCAACAAGATAAATCAGCCCCATGATTGGCGCCGCAGTCTGAAAACTCAGCTTTTCGACCAGAAGAACACACAAAGGGGTCAGAATGACTCCCCCGAGGGAGAGGCCGGTTGATGCGATCGACAATGCCATCGCTCGGCGCCGCTTGAACCATCGCGCGACGATTGTTGTGGCAGGAATAAGCGAGGAGGCAGAGAAACCCATACCGAAGATGCAATAGACAGCGTAAAGCTGAGGCACAGTCGTCACATACGAAAGCGCGCTGAGCGCACCCGCCGAGATGACAGCACCGCCGGTCAAGCAATACCGCGGGTCGTAATTCTGAACCCACCTCGCTACCAAAAGCCCCGCAAGTCCCCCGCTAAAAAAGAAAAGAGAGACCGCGATAGAGGCGCTCGCCACATTAAAAGCGGGCGTCGCTGCGAGCGCGTTAAGGTAGATCGAATGATTATAAAAGCTGAGCCCGCTTGAAAATGTCAGCGTAAACAAAATCGCTGCAACAATTTTCCAGCCGTAGTAGAGCGTTGTTCCTCGTTCTTGTGACATCTAATCGTTTGCCGTTTTTAAGAGTGGGGCGAGCCTAATCGTTCGCAGATATTTCGCTTGTTGCAGAGGGCGCGCCGGCTTCATAGTAGGTGAAGTAGCCAGTAAACATCTCTTCCCAGCTCTCCAGGCCCCATGCAATGGCACGCGTCGAGTCAGGATTTGTCGGATTCGAAATAGAGTTATCTAGCGCCCCTTCAACGCGCAGTACGCTACCGGCAGCGATTGCGACCGGTTTGTCGAGTAGATAGTGCGGCTGCCATCCGTAATTGTAAGCAGGGACGCTAAATAAAATGTTCTCTTTACCGGCTGCGTCGACAGCAATAAAGCGCATTTTCTTCCCACGATAGCTCATGCGCGCGCGCACACCGGTGACGACTATGTCAGTGTCTATTTTAGTTTCGGCGACTAATGGGAAATCGGCCACATCGGCGGGCAGCTCGAAACGAGCGCCCACGGCAAGCGCGCGACGCTCGACCAGACCCGCACTCGAGTTCGCAAAATAAAGACCAAGCTCGGTCTCGTCGACAGTTGATTGGCCATTGGTCACATAGTGAAACTGAAGCGAAAGTTTATGTCCCTCAGGAATGAAAACCCCAGTTCCTTTATCGAATTCGATCGCGCGGTGTGGCCCTGGCGCATAGCCTTCAACGAACCGGCGGGATACAACTCGCTGCTGTCTTTCTTCTCCCCAAAAGTCTTCGGCAGGCGCGGTGACAAACACCATAAGATGGTGCAGGACAGATTCGTCGCCAGGCCGCGTCTCGACCGCGCGCAGCCAGCGATCACCCTCGAAGCCAAGGTCTACATCTTCGTAGATATAATCCATCACGCCTGTCGAAGGAATCGCATTACTCGGCCCCGCAACGATTCGATCTGGCTTGCCTAGTTGCCATTCGAATTCGCTTGTCGATGCTAAGCGTGCTGCATGAGTTTCCAGCGGATCCTCGGCGCTCGCACCACGAGGTGCGCGCGCATCTATCCAGGTCACCACTGCCTCTATTTCATTGTCATCGAGATAGCGTGCCATTTTCGAATGCCCGTATTCGGGGTCAACTTGAGCAGGCGGCATGCGCTTGTTAAGAATCACCTCGCGAATCATCGGCGACCATCCTAGCAGCATGATGTAGCTGTCCATGGCGAAAGGACCAACGCCGCCGCGACGATGACACTCGGTGCAGTTGTCTCTTATTATCGGGGCAACGTCGGTGGCATAGTCGGGCACACCCTCGGCACGGGCGACCTCGATCGCACAGCCTGTCGTCGTTGTCGTAACGGTGTCGGCCGGCGGAGCAATAACCACGTTTTCGAGCACCCCAGCAAGCGTGTCACCAATGCCCCCTCGGTAGAATACATTGAGGCGATCAGGGTTTAGAACCAGCACTTCGTTTGCACGGCTTGCGCCAAGCAGGCTCGCAACCAACTTTGGGCCGTCTTGGAGCAAGGGCAGCGTATCGGGAAGCGAGCCGCTCAGTGCGATGAGCTCGGCGCGAGTCGCACCTGAGGTATCAAGCAGGCCAAAGCTGATATTCGAGTCGTTAAACTGTGCCTGCAGATTGGCAAAGCGTTGAATCTGCGCGGCGTTCGAACAACTGGGGTCGTAGGTAAGAAGAACTAGCGCGTCACGATGCTTGTAACGGCTAAGCTGATGGAATTCACCCTTGGCATCTATCAGCGCAAAGTCGCTTACCCGATCGAGGGCAGCGTAAACGGGAAAAGACTGCAAAAGCATGAATAGGGCTGCACTCAAGACGAGGCTTAGGGCCGCGCGAGTTGGTTTGGACTCTCTTCGCTTTGTTCTCACTGCTCTGTTCTCGCTGTTCTGGTTTAGAGATGCCATTCAGACTGCTCTAATCATTTAATCTTTAGTTTCGGCCTTGACGCATCTAATGATATTAACACTTTAGCGCCGCGAGGTTAGCTGACAATAGACACGCACACGCAGGTTATCGACTAAACCGCCGGTGCGGCTGTTACACTTTGTTGAAAAATCGGCGCCAGAATAGGCTGCTCAACGCTCGGGGCCGCTAGACTGGAGTGCCTCAGGCGTTTATTCTTGCGCATTGCAGATAATTCGGGCCAAAGCTGAACCTATTTGTTCGCGGCCGCGATGAACACAGCATCTAAACAAGGGTTAATCGCAGCGCTTAGTGTCCGCGGTTAGCCCCGCATAATAAGTAACCGTTTAAACCGATCTTGGGAGAGATTTAATGCGAGATATAAAATCATTCATAGTAGCGACAGCCTTCGGCGCGCTTACCGTGGTTAGCTCAGGTGTGATGGCTCAAGCGGCAGATGGCCGTTTCTTAAGCCTCACGCCTCCCGAAGGCCTCCCTGTGATTCCTGTTATGGAAGGCTGGGTAGCGAACGAAGACGGTACTGCGAGCTTTTCGATGGGCTTCCTCAACAAAAACAAAGTTGGCGTCGACATCCCTCTCGGCCCGAATAACTATATCGAGCCTGCGAAATACGACGGCCAACAGCCTACCTACTTCCCACCGGGTCGCGGCGCGGGCAGCTTCGCAATTACCGTACCAGCGGATGAGATCAATCAAGACATCTGGTGGTATCTCAAAACTGGTGATGGAGAGATGCTCAAAATCCCTGGCCGCTACGGCGAATCGGCCTACGAGCTCGACTTCATTCGGCCCAGACCAGCCGGCTCAATGCAGCCATTGGTAGGGTTTGGCGAAGACGGCGCGCAGGCGGCTGGCCTCACGGCTCTCATGGGAGCGCACGAGGGTACAGTCACCGTGGGACAGCAAATCGAACTTGCAGTGAATGTGAGTGACCCTTCGATGCGCGACACATCCGACCCCCGTTTTAAAGATCCCTTCCCCGTCGGTGTGCATTTCAATAAATATCAAGGCCCCGGCGCCATAGAATTCGCTCGCCATGAATCGACTCCAGAGCCCGTAAATCCCTATACAGAAGATAACCCTCGCTTCCGTTTCTATCGCGCCCCTGGTGCAAATGAGGTCTCAGTCGAAGGCGGCATAGGCATCGCACGCGTCTACGCCACTTTTAACGCACCAGGCGAATACGTTGTGATTGTCAAAGCCGAAAATTTCCGCGCACCAGACAGCCAAGAAGGCGATCAGTGCTGCTGGACTAACGTTTATCAGAAAGTCACTGTGGCGCCCTAGTTGACGAGCCATGGGGCCGCGACCTCGCGCCGCTAGAGAGAGCCCCCTGAAAACCCCCTAAGTGGTCCATACCTTGGGGGTTATTCGTAAGAATACGGTACTTGACTTAGAAAAATGGAATATTGCAAATTATCACATTTGCTACTTTTTACCGGAGGCTAATTAGAGTAGGCTTTGGATGTCAAAGAACGAATCTCTTTAGATTCGAAAAGTCAGATAATTTATTAATGAAATCAGATCTTTAGCAAGATCTTGAGGAGAGACCAATGAAACTTAAGACCAGCATGTTAGGTTTGGCAGGTCTTGTGACTCTCGGCGTTCAGGCCCAGGCACAGACTCACAACGCAGACGACCTCGCGTACAACGGCGAAGTTGGCCGCATCATCAATGAGAATTGCGTGGTCTGTCACCGCGAGGGCGGCATTGGCCCTATGCAGTTCGAGACTTACGACCAAGTGCGTCCATGGGCTCCTCTTATTCAGATGAAGGTGGCAAGTCGCGAAATGCCTCCCTACGCCTATGACCACGGTATTGGCGTTCAAGATTTACAGGGCGACTGGCGTCTAGAGCAATCTGAGATCGATACGCTCGTTGCTTGGGTGAATGCAGGCTCACCGCAAGGCGATCCTGAAAAAGCGCTCCCGCCACTCGCTCTTAAAGATCCAGAGGCTTGGAACTTTGAAGGAGACTTCGGGGCCCCCAACCTAATCATCCCCTCTGTAGCAATCGATATCCCTGCTAACGGCAATGACCTATGGCACAAGCACCTGGTTCCAAGCGGCATCAGCGAAGATCGTTGCATCAAAGCGGTTCAGGTGAAGCCACGCGGCGATGCCAAATCCGTTGTTCACCACGCTAACTCGAGCATCATCACAGAGAGTGGCCGCGAAGGCATGCTCACTGAGTATGCGATGGGCAAGTGGGGCGAAATCGTGCCCGAAGGTGTTTGCCGTACAATCCCTGCTAATTCTGAAATCTCGTGGGACATCCATATGTTCCCAGGCGGTTTAGGTGCTATGGCGCCGGGCAGCGTGATTAAAGACAACGTCGTTGAAATCGGCCTTTGGCTCTATACTGACGAAGAGAGCAAGGCGCTCAAGTACAAGCAAGACTTGGCACTTTACCGCTTAGGCGATCAAGACGACCTAATAGTGCCACCTAATGGCTATGCTATGACTCAGGGTTTCCACTCCTTTGATCACCCAGTGCGCCTCGACAGCTTCCAGCCACATGGGCACCTGCGCATGAACGCTGCATCACTCGAGATCTTCTATCCAGAAACTGGCCGCACTGAACAGGTGAGCCAAATTTCTAAGTGGAGTGCGACTTGGCATCACAGCCATCTCTACGCACCTGAAGCTGCACCTCTGATTCCTGCGGGCGCGGTTATCATCCTCAAGCAGTGGTATGACAACACAGCTGAGAACCCCAACAACCCAGATCCAGACATGTTTGTAATGGGTGGTTCGCGCACTGGTGATGAGATGACTCACGCTTGGCTGGCAATCACTCACCTCGACGACGAAGGCTTTGAGACACTCGTCGCTGAGCGTAAAGCACAAGAAGCACGCTCAATGGCTTCTGCTAACGACTAAGTCTATCTCTACTCGCCAAGCAGCAGCGCTGTTTGGATTCTAGAAAAGTACAAAAGGCCGGCTGAGCAATCATCCGGCCTTTTTTAAACTCGTTATTCCCGCTTGGCTTCGCCGCGACACTCTTGCCCACTCATATTGCCGCTACGCTAGGGGCATCTATTTCATTCTCCGCTGACTGTATTTTGTCGGCATAGTAAGCGAGGTGGATCTGATCTGAGAGTAGACTTGCCTCGGCAAGATAAGCTCGCGCATAGTCTAGACTACCTTCCGTTATATGCAGCTGCGTAAAGCAGAGCAACGCATCAATTCGACTCAGTATAGCGCCTGTTCTCTCTGCAATACGCAACGCTTCATTTAGGTCTGCCTTCGCAGCAGCATGAGACCCTATTGCAGCATAAAATTGCGCCCGCGCAACTAGACCGGCAGGAAGGTAAAGCCACTCCTCAGCCGCGACAAGAATGGACAGTTGCTTCTCAAAAAGCTCCTCTGCTTCGGGTATAAAACCGAGACGAAAATAAGCAAAGCCTAACACCATAAGATCGTTGGCCTCGAGCGTGGGGCCATCAACCTTTGTCTGCCAATCTCCCGCCTCGCGCCATGCCAAGGTTTGTAGGCTGCGGGCTAAAGCCTGTTGGGTCTGATTCATTTCCAGCAAGAACACGCAGTAATGAGAACTCACTGTAGGGAACAAAGGCGCCCCGATTTTCTCTGTTTGGAGAATCGCTTCAGATTCTTCGAAGGCTTGGAGAGCCAATTCCTTCTGACCCTGCAGAAAAGCGACTAACCCACTAAAACTAAACGCTGCGGAACGCAACGCCCTATCTGTTTCGATGTCGTCCAGGGGCGCCAATTCGTTCATAAGATCCTGCGCCACTCCTAGTTTCCCAGTTGCAATTAGCATCGACATTAACGGACCTGCGATCTGGAATGCGTCTTTGTTGTACCCTTGACTAATAAACCATCTCACACTGGCAAAGGCCGGGGCCGACGCAGCAGCTGTTAAACCCAACGCCATGAGGTTAGTTGCTGCGCTAGCATTTAATCGCATCCTGGCCAGCGCAGAGAACTGGCGCAGTGGAGTATCCCAATGGCGCTCAAAAAAGACCGCGAGAGTGCGCTTTTCAGCTCTTTTGCTTTCCGCGCCAAGCACAGCGCTATCCTGTTTTAATCGCTGAAAGTAAATATCATAGGCCTCTTCAAATCGTTCGGCTTTCACGCCTTGCTTTACCGCTAACAGGAACAATCTCGTTCTGTCTTCGATCGTGATGCCAGGAACCTCAGCGAGAGCCACTAGCCCATCAAATAAATCGCTGCGGCGACCCTTACATTCCGAGGGTTCGGACTGTTCAAGCGCAACATTGCAAGCGTCGGCAACTAACGGCTGTAAGCGCAGAAGAGGCTCGGTCTCAGGTATCGGCGCTTTGCTTTTAGATGCGTGAGACGCCATTTTATCCAAGACGCTGATTGTCACGAGGTGGGCTTCCGTTAATTCCCGAACAACACGCTGCGTGGTTTTTGGCCTAAGCGCATAGTATTTTTCGAGCAGCACAATGAGTTCTAATAACGTAAGGCCATGGCCTATAAGCGCCAGAGTATTTAGCACTTTTTTTGCGCTGTCTTGCAGGCACCAGGCCACGCTTTGTTGGGCTATCAAATGAATATCGCTTACTAACTTAATCAATTTATTTGTTCTGGGAGTATGACCAAAAAGCGATCGACCGATAAAACCTGCGTCCAACCCTCCATCCAATCCCCGCTCGATTCTTGAAGCACTGAGTTCGGAAACAAATTTTAGGGCTAGTGGATGTCCGCCAAACTGCTCCGCGAGTTCTTCAGCGATAATCGGATCAGTGCTAATTCCTTCATTCTCGAAAAACTCCATTGCTTCTGCCAGACCCATGCCCGAGAGCGATAGATCGAGCACGCCCCCTGCCCTCCGGTTTGATAGGTACTTTGCTGGAAGTCGCGAACTTGTTACTAGCAAACCGGCTCCGTCTCTTGTGCGCTCATTAATCAGATGTTGGATTCCGGCTGCGTCGAGTATCCCCCGTCCTCGCTCAACCCTCTGCAACAGGTCTAGCCCATCGATAACGATCAGTGTGCGTTTTGAACCAATCTCCCCGATGATGGCCGTGGCTTTCTGTGTTGCCGATGCGTAAGGGTTCTTCGAAAGCCCTAACCACGTCATTGCTGCGTCTAGGAACTGCGCCTCATTTATTGCTACGTTCAATTCTTGCGACCGCGAAAACGACCATAAAAAAACGAGATCCGCCCCGCAATAGCTTCGATTCATCATTCCTGCAAGCCATGCATCGACTAATGCCGACTTCCCTATCCCGCCGAATCCATGGAGATTGACACAGGACACTCGTGCGTTCGCCCAGGCATAGCCAAGGGCCCCAAGCGCTTCATCCCGCCCAACAAAGTTGAAAGGCGACTCGCAGGGAACATTGGTGAAGACTGAGGGGACGCGAAGTTGCTCAACCAAGTTCAATCCTTCGAGCCTTCTCTGAACACGCCGTTCAAATTCATCAAACGGTAACCGTAACCACGCTGGCTCAATCGAAAAAAGTCGTGCGATAGGAGCTACCTGAGGAGTGGGGACCGAATCTTTCTCATGAGTATCGGAACCATTAATCCACTTACTAATATTTTGCCTTGCGATACCCAATTCGCGCGCGAGCTTATTGTGTTTGTCGATACGAGTATTCAGACCGCTAAAGTAGAGGAGTAATAGTTTTCGGTTTAAATCCGGATGACGAGGCATTGTCTGCTCCCTACGTTGCATTCGAGCTCCAAGCTCGGTATTTGCATAGGCTGATTCTGGGGAGCAATACAGCTAGCCACCCCATCAAAAGACTAATTCAGCCTATGATTTCGTAACAAGGAGTTGTGGGGGACTTTCAGGGCAATGAGTCGAAATCTACCCAACAGTTACCCGCCAATGTGGGGAAGATAGCTGCTGGACAAAATGAGCACCTGCGCGAATGGGACTAAATACAACAGACGCCCATCTCCATGGCGTCGCCGTGCGTAGTATCATGCAAGCTAATTCTGTCAGCCATTAATGAAAGGAATCGATCTATGCGTAATGCAAGCACATCTAACAAGTTCTCATCACTCACCAAGCGGGCGTGTCTAGGCATCAACGCCTCGCTAGTCGCGAGCGGCCTTCTTCTCGCCGGCGCAGTTAACGCGCAGGAGTTTCGAGCGGGCGAGCCAATTGGTTCAGTCAACGAGGCCGGCGAGCGCAAACTCATG
>Ga0209532_1001937_pt1 | contig 15235 bp, 16 predicted proteins | sample COG_02_FD_184746 | JGI IMG/M metagenome (GOLD analysis project Ga0209532, IMG submission 184746) | Pelagic Microbial community sample from North Sea - COGITO 998_met_02 (SPAdes) (version 2) | ecosystem: Environmental > Aquatic > Marine > Neritic zone/Coastal water | place: Helgoland, sampling... | reverse complement strand
GTAATTTTTTATTTCGACATAATCAAAATGGACGGGCAATTCACCAAAGACTTGGCACGATCCACTGACAATCAGGCATTGATCCAGGCCGTTATCGGTATCGCGGGGAGTTTTGAAATGTTTTGCGTCGCCCAAAATGTTGAAACCGCCTCCGATGCAGATGTGTTAACCAAACTGGGTGTGGACTGCCTGCAGGGCTACCATCTGGGCGTGCCAACCCTAACCCCGCCCTGGCGGCAATAAATGCCGTAGCGATCGGCCATTAACTCATATTGCCGCAGTGCAGCACATTTATTCGCTATTGCAGCAAAATCCACTGGCACGGCATTGTCAAAAGGTTAAAAAATTCATACAAAAGCGCAGAAATGAGGACCAGACTGCGCAAAGTGAACGATTCCTGTGCATACGGTTGACCTCATCAATGAGGAGAAACTTTGTGACAAATATTGTAATCGTATCCGCCGCGCGAACTGCTGTTGGCAGCTTTGGGGGCGCCTTCGCCAATACACCCGCCGATGCGCTTGGCACATCCGTCTTGAAAGCTGTCGTGGCACGCGCAGGCATCGATCCCTCAGAGGTCAGCGAAACCATCCTAGGCCAAGTTCTTACAGCCGGCCAAGGCCAAAACCCAGCGCGTCAAGCTCACATCAATGCAGGATTGCCAATCGAATCTGCCGCATGGAGCATCAACCAAGTTTGCGGATCTGGATTACGCGCCGTCGCTTTGGCTGCCCAGCACATCCAACTGGGTGATGCGGATGTCGTGGCCGCCGGTGGACAAGAGAATATGACCCTATCTCCCCATGTTGCACATCTGCGCAGCGGCACCAAAATGGGTGACGTGAAATACATCGACAGCATGATCCAGGATGGGTTGTGGGATGCCTTTAACAATTACCACATGGGTCAAACTGCCGAAAACGTCGCGGCCCAATGGCAAATCAGCCGCGATGCACAAGATGAATTCGCCGTTGCCAGCCAGAACAAAGCGGAAGCGGCCCAGAAATCGGGTAAATTTGCCGACGAAATCACTGCTTTCACCGTGTCAACCCGCAAGGGCGATATCATTGTTGAGGCCGATGAATATATCCGTCACGGCGCCACCCTCGAGGCCATGCAAAAAATGCGGCCCGCCTTTCTGCGTGACGGCGGCACAGTTACCGCAGCCAACGCGTCGGGCCTCAACGATGGGGCTGCTGCCGTGTTGCTGATGACCGCAGAAGAGGCTGAAAAACGTGGCCTGGAGCCATTGGCCCGTATCGCCAGCTATGCCACAGCCGGGCTTGACCCAACAGTCATGGGGGTCGGACCCATCTACGCCAGCCGCAAAGCTCTGGACAAAGCCAGTTGGTCTGTCGGCGATCTTGACTTGGTAGAAGCCAATGAAGCCTTCGCCGCGCAGGCCTGTGCGGTCAATAAAGACATGGGTTGGGATCCAGCTATTGTGAACGTCAACGGCGGCGCAATTGCAATCGGCCACCCAATCGGCGCGTCCGGTTGCCGGATCTTGAACACACTGCTGTTCGAAATGCAGCGGCGCCAAGCCAAACGCGGCCTGGCCACGCTCTGTATCGGTGGTGGCATGGGCGTCGCTATGTGCCTCGAACGGCCCTAATTCGCGGCCTGTCACAGCAAAGTCTGAATTTATGCGCGAAACATTATTGCCAATTCGGATCACATATCGTAATTTGATTACGCAATAAAAACACATAGGAAGTAAAATGTCCCGTATCGCACTTGTCACTGGAGGCTCCCGAGGGATTGGTGCCGCCATCTCCACCGCGCTGCAAGCCGCAGGCTACACGGTCGCGGCCACATATGCAGGCAATGATGAAAAGGCGGCTGCATTCACCGCCGAAACCGGCATCAAGACTTACAAATGGGATGTGTCTGACTATGACGCCTGTGCCGCTGGCATTGCCGCTGTTGAAGCTGATTTGGGCTCGATCGATATTTTGGTCAACAATGCCGGCATCACCCGCGATGCGCCGTTTCACAAGATGTCACACGATCAGTGGAATGATGTCATGCGCACCAATCTTGATGGCGTATTCAACATGACCCATCCGCTCTGGAATGGCATGCGCGAACGTAAATTTGGTCGTATTATCAATATTTCCTCGATCAACGGGCAAAAAGGCCAGTTCGCACAAGCAAACTATTCCGCCGCCAAAGCGGGCGACATTGGGTTCACCAAAGCCCTGGCCCAAGAGGGTGCGCGGGCAGGCATTACCGTGAACGCGATTTGCCCGGGCTATATTGCTACAGAAATGGTGATGGCTGTGCCAGAAAAAGTACGCGATAGCATCATCGCTCAAATCCCAGCAGGTCGCCTCGGTGAAGCTTCAGAAATCGCACGCTGTGTGGTCTTTCTCGCCTCTGACGATGCGGGCTTCATCACAGGCTCCACAATGACGGCCAATGGCGGACAATATATGACCTGATCGCCGCGATCATGCGACTGTTTCCAAAACGGCCATCCGATGGGGTGGCCGTTTTTATTTCTCAGGCTTTGTGGCGGCCATTAAGCTCCTGATCCACCGGATAAACGAAAAATTTCTTCCTTCAAGAGAAGTTTTTTCTTCTTTAATTCAGCGACATGAAACTGATCTGAAGCTGGAGATTTCTGCGCGATCTCCACGGCCTGACTTAGGCTCATATGCTTGCGTTGCAACTCGGCGATTCGGGAATTTAAGGTCATGGTTCCTCCTCTTGATTTGCGTATAACACCACCCGAGCATATTCATGACACGCTGTCACCTATTGCTTTTCATCGGGCGCTAAACTCGAGTAAACGCGCAAAAGTTTGCTCAAACGTTAACCGCGCCAGGAAAATGCCGCGCCGTCCCGCAACATTGCCGACACCTCAGGCGCATAATCGGGATGTCCCTGAACATGCTCAGCGCCGGAATGCAGGTTCCGCGCCGATAAGAGCTGAAAAGCTGCGCGTCCAGATTTTCGCGCCTGCAGGAGGATCAAATGCGCGGGCCGGCCAGCCCGCGGCGCCAACGGCTGTACGACAATGGACCCCAAACGTCCGTCAAGCGCCATCAATAGATCCGGCAAACGCTCCGCCCTTTGAATGGCAGTCAAATATCCCTTGGGGCGCAATCGTTTGGCGGCCATTTCTACCCAATGGGACAAGGCCACTTGCTCCGACCGTCCCGACGCGCGCCCGGCCTCTGGCGATATCGAAGAAGCATCTGCCGCAAAATAGGGAGGATTCATGATAACGTGGTGAAAACTGCGGTCATAAAATGGCGTTGGCCGTACAGACACATCTCCTTGACGCACGTCAAATTCGAGCCCATTTCGAGCGGCGTTTTCACGCGCCATCTGCGCATAGTCGTGCAAAATCTCGACACCATGGAGCGCAAGGCCCGGCACGCGCCGCCCCAAACAAAGGCTGGCCACCCCAACGCCACAGCCCAGCTCTAATACCTCTTGCCCGCGTTGCGCCGGACAGGCCGCAGCCAGGAGCACCGGATCAACACCCGCGCGATAGCCGATTTTGGGCTGCGCCAAGCGCAGCTGCCCCCCCAAAAAACCATCGACGCTGACCTGCACTATTGCCCCAAATCTACGTCATTGTCGCGCATCACGGCGGTGGCGACGAAGTAATCTGCATCGGCCACCATCAAACGGCGCGGCAAAATGCCAATGCTGCCTTCGATAATGCTGGTATTTACGTCAAATTCGAACCAAGCTATGTCTTCACCTCGAAGCAGCATCTGCGCGAAGGTCATTAGAGTCGGATCGGTGGTGCGTAATAATTCTTTCATGCTCTATCACATAGGGTCTGATATGCCGGTTTGTCGAGAGCCTTGAGGAAAATCGAACATGTCTTTGGACGATGCAGTATCAAAACCCCATGATCGCTTGGCAGAGGCCTTGGCCGATGATTTGACCGCCGTCAATCATTTGATCCGCCAGCGCATGGCTTCCGAACATGCCCCCCGCATACCTGAGGTGACCGCGCATTTGGTTGAAGCCGGGGGCAAACGCCTGCGGCCAATGCTCACCTTGGCCACCGCACGGATGTGCGGCTATGCCGGGCCCTATCACATCCATCTGGCGGCCACTGTGGAATTCATCCATACCGCGACTTTGCTGCATGACGATGTGGTGGACGACAGCGCACAACGCCGCGGAATGCCCACCGCGAATTTGCTTTGGGACAATCAATCAAGTGTTTTGGTTGGCGATTATCTGTTTTCACGCTCCTTTCAACTGATGGTGGAAACTGGAAGTCTGCGCGTTTTGGACATATTGGCCAATGCCTCCGCCACCATTGCCGAAGGCGAGGTGCTGCAGCTCACCGCCGCGCAAGACATTACAACCAGCGAAGAGATCTATTTTAAAGTCATCCGGGGAAAAACCGCCGCGCTGTTTGCGGCCGCCTGCGAAGTCGGCGCGGTGATTGCTGGCAAAGACGATCAAGCGGTTCGGGCCCTTGCGGCCTATGGCGACGCTCTGGGCATTTCATTTCAAATCGTTGATGACCTATTGGATTACCAAGGCAGCGCGGCGACGGGCAAAAACATTGGGGATGATTTCAGAGAACGCAAACTGACCTTGCCCGTGATCAAAGCAATTGCTGCCGCAGATGATACCGAGCGGGCTTTTTGGCACAAATGTATCGCAAGGGGCCAGCAGGAGGCAGAAGATTTATCCCATGCCATGGCCCTAATGACACGACATAGCACCCTCGAGGCCACCCGGGCTGAAGCCCTATATTGGGCCGAACAAGCCAAAATGGCCCTCAAAGATCTGCCAGATCACCCTTTGAAGCCCGTGCTCAAGGATCTCAGCGATTATGTCGTGGCCCGCATAAACTAGAGCATGCATGTCTCATTTGGTTTCGCATCCTCATGCAGTGAAGACTTTATAGCATCCGCTGGGAAGAAGAGATTGGCAAGTTTCCGACAGCGCCGCAGCGCTCATGATATGTCCTTGCTGCGGGCTGGCGGACGAAACACATAACGATCTCTATTGCCGTATTGATAATTTTGGCACTTGCAGTGCTTGGCCCGTCTTGGCAAGAAACTCGGAAAAATCCGGAGCCGCGCCTGCCTGGGTGGGCGTCTTCACTTGGTGATGAAGCCACCGCGATGCCTCTGCAAACTGCAACATTCCAAGATCCCACCACCGGGTAAGGATTATCTGCACCAATGTTTTGTTATGCAAAAATCACTAAAAGGATGTCAGATCAGGAGTGCGCCGCTGGCCACCCACCAGTCCCGCTGTGCGGATTGAATGGCCGCGGCACAGTCTTGGGCGGCGGCCAAACTCTCGAACAGCGCAAAACAGGTGGCGCCAGACCCCGACATGCGCACCATTAGCGGATCCTGAGCGGCCAAAGCCTCAAGAACATTCCCGATCATGGGCTCCGCCACCAGAGCTGGCGTTTGCAGATCATTGCGCTGCCGTTTCAGCCAAGCACAAAATTCTGTAGCCGCGGGCGGCGGCGGCTCAAGCGGCATGTTAGATTTGGATGCCAATTGCTCAAACACCCGCGCAGTCGACAAGCCACGCCCCGGGTTAACCAAACAGGCAAACAAAGGCGGCACATCTCCCAATGGGGATATCTGCGCACCAATTCCCTGCATCAAAACCGGTTTGCGACCCATGCAAACAGGCACATCTGCGCCCAATGCCACCTGGGCTGCCACATCGGGCAGCGGAAGATCCCATAGCTCGGCCATCGCGTGCAAAGTCGCCGCCGCGTCGGCACTTCCCCCACCAATGCCAGAGGCGACCGGCATGGTCTTATGCAGACGTATCTCGGTTTGACAGCGGCTCGGAAAGAGCGCCGCTGCTTTTAGGATCAAATTATCATCCTGCACGGGAAGCTCTGCCGCTTTTGGGCCAAGGATGTTCAGCTGGGTGCGATCAGATTTCCGCAGCTCCACCCATTCACCGCAATCAAGGAACGCAACCGCACTTTGCAAGTCATGCAACCCATCGGCACGCTGCCCCACCACATGCAAGCAGAGATTGATCTTTGCCGCAGCGCTGCGCTTAATCGCCATCAGCCACTTTCAGAGGCGGCGCCCCTTCCTCGGCCAAGACGGTCGCGAGGCCCACCTCTAATTTGCGTTCAATGCGTTTTGGATCGACTGCCTCTGGGCCAGAGTAATCGGTGGCAAAACTCAATGCCCGGCGCCATTGGAATTGCGCCTCGGTTTTACGCCCGACAGCCCAGTATACATCCCCAAGGTGATCATTCACAATTGGATCTGTCGCCATCAACTCTACAGCGCGCTCCATATGAACCACCGCTTCGTTGTAATATCCAAGCCGATACTGCGCCCATCCAAGACTGTCGATAATGTAACCCGCGTCAGGCTGCGCTGCGACGGCCTTTTGAATCATTTCAAGCGCCTCGCCCAGCTGTTCACCGCGATCTACCAGAGTATAGCCCACATAGTTCAGCACTTGAAATTGATTGGGTGACAGCTCCAAGGCGCGGTCAAAATCACGCATCGCTGCCGGCCAATCTCCCAGCCGATCATGCGCGGTGCCACGCACATAATGCAAATACCACTGCCCACGCGCCGGTTGATCAATCAGCTCAATCGCCATGTCGTAGCTGCGCACCGCCCGCGCATATTGCTCATCTTGGCGCAAAAAATCGCCCAAAGTCATGTGAACAGCGCGCAGGTTCTCAAAAGATCCGGACAATTGTGTCAAAACCTCAATCGCGGTTGTACCCTCGCCGATCAGATGCAACGCCTGAGCGCGGCCCAATTCTGCCTCTACATAGGCTGGATGGCTGCGCGGCACCTGCGCATAGGTTTCAATTGCCAACTGTGGATTTCCAAGCTGTTCGAGCAGCTGAGCTGACAGCAACAGCGCTTGCATATTGCGCGGAGCCATATGGCTGGCCAGGCGTGTGTAAAGCAGCAGACCGTCTTGACCTTCGCCATTTTGCAAAGCCTGCGCCAAGAGATGTAACACTTCACCAGCACCTTCGCTGGCGCTGCGCAGGAGATCAAACTCGACCAATGCGCCCGCCTCAATTTGCGCCATCAGACTGTTGACTGCGTGATCTGCACCGGACCCATGAAAATCGCGCAAAAACTTCAAGGCGTCCTCTGGCCGATCCAACTGCACCAATATCTGTGCCCAGGCCAAACTTCCGCGGTAATTCAGGGCAGGTGCGCCCTGCCCTTGGCCACTGAAACTTACCGCTGCACCTTCGAAATCGCCCGCCAATGTCTGGGCGAGACCTTTTTGATACAGCGCAAAGCTGCGCATACCCTCTGAGGGCACCACGGCGTCAAAGAGACGCAAAGCCTCGGCCATCTGCCCCAAGCCCACGAGCGCCCAGCCTTTCAGCAATTCATCAATTGCGCTGCCAACAACGGTTGTCGATTCTAGATGATCCAGCGCCGCCTGATAATCATTGCGCTTGAAATGCTCGGACAGCACCAAAACCTCGGCCAGAGGATAGCTGCCCTCACCAGCAACCAACAGACGCGCCAACGCATGGGCTTTTTTCACATCCCCCGAGGCTAAAAATGCAGTCATAGTTTGCGATACCAGCACGGAATCGCGCGGGGATTGTGCCAAAGCACGGGCGAAATAATCGGAAGCGGGTTTGTAATCATTCGCAAGCGCCGCTTGGCGCGCCGCAATATAGGGACCAGACGCCTGATCCGCCGCTGCGCTGACCCCAAGGCTCATGCTGAGCAGCACACCATGCATAAATTTCGCAGATCGTTTCAAAATCGGCCTCCCTGATAGGTCATTCTTAGGCTGAGCCTTGGGCAAAAACAATCGGGCCGCGCAGCTTTTTGCTGGCGGCCCTCAAGATTACGCAATGACGTGTTTACATATTGGGATAATTCGGCCCATCGCCACCCTGCGGCGTCACCCATGTAATGTTTTGACTTGGATCTTTGATGTCACAGGTTTTGCAATGCACGCAGTTTTGGAAATTGACCACAAAGCGGGCTTCCTTCCCCTCTTCTTGCACCACCTCATAAACCCCAGCCGGGCAATAGCGCTGCGCCGGCTCGGCATAGTCCGGCAAGTTCACCAAGATCGGCACGTCGGGATTGGTCAGGTGCAAATGTGGTGGCTGGCTTTCCTCGTGGTTTGTCATGGCAAAGCTCACGTTGGTCAGACGATCAAAGGACAATTTCCCATCTGGCTTTGGATAGTCGATCGGCGCATAATCCGTGGCTTTTCCAGTAGATTGCGCATCGGTTTTGCCGTGTTTAACCGTGCCAAACAGGCTGAATTTGAAGATAGATTGGAACCACATATCAAAGCCACCCAGGGCCAATCCGCCCAACGGTCCAAAGCGCGCCGCAAGCGGGGCCACATTGCGCACTGTCTTGAGGTCTTTGCCCACACGACCCGAGCGCAGGGCGGCATCATAGTTCTCAAGCACATCACCGGAGCGTCCAGCGCTGATGGCCGCGAAAGCCGCCTCGGCGGCTGCCATGCCGGAATACATCGCATTGTGATTGCCCTTGATACGCGGCAAGTTCACCAGCCCAACTGAACAGCCCAACATGGCCCCACCCGGGAAGGCCGCTTGCGGCATAGATTGAAAGCCCCCTTTGGTGACGGCACGCGCACCATAGGCCACCCGTTTTCCACCCTCCAAAACTTTGGCAATCCGCGGATGATGCTTAAAACGCTGGAACTCCATATAGGGGAAGAGATGCGGGTTTTTATAACTCAAATCAATTATAAAGCCGACATAGACTTGATTGTTTTCCAAGTGATACATGAAGGAGCCGCCAGATTGCTTGAACCCCATCGGCCAGCCCATGGAATGGGTCACTTCGCCCTGGTTGTGATTTTCCGGCTTCACTTCCCAGATCTCTTTCATACCAAGGCCAAACTTGGGCACATCGCATTCCGCGTCCAAATTATATTTGGCGATGACCTGCTTTGAGAGCGAACCACGGACGCCTTCAGACAGGAATACATATTTGCCATTGAGCTCCATACCGGGCTCATAAGCCTCCGATGGGCTGCCATCGGCAGTCTTACCAAATTCGCCGGCCACCACACCTTTGACCGCGCCATCGTCATGAAATAGTAGTTCAGAACAGGCCATGCCGGGAAAAATCTCAACACCCAATTCTTCGGCCTGTTCGGCCAACCAACGGCAAACATTGCCCATCGAAACGATGTAATTTCCGTGATTGTTCATCAAAGGCGGCATAATCACATTGGGCAGACGTATTTGCCCCGCCTCTCCAAAGACATAGAAATTGTCTTCCTTCACTTCGGTGTTCAATGGCGCGCCCTTGGCTTGCCAGTCTGGGATCAATGCGTTGAGGGCCGAGGGATCCAGCACAGCGCCAGACAGAATATGCGCACCCACTTCTGAGCCTTTTTCGAGCACCACGACCTCAAGGTCGGCATTCAGCTGTTTCAAGCGGATCGCAGCAGACAATCCCGAAGGACCAGCGCCCACAATCACCACGTCATAGTCCATGGTCTCTCGTTGAATATCTGACATGTCACTTTCCTTGTTGCCGGCCCAGGTCGTGAAAAAATGGGCAAAATTTTCAGTCTTGCTGACAGGTTTATGCCACGTTTCAAACGCAGGTCAATCGTGACGCGGCTTTCCAGAGCCAAAGGCGACGATATTTCGCATTTCGCACAGTCACCGGACTGCGCAAATGCCGCTAGTCCTGACCGCACTGATTAAAATGCGATCAATCGGTGCGGCGCCCTAAAAAAAATATGACAATCCTAATCTAACCCCTTGCCAAACCCCGTCGCCTTCGGTCAGGTAGATCAACCTTCAATCATGAGTGTTGTTTCAATGGAAAAAATCCCGTTAACCAGATCAGGAGCCGTTCAGCTGGAGGCTGAAATGAAGACCTTGAAATCTGTGGATCGCCCAACCATCATCAAGGCGATCGCAGAGGCGCGGGAATTGGGCGATTTGAAAGAGAATGCCGAATATCACTCTGCGCGCGAGAAGCAGGGATTCATTGAGGGACGAATCAAAGAGCTTGAAGCCATCCTAGGCCGAGCCGATATCATTGACCCCGCCAAACTGTCCGGGTCGGTCAAGTTTGGCGCGACTGTGACTTTGGTTGACGAAGACACCGATGAAGAAAAAATTTATCAAGTCGTGGGCGAGCCTGAGGCGGATATTGAAAGCGGCAAGCTCAACATGCGCTCGCCATTGGCTCGGGCTTTAATTGGCAAGGACGAAGGCGACAGCATTGAAGTGCGCACCCCTGGCGGCGCGCGCTCCTACGAAATCTTAAAAGTCGAATTCATCTAATACTTAGGGGCGCAGCACGCCGGAACGCCGGCGGCTGTTACGGCAGGCCAAAACTGGCATAGGGTAGAAAGCAAACCGTTTGACCCGGCAAAATTTCGGCCGCTGCATCTGGCAATTCTACCAAGCCTTCTGCCCAAGACAGGCCCGAGACCCGACCAGACCCTTCAGAGCCGAAGACCTCAACCGCGCCATCACGCAGGCGCGCCCGCAAATATTCGCGCCGCCCCGCTTTTTTCAATTTAGAAAATGCGGCCGGCAAATGCAGCGATTTGGGCATCTGGAACCCGGCACCTGCCATTTGCAACAACGCAGGGCGGGCGAAAATCAGCGTGCAGACAAAGGCCGCCACCGGATTGCCCGGCAGGCCAAAAACCGGCACGCCGCCCCAAACGCCCAAAGCCAAAGGCCGCCCCGGCTTCACGGCAATACGCCATAACGCCATGCCGCCGCCCGCGTGCAACACCGCCGACATATGATCCTCATCCCCAGCACTGGCGCCCCCAGAGGTCACGATGACATCCGCGTGCTCTGCAGCCTGGTCCAGCGCAGCGCGCACAGCGACGGCCTCATCAGGCACAATTCCAATATCCACCACCTCCATGCCCCAGCGTCGCAGCAGGGCGCATAACATGGGTCGATTTGCATCAAAAATTTGATCTACACGCGCCGCCTGCCCTGACGCACGCAGTTCTGCACCCGTGGAGATCACCGCCACTTTAAGCGGCTTGAACACACAAACTTCGCCAAGACCCGCAGCCGCCATCACGCCCAGATCTTCTGGCCTGAGCTGATGACCTGCTGGAAAAATCTCTGCGCCTTGCTTCATGTCTTCGCCAGCCGCGCGCGCATTGGCCCCAGCTCTGAGCGGGCCGACGACCTTGAGCCGGCCTCCCTCTACCTCAACGTCTTCTTGCAAGACCACCGTATCGGCACCCTCGGGCAGAGCTGCGCCCGTGAGGATGCGCAATGCTTGACCGGGCCTGAGCTGACCTGAAAAGGCCTCGCCAGCAGCAGAGCGCCCCTGCCGCAATTCAAAACTCTGCTCGCCTGCCTCAAGACCACCAGAAAAAGCATAGCCATCCACCGCTGAATTGGGACAAGGCGGATGCGACCTCGCGGCGACGACAGCATGTGCCAAAACCCGCCCATCGATGGCCTCAACCGCACAGGTCTCCACAGGAACGCAGCACCGCAAGCGCTGCTCAAGCAGGTCGAGCGCCTCACTAACGGGTGTCCAGTGCACGCCGGCCGGCAGTGCAAAACAATCGTTGCGCAGTTTCGATGGGCTGCTCACCGGACCATCTCCAAATGCGCTAGAATGAAATCTGCCACTGCCGCAGTGTCGTTGAGATCAAAGACCGGGCGGTCAAGCTCGAGGGCCGTGTCACTGGCGACAGCCAAAATCGTAGGATCATTCGGCGCAATCAGCGGGTGGCCTGTTGCGGCCCGCCATGCCTCTACTTTTGGATGTTTATCGCGTTTCCAGCCTTCGATTAGCACCAGATCTACCGGATCCAATTTGGCCAAAAGCGCAGCCAAGCTTGGCTCCGGCACACCGCGTTGCTCGTTCATGAGGGCCCAGCGCTCCGTTGAGGCCAGCAGAACCTGAGAGGCCCCAGCCGTGCGATGCCGGTGGCTGTCCTTTCCCGAGTGATCCACATCAAAGCTGTGATGGGCATGCTTGAGAGTTGAGACCCGCAAACCACGGCGACAAAACTCCGCGACCAATCGTTCCATCAACCCGGTTTTGCCAGCATTTTTCCAGCCGGTTACACCAAATACATTCATGCCATCGCCTCAGCCTGAGCCAGGTCTTCTGGCCGATTGATATTGAAGAAGGGATCAAAAGGATCCACAGGAAATAGCGCTTCTGCACAGCCATGTTTATCGGTCCACAGAACCACTTTGCGCAACCCGCCCGTCAAAGCCCGCCGCAAATCCTCACGCAGCGCCACGGGCCAAAGCCCAAATGTGGGGTGACGGTACAGCTTATCCGGCCCAGGGGTTGCGGCCAAAGCAATCGGCAACCCAGCCGCATCTCGTGCAGCCACCAAACGCGCCTGAAGATCGGCAGGGAAAAACGGAGTGTCCGCGGCCACTGTGAGGATATGCTCGGCGCCCTCGGCGGCCGCCCAATCCATTCCAGCCAAGATCCCAGCCAAAGGCCCCGGAAATTCCGCCATTGAGTCTGCGATCACCGGCAGATCAAAAGCGGCAAAGCGCGTCGGATCACCATTGGCGTTCAGCGCCATGTGAGTCACCTGAGGACGCAATCGCTCCAAAACATGGTCAATCACCCGTCGCCCGGCCAAAGGGCGCAAAGACTTATCCCCCCCACCCATGCGGCTGGCCAGCCCACCCGCTAAAATCACCCCAAGAGGCGCGGTCATTGCGCTGACTTCCGGCGGTGTTTGCGGTCCTCTTCCTCCATCGAGGGGTCTGCGTCAAAAACCAACCGTTCATGGCCAGACAAACATTGAAACCTTTGCCCGCGCATCCGCCCGATTAAAGTCAAGCCGACCTGTTCGGCCAATTCCACACCCCAAGCAGTGAACCCGGACCGGCTGGCCAGAACTGGAATGCCCATTAAAGCGCATTTGATCACCATCTCAGAGGTCAAGCGCCCGGTCGTATAAAGGATCTTATCGGCGCCGGAGGTTTGCGTCGCCCGCATCCACCCGGCCACCTTATCCACCGCATTGTGGCGTCCCACGTCCTCCATATAGACCAAGGGTTCGTCACGCAGGCAAAGCACGGTGCCATGGATCGCGCCCGCGCTGAGATAAAGGCTTGGCATTTGGTTTATCTGGCGCGACAGGCTATAAAGCCAGGAGGTTTTGAGCTGCGCTGGTGGCAGCCGAAGCCCCTCGATCCCCTCCATTATATCGCCAAAAACAGTTCCCACAGCACAGCCAGACGTGCGGGTCTTTTTCTGAAGTTTGGCCTCATAATTGGTTGGCCTATTGGTGCGCACCACCACGGTTTCCAACTCCGCATCAAAATCAACCGACTGAACGATCTCCTCTTTGGCCAGCATGCCTTGATTGCTTAAAAACCCCTGCGCAAGATACTCGGGGTAGTCACCGATCGTCATGGCCGTTACAATTTCTTGGCCATTGAGCCATATGGTGAGCGGACGCTCCTCAACCACATTCAACGAAATTTCTGCCCCCAGATGGTCCAGACCTGCGACCTGCCGCGTTAACCCTTTTTCCTGAGGGTTTGGAGCAATCAAACAGAGCTTGGCTTGGATCATGGAAATCTCCTATACAGCGCATACAATGACACCCCGGGCAGATAGGTCAAGCGTATGCAATCTTCCAGACATGACTTTTGGGCGGGGCTCTGGGGCACTTTGCCATTTTGCGTTGTCATTGCCCCCTATGGGATTGTGTTTGGTGTCTTGGCCGCCGAATCCGGCCTGGATATTTTGACTGCAACGGCCTTTTCCATGGCTGTAATCGCCGGCGCCGCGCAATTCACCGCTTTATCTTTGATGCAAGATCAAGCACCCGTTTTGATCGTGATTATTGTCGGACTAGCGGTCAATCTGCGTATGGCGCTCTATTCGGCCACGCTGGCCACACATTTGGGTGCCGCCCCCTTCTGGACCCGTGCCTTCGTGGCCTATGCAATTTTAGACCACAGTTTTGCCCTTGCCGATCAGAAGTTTCAAAATGAACCAGATATGAGCCTATCACGCAAATTGGGCTTTTATTTCGGCACCACCAGCTTGGTGGCGGTGATCTGGGTTGTAGGCACTGGTTTTGGCGCCTGGCTAGGCGCGCAAATTCCCGATTGGCTGGCCTTGGATTTCGCCATGCCCATCGCCTTTATCGCCTTGGTGGCTCCGGCGCTGCGCAGCTTACCGCATGTGAGTGCCGCTTTCACCGCAGCGACGCTCTCGCTGCTCCTTGCGCCCGTGCCCTATGGGCTGGGCTTAATCATTTCAGCATTGGTCGCCCTGCTCTTGGGCGCCGAAGTGGAGCGACGCATGAGGGGGACATCATGAGCATTTCAACCGCAGAGCTTTGGTTTGCGATTGCCGGGCTCGCCTGTGGCTCTTGGCTCCTGCGCTTTTCGTTTTTGGGTATCATCGGCAACGCAGAGCTGCCCGAATGGATCACACGCCATCTTCGCTACAGCCTGGTAGCCGTGTTGCCCGGGATCATCGCACCCCTTGTTTTCATGCCGCAGGCCACCGACGGGGCATTTGATCTGCCGCGTTTTTCGGCCGCGCTGGTCACGCTGTTGGTGGGCGTTTGGAAAGGCAATCTCTTGCTTGCCATCGCCGCCGGCGGCGTTACGCTTTATTCAATGTTAAACTTTGGCTTCTGACCTATCCAAGCATAAAAATCTGTGCGTTGATCCCTGTCGTCTGGCTGAGAAAATCGCACCGTTCGCAAACCCGGTTGGGCGGAAAAACTCCCCATAAGGGTCTTAGGGAAAAACGTCCAGCGAATGCCCTCGAAGCCCGCAGTGGAGCGCAACAACGCGCTGACACTCTGCGCGCAGAACGATTGCATCACAGGCCCGTGCTGCATCACCCGCGCCAAAAGATCTATTGCCACCGCATCGGTGACATCTCGCGTTTGCGCCACGGTGTCATGGGTGTTGCGGGTGTGGTAGTCGATATAACTATCTACAATCGCCGGGTTGGCGCCGTATATGACATCGCCGCGCTCTGCCAAACTCGCATGTGACAAACTTCCCGCCGGATCAAAAATGACCCTCTGATCGCCATTGACGATCAAAGCAGAATGAATACCGCTGCCGTCTCGCGTGCTCAGCACTGTGATCAATGTCACAGTTGCGCTGCCGGGATGCCGATAACGCGGCAGATCGGCGTCACTTACGGGATCCCTCTTGGAGACCGCACTGCATCCCACAAGGCACATAAGCGCCAAAATCAGTGCAGCCTGTCTAATCAAGTTAACCGTTGATGAGATATAAAAGCACCAAGGCCAC
>Ga0209532_1001936_pt1 | contig 15239 bp, 10 predicted proteins | sample COG_02_FD_184746 | JGI IMG/M metagenome (GOLD analysis project Ga0209532, IMG submission 184746) | Pelagic Microbial community sample from North Sea - COGITO 998_met_02 (SPAdes) (version 2) | ecosystem: Environmental > Aquatic > Marine > Neritic zone/Coastal water | place: Helgoland, sampling... | reverse complement strand
AAGAAAATAAACATGTCTGGCCTGGGTGAGTCACTATCTCAATTTGCAGAATTGGAAGATCCATCTGCAAACCCACAGGTAGCATTTCAGCCGGTTATGTGTCAACACTGTAATCATGCTCCATGTGAGACTGTTTGTCCAGTAGCGGCAACCACTCATAGTAGACAAGGTCAAAACCACATGGCGTATAACCGTTGTGTAGGTACAAGATACTGTGCAAACAACTGTCCTTATAAAGTACGTCGTTTTAACTGGTTCTTGTACAATGAGAATGATGAGTTTGACTACCACATGAATAATGATTTAGGTAGAATGGTCCTTAACCCAGATGTGAATGTTCGTTCTAGAGGGGTTATGGAAAAATGTTCTATGTGTATTCAAAAAACACAATTATCAATCCTTGAGGCAAAACGAGATGGGCGTCCAGTAAAAGATGCAGAATTTCAGACAGCTTGTTCTTCAGCATGTGATAAAGGAGCAATGGTCTTTGGAGATATCAATGATCATGATAGTGAAGTATATAAAGAGAAAAAAGATAAGCGAATGTATCACTTGTTAGAAGCCGTTGGAACACAACCTAACGTATTCTATCAGACAAAGGTGAGAAATTCAAAAAAAGCGTAACTAACTAAGAAATAGTATATAAAATATGGCGTCGCATTACGAAGCACCTATTAGAAGACCCTTAGTTATAGGAGATAAGAACTACCACGATGTTACCATCGATGTAGCCGCTCCTGTTGAAGGTAAAGCCAACAAATCATGGTGGATTGTATTCACTATTGCTCTTGTTGCATTTGGATGGGGATTAGGTTGTATTATTTACACCGTATCTACCGGTATTGGAGTTTGGGGATTAAACAAGACCGTAGGTTGGGCTTGGGATATTACCAATTTTGTATGGTGGGTAGGTATTGGTCACGCAGGAACTTTGATTTCTGCAGTACTGTTACTTTTCCGTCAGAAGTGGAGAATGGCAATTAACCGCTCAGCAGAGGCGATGACTATCTTCTCTGTAATACAAGCAGGTTTGTTCCCAATTATACACATGGGACGTCCTTGGCTAGCATACTGGGTACTGCCAATTCCAAATCAATTTGGGTCTTTGTGGGTAAACTTTAACTCTCCTTTGTTGTGGGATGTATTTGCAATTTCTACATATCTTTCTGTATCACTGGTTTTCTGGTGGACAGGACTCTTACCAGATTTCGCAATGATTCGTGATAGAGCAGTAACTCCTTTTACAAAAAAGATTTACGGTATTCTTTCTTTTGGATGGAGTGGACGTGCAAAAGACTGGCAACGCTTTGAAGAGGTATCTCTGGTATTGGCAGGTTTGGCTACACCACTTGTACTTTCTGTACACACCATTGTATCTTTTGATTTTGCTACTTCTGTTATACCTGGATGGCATACTACTATTTTCCCTCCATATTTTGTAGCTGGAGCAATTTTCTCTGGTTTTGCAATGGTAAACACACTTTTGATTATCATGAGAAAGGTGTCTAAACTAGAAGATTACATTACCATTCAGCACATTGAACTTATGAATATTGTTATCATGCTCACAGGTTCTATTGTTGGTGTTGCATACATCACAGAACTGTTTATTGCATGGTACTCTGGAGTAGAGTACGAACAGTATGCGTTTTTAAATAGAGCTACTGGACCCTACTGGTGGGCCTATTGGGCAATGATGTCTTGTAATGTGTTTTCTCCGCAGTTTATGTGGTTTAAAAAATTACGTACAAGTATCATGTTCTCCTTTTTTATCTCTATTGTAGTAAACATAGGAATGTGGTTTGAGCGTTTTGTAATTATCGTTACCTCATTACATCGTGATTACTTGCCATCTTCTTGGACAATGTTCTCACCAACTTTTGTTGATATAGGTATTTTTATAGGAACCATAGGATTTTTCTTTGTGTTGTTCTTACTGTACGCTAGAACCTTCCCTGTAATTGCTCAGGCAGAGGTGAAATCTATCTTAAAGAGTTCTGGGTCAAAATTCAAATCCTTACGTGAAAAGCATGGAGATGATGTAAAACATTATGATGTTGTAACACCTGCTGCAACCCCAGTAAAATCATCAAAAAGCGGCTATGATCAAGGTAAGTTAAAGACCTTGCTAGCTACACTAGGAAGTTTTGATGCAGCTACTCAAAGCCCTGATGATCTTAAGAAAATTACAGGTGTTGGACCAGTATTACAAAAGAAATTAAATGCTATGGGATTATTTACTTTTCAGCAGATAAGTAAAATGACCAATCAAGAGTATGATTTATTCGATGAAATTTTAGGCGAGTTACCAGGAAGAGCAAAGCGCGATGACTGGGCAGGACAAGCTTCTAAACTTAAAAACAACTAGTATGGCTTCCAAAGTGATACATGCAATTTACAACGATGATGATATTTTAATGCATGCGGTTAAACAAACGCGCGCGGCTCACTATCATATCGAAGAAGTCTACACACCTTTTCCGGTGCATGGGCTAGATAAAGTAATGGGTCTTGAGCCTACACGTATTGCCATTACGGCTTTTATGTACGGTATTGTAGGACTTGCAGTTGCAATTACAATGATGAATTTCATTATGATTGAAGATTGGCCTCAAGATATTGGTGGTAAGCCAAGTTTTAGCTACATCGAAAACATGCCTGCTTTTGTACCAATTATGTTTGAGTTGACTGTGTTTTTTGCAGCCCATTTAATGGTAATTACTTTTTATATGAGAAGTAAACTATGGCCATTCAAAAAAGCAGAAAATCCTGATGTAAGAACAACCGATGACCATTTTTTAATGGCTGTTGATGCTTCGCACCATGATATAGACAAAATGTCTAAGTTCTTGCAAGACACAGGAGCTGTTGAAATTAGTATAGTAGAATCTGATGATGATCATTAATATGAAAAAGATACTCCATATAAGTATTGCTTTAATAGCATTGATAGTATTGGTTTCTTGTGGAGGCGACACCAAGCCTAGCTACCAATATATGCCAAACATGTATGAGCCTGTAGGATATGAAACCTATGGTGAGTACGAAGTTTTTCCTGGAGGGCAAGAAGCAATGTTACCAGTTTTGGGAACCGTACCAAGAGGATACGCTCCCTATGATTATCCAGACACAACAAAAGGCTCAGATGCTGCCAAAAAAGATTTGAAAAACCCATTAGAGGTTACTCAAAAAAACTTGGACGCTGGTAAGAATTTGTACACGATTTTCTGTGCTGTTTGTCACGGAGATAAAGGAGATGGAAATGGGATTTTAATGCAGCGTGAAAAGATATTAGGAATTCCTAGTTATGCTGCACCTGGAAGATTAATTACCCCAGGTGGTGTGTATCATGTACAGATGTATGGCTTAAACTCTATGGGATCTTATGCATCTCAGACCAATGAGTTAGAACGTTGGCAAATTACCCAGCATGTGATGAACTTAAAAGCAACATTAGAAGGAACTGCGCTTTTAGTACCTGAGGTTGTAGATGAGTCTGAGGCTGAACAAAACCACAACGAACAAACACACTAACAAAAGAACAATAGAATAGCTTAGATATGAATTATACGCTACCTAATAAACTTAAATTATTTGCTATCATATTGATGGTGCTTGGTGCTGTTGGTATTGGCGCAGGATTTTTGTCTGCTCCAGGGTCTACTGCAGAGGTAAAACAAATGATGGCGGCACATGGTGATGATCACGGTGAGGCCGCAAACGAGAGTCACGACACAATCAAAGACAGCCATGATGATGCTGCTCATGGAGCCTCTCATGACGCTGCAGACGAGCAGAAACACCTAGAGCATACCTTACATCAACTACAAAACAGACCTTGGTCTGCCTTGTATGTTGCTTGTTTCTTTTTCTTTATGATTGCACTTGGAGCCTTGGCTTTTTATGCAGTAAATTTTGCTGCTCAGGCCGGTTGGTCTCCAGTACTTTTTAGAGTAATGGAAGCCATTACGGCATATTTAGTGCCTGGTGGAATCATTATGTTTGTTTTGTTAGGTTTATCAGGATTCCATATCAACCATCTATTTGTATGGGCAGATCCAGAGGTTGTTGCACATGATGTACTTCTTCAAGGTAAAGCTGGTTGGCTTAACGGTACATGGATGCTAATAAGAGCTGCTATATTTTTAGGGGGTTGGATTACTTACCGTCACTTTGCAGTTAAGTTTTCTCGTGCAGGTGATCTAGCAAAAGAAAATGACTACAGTAACTTTAAAAAGACCTTCAGAATTTCAGCTGGGTTCTTAGTATTCTTTTTATACACTGAGTCTATGATGTCTTGGGATTGGATTATGAGCTTTGACCCACACTGGTTCTCAACTTTGTTTGGTTGGTATGTTCTTGCTGGAATGATGGTGTGTGCTATAACAACAATTGCATTAATTACAATATTTTTAAAATCTCAAGGATATCTTGAAATAGTAAATGACAGTCACATCCATGATTTGGCAAAGTTTATGTTTGGCTTTAGTATTTTCTGGACCTACTTATGGTTCTCTCAATTTATGTTGATATGGTACGCAAACATACCTGAAGAGGTTACCTATTTCATGACGCGTATAGAAGATTTTAACTTGCCATTCTTTGGTATGTTGGCAATGAACTTCTTATTCCCGCTGTTGCTGTTAATGAACAGTGATTACAAACGTGTTAATTGGTTTGTAGTACTAACAGGTATTGTAATACTTGTAGGACATTATATAGATATTTTTGTGATGGTTATGCCTGGAACAGTTGGAAAAAGCTGGTTTATAGGAATACCAGAAATAGGGTCTATGTTATTTTTCCTTGGTCTTTTTATTCTTGTTGTTTTTACAGCATTAACAAAAGCGCCTTTAGTGTTGAAAAACAACCCTTTCATGAAAGAAAGTAAAAATTATCATTATTAATTATTTAGAAGACCAATAACGATGACCGCATTTTTAATTGTATTAGTAATTATTCTCTTCGGAATCACTGTATTACAGATGGGTAAGATTTTTGGAATGTCAAAAACCCCGGAACAGTTAGGTGAATCTTCAGAGATTGCTTCAGACAAAGACAACAATATCAACGGATGGTTGATGCTAATGTTTGTGTTTGTTACCTATGCTATATTAATTGTTTCATTCTGGAAATGGGGAGAGGTTTTATTGCCTAAAGCCGCTTCAGAGCATGGACAAGGAATTGACGATTTATGGTTAATTTCTATGGTACTTATTTTCTTTGTAGGGTTTATTACACTTTGGTTGTTAAGCTATTTTGCTTTCAAATACAGAGGAAATAAAAACAGGCGTGCTTTATATTTTGCAGATAATGATAAGTTAGAGTTTATCTGGACCGTAATTCCTGTAATTGTTTTAGCAGGACTTATTATCTATGGTCTATTTACCTGGACAGACATCATGAATGTTAGTGAAGATGATGATCCAATGATTGTTGAGTTGTATGCCTATCAGTTTGATTGGAGAGCTCGTTACAGTGGTGAAGATAACACACTGGGTGAGGCCAATGTGCGTTTAATTGAAGGAGCAAACCAATTGGGTGTAGACACCTCAGATCCTAACGCACAGGATGATGTTGTTGTTAATGAACTTCACTTACCCCTGGGTAGAAAAATATTATTTAAAATGCGTTCTCAGGATGTATTGCACTCAGCGTATATGCCACACTTTAGAGCGCAAATGAATTGTGTTCCTGGTATGATTACACAATTTGCCTTTACGCCCTCTGTAACCACAGAGCAAATGAGATTGGATGAAGAGGTTATGGGTAAAGTAAGTAGAATTAATACTATTAGAAGAAAGAATTCTTTAGAACTAATGGCTAAAGGCGAAGAAGCATTGGAGCCTTACGAGTTTGATTACCTATTGCTTTGCAACAAGATTTGTGGTACCAATCACTACAACATGCAAATGAAAATTATTGTTGAAACTCAAGAAGAGTATGACGCTTGGATAGCACAACAAGCAACCATAGCTTCATCCCTAAATAAATAAAAAACGAGCTAAGATATGTCAGCACACGCAGAAGAACACGCAGTAGATGATCACGGGCATCATCATAAAGAGACATTTGTAACTAAATATATTTTTAGTACAGACCATAAAATGATTTCTAAGCAATACCTTATAACAGGTTTGTTTATGGGGATTATTGGTATTGCGATGTCTATTTTGATGAGAATGCAGCTTGCTTGGCCAGAAGAGCCATTTGTAATATTCGAAATGTTACTGGGTAAATGGGCAGAAGGTGGCGTTATGGACCCTAGTGTATATCTTGCACTGGTTACCATTCACGGAACTATCATGGTTTTCTTTGTATTAACCGCCGGTCTTAGTGGTACTTTTAGTAACCTACTTATTCCATTGCAAATTGGGGCAAGAGATATGGCATCAGGATTCCTAAACATGGTTTCTTATTGGTTGTTTTTCTTATCAAGTTTAATCATGGTTATGTCATTATTTGTTGAAGCAGGACCTGCTTCGGCAGGTTGGACTATATACCCACCTCTTAGTGCGTTGCCTCAGGCAATTCCAGGTTCTGGTGCGGGTATGACGCTGTGGCTTGTCTCTATGGCAATATTTATTGCATCTTCTTTGCTTGGGTCTTTAAATTATGTGGTAACGGTTATAAACTTAAGAACAAAAGGAATGCGTATGACGCGTCTTCCTCTTACTATATGGGCTTTCTTTGTAACAGCTATTATTGGTATTGTATCTTTCCCTGTACTTTTATCTGCAGCGCTTATGCTTATTATGGATAGAAGTTTTGGTACTTCTTTCTTCTTGTCAGACATTTTTATTGCCGGAGAAGTATTGCATAACCAAGGAGGTTCACCAGTATTATTTGAACACTTATTTTGGTTCTTAGGTCACCCTGAGGTGTATATTGTTATACTACCTGCCATGGGTATGGTTTCAGAAATATTAGCTACAAATTCTCGTAAGCCAGTGTTTGGTTACAGAGCCATGGTTGCATCAATTCTAGCCATTGCATTTCTGTCAACCATCGTATGGGGGCACCATATGTTTATCTCTGGCATGAATCCATTTTTAGGATCTGTATTTACTTTTACAACTCTATTAATTGCTATTCCATCTGCGGTAAAATCTTTTAACTGGATTACAACTCTTTGGAGGGGGAACTTGCAGATGAATCCTGCCATGTTATTTTCTATTGGTTTTGTATCAACATTTATCACTGGAGGATTAACGGGTATTATCTTGGGAGATAGTGCACTAGATATTAATGTTCATGATACGTATTTTGTAGTGGCTCACTTTCATTTAGTGATGGGTATATCTGCATTGTATGGCTTATTTGCTGGGGTATACCACTGGTTCCCAAAAATGTTTGAGGGACGCATGCTCAATAAAAACTTAGGCTTTGTTCATTTCTGGATTACTGTTATTGGCGCATATGGAGTATTCTTCCCAATGCACTTTATAGGTATGGCAGGACTACCTAGACGTTACTATACAAACACTGCTTTTCCTTATTTTGATGATCTAGCAGATGTAAATGTTGTGATAACCATTTTTGCTATTATAACTGCAGGAGCACAAATAGTGTTTTTATACAACTTCATTCACTCTATGTATTATGGAAAGAAAGGGCCTAAAAACCCATGGAATTCTACAACACTAGAATGGACCGCTGAGGTAAAACACATTCATGGTAACTGGGATGGTCCTCTTCCAGAGGTACATCGTTGGCCTTATGATTATAGTAAGCCAAATAGCGATGATACAGATTACATGATTCCTGGTCAAGATTTTATACCACAAGATGTACCAATGATGGAAAACGAAGAAGAGTTACATCATTAAATATTAGACTATAAAAAAAGCCCTTTCTGTTTAGAAAGGGTTTTTTTTTGGACTATAAAGAGGTTAAAATCTTTACGGGCCTTATGCAGAATTTCTACTTGCATTAATATTTCCGAATAAAGAGCGCATCACCAACTTCTGGTAAATAGCAATTTTAGCGACATCTTTAACAGGTTCTTTCTCTAACTGCTGAATTTTCTTTAATGCAAATTGCTGTATGGTTAACAGCGGCAACACAATAGACTCCCTAACGGCAATAGAGGCTTTTCCTGCAGGCTCTTCTTCCATAAGTTGTGAGTATCCAGTGAGTTTTAAAAGAAGGCGTTTTGAGGTCTTGTATTCTGAGTAAATAACATTCCAAAACGCTCCGTACTGATCATCTTCGCTCATGTATTTTGTGAGCCCTAAAAATGATTTAGTCAAAGACATCATACTGTTTTCTATAAGTGTTTTAAAGAACTCAGAGGTGTTAAACAAATGTTGTACTTTTTCAAATTCATTACTATCTTCATAATGTTTCAAAGCAGTTCCAACACCAAAAAATCCAGGAACATTTTGCTTTAATTGACTCCACGAACCTACAAATGGAATAGCCCTTAAATCTTCAAAGACTAGACCTTCTGCTTTTCCGCGTTTAGAAGGGCGGCTTCCTATATTTGTTTTAGCATAATATTTTAAGGTACTCATGTGCTCTAAATAGGGTATAAATTTAGGATGCGATTTAAAACTTGAATATGCTTTATAGCTTCGTTGGGCCAAATCTGTCATGACCTCTGTATTTGCTTCGGTCATGTTCAACTCTTTATCAAGCAAGCTATTGCTAATACCAGAGGTGATTAATTGTTCTAAGTTGTATTGTGATGATTCTAAGGTTCCGAAATTTGAAGAAATGGTTTGCCCTTGAATGGTTAATTGCACTTCCTTATCTTCAATTGTTGGTCCTAAAGAGGCGTAAAAATTATGGGTTTTTCCACCACCACGCGCTGGGGGTCCTCCACGACCATCAAAGAAAATAACGGTAATACCGTATTGTCTTGATATTCTAGTTAGGTTTTCTTTTGCTTTATAGATGGCCCAATTTGCCATTAAATACCCTCCATCTTTTGTGCCATCGCTAAACCCTAACATGATGGTTTGTTTGTTTGCTCTAGTTTTTAAATGTGCAGCATAGTAAGGGTTTGTGTACAACTCCTCCATGACCTTTGGCGCATTTTCTAAATCTGTAATGGTTTCAAATAATGGCCCAATATCAACAGTTAGAGCGTCATCAAATGCAACGATTTTTAACATTGCAAAGAGTTGCATGACATGCAGGGTGCTTTGATTATTACTTATGATATATCTGTTTGCAGCGGCCTGGCCATTTGTTGATTGAATGGTTTTTATTGCCTTCATTGTATGTAAGGCCTTTAGCGTTTCTTCATCTTTAATTAAAGATAAGTCAACCTTTCCCTGCACCTTAGAGAGTACTTGTATTTGTTGGTCTTCTTGTAAATCAAAGTAGTTCTCTGGAAATATAGTGCTACCACTTTCTATTAAGGCGGTAACTAAGGTATTGAAAAACTGAGCATGTTTACGGCTATCTTGCCTAATATCAAGATTTGCAAAATGAAAACCAAAAAGATGAACTTTATTTAACAAACTGTTTATTTGAGAGACATACAGCGATTGATGTTGGTCAATAATAAGCTGTTTTATTTCTTTTAATTCTTGGGTAAAAGAATCTAGGGTAAGAGAAGATTTTTGATGTGTGATACTATTATAAAGTTCTGTTTCTAGTTTAATGATACGCTGCTCTACACCACTAAAGGTTAATTTTCTTCTTAATTCTCTAATATCTCTGTGGTAGTTTTTAATGATTGTTTCACGCAATCTAGCGGCAACTTTTAAGGTAATTTCTGGAGTGACAAATGGATTTCCATCTCTGTCTCCGCCGGGCCAAAACCCTATATTAATGATGTCATTTTCTATGTGTTTTCCATCAAAGATGTTTTGCTGTATGTAGTCATAGATTGTTCCAAAGGATTTATAAAATACATTCTCTAAATACCAAATTAAACTTACAGCTTCATCGTAGGGAGTAGGTTTTTTATGTTTAAAAAAAGGCGTTTTACCTAATTGTGCTAATAGTTCATTAATGCGAAGCAAATCATTTTCACGGATGGCCTGAGTTAAATCTGTGATAATTCCTAATACTGCACCGGGGTAAAACTGAGTTGGGTGGGCTGTAAGAACAATACGCACTTTAAATTCTTCAAGATATTTTTTTAGGGTTTCTAGTTTCTTTTCAGCAGTTGCACTCTCCTTTAAAGAACGCAATGTGCCAATTCCATCCATATTATTTACAATAGGAAAACTAGCATCTTCAATGGCGTCAAACAAAACCACTTGCCGTTCTATGTATTGTATAAATCTGAACAGTAAATTGATTTGGCTCTCCTTGGAGCGTCTATCTTGATATTTTTTAAAAAATGTCTCAACAATGGTAGTCGGGTCTTGCTCTTTTTCAAAACCTTTCTGGCAGGTTTCATGAAAAAGTGGCAAAAGCGCTCCGGTTTTGGTAATGGTGTCAAAGGGCAGGGTCATAAATATACTGTTGTATATTTGATATTTTGACAATACATTTTGATTAAATCGGGTAAGTTTTGGTTGTGTAGGCATTATGGTTTTATTGAAAATCTTAAAAGAATGATTTGTAAAAATATGCATTATAAAACGAATACTGATAGCCTTTAATTACTTGTTGTAGTTTCTTTAAATCATTTTGTTTATATCTTAGTTTTATAGGCTTCTCTTTGTAATGAATCCCTTTGTATATTTGTTATATGAACGAACATCTGGATCCATCTCAAGAGCACTTAACACCAAAAGATACAGAAATCGAAAAGAGGTTAAGACCCCTAAGTTTTGATGACTTTACAGGGCAAGACAAAGCCTTAGAAAACTTGCAGGTATTTGTTCAAGCTGCCAATCAAAGAGACGAAGCTCTAGACCACACACTTTTTCATGGGCCACCAGGATTGGGTAAAACCACCCTGGCACACATTTTAGCCAATGAGCTAGAAGTGGGTATTAAAGTTACCTCTGGTCCTGTTTTAGACAAGCCTGGAGATTTAGCAGGGCTACTCACAAATCTTGAGGAGCGTGATGTGTTGTTTATTGATGAGATTCATAGATTAAGCCCCATAGTTGAGGAGTATTTATACTCTGCTATGGAAGATTACAAGATTGACATCATGATAGAATCTGGGCCTAATGCTCGTTCTGTTCAAATACACTTAGCCCCATTTACACTAGTGGGTGCTACAACACGTTCTGGACTTTTAACAGCTCCTATGAGAGCTCGTTTTGGGATCACATCTAGATTACAATATTATACCACAGAACTTTTAACAACCATCGTGCAGCGAAGTGCAAGTATTTTGGATGTTCCTATTTCTATGGAAGCTGCTATAGAAATTGCAGGTAGAAGTAGGGGTACCCCTCGTATCGCAAATGCTCTTTTGCGTAGAGTGCGAGATTTTGCTCAAATTAAAGGGAATGGATCCATAGACATATCTATCGCTAAATTTTCATTAGAAGCTCTAAGTGTTGATGCCCATGGTCTGGATGAAATGGATAATAAAATACTAAACACTATTATCGATAAATTCAAAGGAGGTCCTGTTGGGATTACCACCATTGCAACTGCGGTTTCAGAAAGTCCAGAAACCATAGAAGAGGTATATGAGCCATTTTTGATTCAGCAAGGATTTATTATGCGTACTCCAAGAGGGCGTGAGGTTACTGAGGCAGCCTATAAACATCTAGGAAAAGTTAAGGAGCCCACCCAAGGAGGGTTGTTTTAATAGCGCTGTCTAGCAACAAGAATTTCCATACCTATCTTGCGTTTTTTTAAGTTCGAAAGCCTAAGATATAAAACACCACAGCTATACACTCAAAACACCAACATACTGCTTTTATTAAAGACCAGGCCAAACGCCTTGGGTTTATGTCTTGCGGTATAAGTAAAGCAGGTTTTTTGGAGCAAGAAGCTCCAAGACTTGAGGCTTGGCTCAACCAAAATAGGCATGGCCAGATGCAGTACATGGAAAACCATTTTGACAAGCGCCTTGATCCAACAAAGCTTGTAGAGGGTTCTAAAAGTGTAATTTCTTTACTATTAAACTATTACCCTCAACAGCTTCAGCGAGATGATAGTTATAAAATATCTAAATATGCCTACGGTACAGATTATCACTTTGTGATTAAAGACAAGTTAAAAGAGTTGCTGCACTGCATACAAGAGCAGGTGGGTGATGTTCATGGACGCGCTTTTGTTGATAGCGCTCCAGTGTTAGATAAAGCTTGGGCCGCAAAAAGTGGTTTGGGTTGGATTGGTAAGCATAGTAATTTACTATCCAAACAAGCAGGTTCTTTTTATTTTATAGCAGAACTCATTGTAGATCTAGATCTTGACTATGACACCCCCGTTACAGACCATTGTGGTAGTTGCACAGCATGTATAGATGCTTGCCCAACTCAGGCCATAGTTGAGCCTTATAAAGTAGATGGTAGTAAGTGCATTAGCTATTTCACCATAGAGCTTAAAAATGAAATACCCTCTAGTGTGAGTGGGCAGTTTGATGATTGGATGTTTGGATGTGATGTTTGCCAAGATGTGTGTCCTTGGAACAGATTTAGCAAAGCCCATAAAGAGCCTTTGTTTGATCCTCATCCAGATGTATTGTCCAATTCAAAGAAAGATTGGGAAGAAATTACCAAAGAAGTATTTTCAGAAATTTTTAAAAAGAGTCCTTTAAAGCGTACTAAGTTTGAAGGATTGCGCAGAAACATTGAATTCTTAAAGCCGTGATACTATAATTAACTATCAAGCTATTATCTGGTGTTTAAAGCAAACAATTAATCTTTGATTTAGACACTGTTTTAACTTCACTCTGTTACATTTGTAGTGTACCATAAAAAAACAATCTGTTGTTATGAGTAAACAAAGTAAACGTAAAGAAGCCCTTTTATATCACTCCCAGCCAAGGCCAGGAAAGATACAAGTTGTGCCTACTACAAAATATGCAACTCAAAGAGATTTATCACTGGCATACTCTCCTGGTGTGGCAGAGCCTTGCCTTGAGATAGCCAAAGATGTTGAAAATGTATACAAGTATACGGCTAAAGGTAATTTGGTAGCGGTTATAACAAATGGTACGGCAGTTTTAGGGCTTGGAAATATAGGTCCTGAGGCATCTAAACCTGTTATGGAAGGAAAAGGGTTGTTGTTTAAAATATTTGCAGATATTGATGTTTTTGATATTGAGATTGGCACCCAAGATGTTGATGCTTTTGTTGAAACGGTAAAAAATATTGCACCCACTTTTGGTGGAATTAATCTAGAAGATATTAAAGCTCCAGAAGCTTTTGAGATTGAAAGAAGGTTGAAGGAAGAGTTGGACATACCTGTTATGCATGATGACCAGCATGGTACGGCAATTATTTCTGCTGCCGCACTTTTAAATGCACTTGATTTAACACATAAAAAAATTGAGCAAGTAAGAATTGTAATAAGCGGAGCAGGTGCTGCTGCGGTGTCTTGTACAAGGCTCTACAAGGCCTTTGGCGCAGTGGGGACAAATATTGTGATGTTGGATAGTAAAGGAGTGATTAGGGATGATCGTTCTGAGCTATCACCTGAGAAGTCAGAATTTGCAACCCATAGAAAGATAGATACCTTAGATGAGGCTATGGTTGATGCAGATGTCTTTGTTGGGCTTTCTGTTGCAGATATTGTAACTCCTAGTATGCTTAAGTCAATGGCCGCAGATCCTATTGTTTTTGCTATGGCAAATCCAAATCCTGAGATTGAATATCAGCTAGCCTGTAAAACGCGAGATGATATTATTATGGCAACCGGCAGAAGTGATCATCCCAATCAGGTCAATAATGTGTTAGGGTTTCCATTTATTTTTAGAGGAGCGCTAGATGTTCGTGCCACCAAGATTAATGAGGCTATGAAGATGGCTGCTGTAAAAGCCTTGGCTGAACTAGCCAAAGAGCCGGTGCCAGAACAAGTAAATGTTGCCTATGGAGAAACCAAACTTATTTTCGGGAAAGACTATATCATCCCCAAACCTTTTGACCCAAGGTTAATTGATAAAATCCCTCCAGCTGTTGCAAAAGCAGCTATGGAAAGTGGTGTGGCAACTGCACCTATTAAAAATTGGAAGAAATATAGAGATGAACTAAACCAACGCATGGGGAGTGACAACAAGATTATACGCTTGCTGTATAGTCGTGCAAAACAAAACCCAAAGCGTATTGTTTTTGCAGAGGCAGATCATTTAAACGTATTGAAAGCGGCTCAGATTGTCTACGAAGAAGGAATAGGAACCCCTATATTGTTAGGTAGAAAAGCTGTGATTGAGGAGCTTATGGAGCAACTTGAATTTGATGCAGACATACAAATAATGGATCCTAAGGCTGATGATCAAGCCGAGAATTTGGCAAAATATGCTCAGAAATTATTTGAAAATAGACATAGAAATGGAGTAACACTTTTTGATGCAGAAAAATTAATGCGAGAGCGTAACTATTTTGCAGCCATGATGCTTAACCAGGGTGATGCAGATGCTATGATCTCTGGCTACTCAAGAGCCTATCCTTCTGTATTGCGTCCTGTTTTGGAAGTTATTGGACGTTTTGATGGTGTAAGTAAAGTAGCAACAACCAATATGATGCTCACTAAAAGAGGACCTATTTTTATTAGTGACACTTCCATAAATATTGATCCTACTGCCAAAGAACTGGCCAAAATTGCCCAGATGACAAATTATACCATGAAGCTATTTGGCCTCACGCCAGTAATTGCAATGATAAGCTATGCTAATTTTGGTTCTTCAAAAGACCCGCACGCCACAAAGGTGAGAGATGCTGTAGCTTATTTGCATAGAACCAATCCAGATATGCATATAGATGGGGAGTTGCAAACAGACTTTGCTTTAAACCCAGAAATGTTACAAAGTAAATTTCCGTTCTCTAAGCTTGCAGGGAAAAAAGTGAATGCACTCATATTTCCAAATTTAGATGCTGCCAACAGTAATTATAAATTATTAAAAGAAATCAATGGTGTTGATTCTGTAGGGCCTATTATGCTTGGAATGCGAAAGCCTGTTCATATTCTTCAACTGGGTGCTAGTGTAGAAGAAATTGTAAACATGGCAGCGGTGGCTGTGGTGGATGCTCAGCAAAAAGAAAAACGAGAGGAAACAGCCCAGAGGTAGTAATGTTTCAGCAATAAATTTAGGTTTTAACCCTTCAGATAAGCCAATAAAATATACTATATTTGGCAGCAATAACATAAGAAAAACGTATGATAACCCAATTACAGGGAAGACTTGTTGAAAAATCACCTACAGATGT
>Ga0209532_1001934_pt1 | contig 15271 bp, 14 predicted proteins | sample COG_02_FD_184746 | JGI IMG/M metagenome (GOLD analysis project Ga0209532, IMG submission 184746) | Pelagic Microbial community sample from North Sea - COGITO 998_met_02 (SPAdes) (version 2) | ecosystem: Environmental > Aquatic > Marine > Neritic zone/Coastal water | place: Helgoland, sampling... | reverse complement strand
AATCCTCTTCTTCGGTGTAGAACTCCTCATATGTTTTTTCTCCTGAGGTATCTGTATTGAAAAAGTAAATAGGATACTTCCCTAAATTACTATCAATATCATACTCTTTCGCTTCCTTTTCTGAATTCATATATATTGGTTCGAGCCCTCCTTCTTTTAGGAAATCTAAAGCGATATCCTTAAAATAGATTTGATCTTTATGAAAATCTAATTTAGGGAAGAAAATATTTCCTGAGTCACCTAAAAATGTAGCTAATAAACAAATTTGACCCGATTGTTCTGGAGTCACAAAAAAACGTTTAATATCAGATGGACACGAAAGTGGTTGTTTTTTATTGATTCTGTAAATAAATCCGTCTAATAAACTTCCATTCGAAAAAGCTACATTGGCAAATCGAGCAGTTGAAACTCTAAAATTATTCTTCTTTGATAATATCAGTTTTTCCATTAAGCTCTTTGATGCACCCATAATATTTACTGGATTAGCAGCTTTATCAGTAGAAACACTAAAAAAATAATTTGGTGGATTTACTTCACAAAGATTTAAAAGTTTGATAGCCCCAAAAACATTGTTTTTAATCAGGGCCTCTACAGAAATTTTGTCTTTTTCAGAACGAACATGTTTATGAGCTGAAAAATTTGAAACAACATCCCAAGTATCCGAATTAAATATTTTATCAAATGTATTACTCAATAAATTGACCGGATATGTGATGTATGAAGGATTGTAGTCTAATAAGTTAGAACTTCGAAGATCTCTAGTTAATTCAGTTAAACCATTCTCATTGATATCTACTACGGTAATTTTTAATGGTTTATATTTTAAAATTTGTTTGATATAGCTCGAGCCAATAGTTCCTGCGCCTCCAATTACAAGAATTTTTTTATCATTAATTTGAGAATGTAAAAAATTCTTTTGTGCTGTTAAATCTTCTAAAAAAGGATTTATTTTAATATTACGAACCCTCGTAGAAAGTAATTTACTAATATTCATTTATTTAATTATTTTATTAACAATTTCAATTAATTTTTCAGCGACATACGCAACACTTTCAAGAGAGAGATCATTGTAAATTGGTAAAGAAATCTCATTCTTATATAGGCTGTAAGAGGATGGAAAATCTTTTATATCTAATCCAATACTCTTAAAATACGATAGCATTGGAAGTGGAATATAATGAACATTAACACCTATATCTAAAGAAGCTAATCTACTTATCAATTCATCTCTTTGCTGTTCTTCAAAACCTTCAATTCTTAATTGATACAAATGACAGGATGATTTTCTGTTATTAACAGTAAAGTTTGGCAATATGGCCCAGGAATGTTGAGATAAAATTGAATTGTATTTTAAAAAAATCTGCTCTCTTTCAGGTAATAAAATATTTTTGTATTTCCTGATTTGAGCCAATCCAATCGCGGCATTAATATCAGCCATATTTACTTTCAACCCATTGGTTGTAATATCATATTTCCAGCCGCCTATAGAATTTTTCTCAAAGGCAGTTTTATTTTGACCATTTAAAGACAGTAATCTTAATTCTTTAAGTATTAATCCATCTTCCACCTCATCGAAAATTTTAAAAGTTATTGCTCCTCCTTCACCTGTCGTTATATTCTTAACTGAATGAAAAGAAAACACACTGAAATCTGAAAATAAAGGTGTTGGAACTCCATCAATTAAAGATCCAATAGAATGTGCAGCATCTGAAAGAACAATAGGTCTTCCTATTTTTCTTTGAAAATCTGTTTTTGGATTAAATTCACTTCTAACACTTTCTTTACTTAGAAGGCTATTCAGTGCAACATAATCTACTGGAAGTCCTCCTAAATCTACAGGCATAATTGCTTTTGTATTTTTAGTGATGGCTTTTTCGACTTCATCAATATTGATTGTAAAATCACTGTTAACATCAACAAAAACACATTTAACACGAGAGTTAATTACCGAAAATGCTGAGGCTGCATATGTATATGTAGGCACAATAATCTCATCATCTTCATCTAAGTCTAACCACCTTATTAAAAGTAGCATTCCAGAGGTCCAAGAATTTACACATATCGTTGAACTGGTTTGACATAATTCCGTTATTTGGTTCTCTAACTCTTTTACTTTAGGCCCTGTTGTAAGCCAACCAGTCTCATTTAAGCAAGAAAGAACTTCTTGATTTACATCTTTATCTATTAATGGAAGGCAAAATGGTATTTTCATAATTCAATTAATTCAATTAAGTTATTAGAAGGAGAAATAAAAAACGAACATTTATTCCCATTAAACGCTTCAGAAGAAAAAGTATTTACTTGAAAAAAACCTCTGTCAATCAAATAATTAGCACTCTCACTTATAGAATGAACTAAATATCCAGTATGATAAAGAGTAATCCCATTTGAAATCAATCTTTTTAAGGATTTGTTATTATCAAAAGGCTTAACTAATTCATAGCGTATATTATTAGAGTTTTTCATAAAGCAAATACTAACTTTTTGCGCAATTATGTCAAAAACAGGTCCTTCCTGTTTAAACCCCAGAGAATTCATTTCTTTAACTGAAAGTTCTATATCTTGAGTCAAATATGCAAAATGATGAATTTCAAAATTCATTATATAATAGTATTTATATCATTGATAATATCACCTACACACGTCCACTTTTGAATGCTAGATGTGTTAAACTTGATTTTATAAAAAGATTCTAACTTAACTATGAGGAATACCTGATTTAAAGAATCCCATTCATCAAAATCTTTTGGTTTGCTAGTAAGCTTTAGATTAGTGATTTCACAATCCAAAACTTCACTTAATAATTTACTAAAATCTTCAATTCTAACTTTCATTTATATTAGTTTTTATCGGTTTAAATTTTACTACTTGAACACTATTCTGACCTAATTCTGGAAATGATTGAAACTGATAATCAGTTAAAAAATTTTTAACTAGCCCATTTTTTGATGTTGGTAAGTATTCTCCAATTAATAAATGTACAGATAAATCTCTAAGATTATCTATAATTTTATTCATTAGAAAACCTTCGACACCTCTCTTTAATACTCTACAACTCATTAATAAGCTATCTAAGAAAGCTTGCTTTTTATTATTAACTTTCACAATCGCAATTGCAACAAGTCCATGATCTCCAAATTTATCCTTTAATCGAACAGAAAATGTGAGATAATCTGAAGAATTTATTATATTAATTATTTCATCTTTACTATATCTTATAGTACGTAAATTAAATTGATTAGAACGGAATGACAATTGAGAGATTCTTTCAGCATCATCTAAAATAAATGGACGTATACTAGCAATCATTTGTAATGACTGTAAATAATCATCAATAGAACTATATTTTACCTTCATTTTCACTCGTTCAAATTCTGCTTTATACAAGGTAGTTCGGTCTATATCTTTTTCAGGAATTGTACGAGTTTCAAAAAGATTCATTCTAATCAAATAGTCTAGCGAATCTGTGAAATCTGCAGGCAACTCAGGAACTTGAACCTGAGGTAGTTTTTGACGCACGATTTCGCGCTCTGCAGGATTATCATCAATAAATAAAAATGCATCGTACCCCAAATTTAGGGTTTCCTTAATAACAGTTATGTTATCAGCCTTATTTTCCCAATTAGCAATAAAAAGAGCAAAATCTTCCAACTTGAGAATCATGCCGTTGTTAATTTCAAAAGGTTCTTTTGCAATATGCTCATCATTCTTAGAGCAAACTGCCAAAATAATTCCTCTTGATTTGAGTTGACTCAACCATAGTTGAAATTTCCGATAAAATTTGCCTTCACCCTGTTCCGATACTTTAACCCCCATTGGTCCATCCTCACCTACAATCCCACCCCAAAGAGTATTATCTAAATCAAGTACAACACATTTCACCATTTGCCCTTGTAATGATTTTATAATTTGATAAATTCTGTCAGCAATAAATTCAATATAATCTATAGAAAAATGTAAATCTGCATTAAAATACAAACTATTACTATTATTCAGATATTCGTCCTTAAAGTTGAGAGGATTAATAATTAAAAAATCATCATTCTCGAAAGCAAAATCAATAATAGCATTATTGTATTTTCGAATTTGATAAAGAAGAGAGTTTTTTAACTTAAATGAATAAGTTCCATATATTGAGTCATCATATTCATGTAATAATGGATAAATTACTTTAACGTTAGGTAGTATTGATTTAGCAAATTCAAAAAGCTCAATTATACGTTGACTTCTTTCAACGTGAAATCTTAATTTAATTTCCTCTTCTTTAATCAAATAAAAATTATCTTGATAAGAAAAAAATGACTCATGAATTACAATAATGTCAGGTTTAAACGCATATAATTCTCCGTCAGTATTTAAAATCTCAGTATCAATAGAATTATATAAACCCTCGTAAACATTACAACTTGTGGCTTTTTTACTGAATTTTTTAACTAAAAACTGGATAGAATTATCTCCAATAAATGATATTTTCATAATTATTTAAAATTTGTATTTGTAAAATGTTCTTTCACGACCATCAGAAAGCTTGACTGTTTTATAAAAAACTGCTCCCAGAAAATTATGTACTTTTTGACTTTTAATATTCATTTTATCAACTTCCCCATGTATTTCCGTTACACCCATTTCTTTCATCATGTTTAGCCAAGATTTTAGCAATATTACAGACAAATTACTAGAACTATTTTTATCCCAAATCCAATATTCAAGACGCGCACCATTTATCACCCCAAATGTATCAGCACCATCTGCTTTGTTTACGAATTTATATCGTTTAAATATCTCAACCCAAATAATTGGATGAAAAACTAATCTCCATAAAATTGACACTCCCAAGGAAAATCTTCCTTTTCGCATAGCTAATAAATGATTAGCTGCACTTTGTGAACCTGAGACAAATCCGTGGACTTTATTCGAATCATCCGCTGCAATAAGAATAAATGATTCTTTTTCGTTTAATAATATCTTGTAGTAAGCTTTCAAAAAATTAAAACCAAGTTTATACATAAATCCGTCTTTTTGAAACTGACCAGATTTATAATGTATTTTAGCTAGTTCATAATAATCTGAATATTTTCCTATTCTAAAATTCATAATGTTTTAAGTTTTCTTAATTAATATTTGATCTGAAAGAACTTTAACTATTTTTGATAAATTATTTTTTTTTGATAAATTTTCCATTGCAAAATCAAATCCATTTAGACCTTTTAATTCTAATTCTGATTTTTCAGTTATAGAAGCTTCTCTCATTGCATCTATCAACATATCTATATTCTCAGGTTCTACGACCCAACCTGCCTTAGCTTCATTAATTACTCTAGCAGAATCACAATCAAAATCAACAGAAGCTATAATCGGTTTTTTAGAAAACATATATGCTGGTAGCTTTGAAGGTATTGAACTTGAAGCTGCACCTTTTTTTATTGGTAATAACATGACATTGGCAGATCCTTGAATTTCTGGAACCTTTCCGTCTGGAACGTCAACAAAATTGACTCTCTCTATTTTTCTTGAAGACACCATATTTTTTAGCTCATTTTTCTTGGAACCTGATCCCGCTATAATAAGTTGACAGTTTTTTAAATCTGCTTTACAAAAGCCCTCAATCAATAAATCAATTCCAGCAACTGGACCTACATTTCCCATATACATAAATGTAAATATTTTCTTTTCAAGAGGTTTTTTTATAGATTCATAATTTATAAAAGCATCTTCATTCTGCCAGTTTTGAACGACTTTGATTTTTTCTAAAGATATCAGTCGTGATTTGGAAAGATATTTTTTCATTTTTTCAGAAATGGCTATAACCTTTGTTGATTTTCTAAGTATTATTTTATCTATACCTATAAAAATAAAATTAAACAAAACACCTAGTGTTGGTATTTTAGTTGAAAGTGATTCAGGGTATATATCTTGGACGTGAGTAATAATGGAGATATTATATTTATAAGCAGCTTTAACAGTTAAATATTGAGCAAAAATTGGCCAAGAATTCATGTAAATTATATTAATGTCATTGTGATTTTTTTTTATATATTTTTCACAAGCTCTTCCAAAACTATAACTTTCTCTTAACCTACCAAGTAAATTAGATTCTGGACATGTGTATGAGTTTAAATTTATAAGATTATATGGCTTATTTTCTTTATTTTCAGATAGTTTAAAACCAAAAGGTCTAGTTGGGCAAGGAGCGATGACAGAAACATGATGTTCTTTCGATAAAGCATTTGCAATATCTTCAGATAGTTTAGCCGAAACTACTGGTTCGGGATTGAATACAGCACTTATAATTAATAAATTATTCATTTAAGTAAGAATTAAATTCATTAAAATCATGTATGTAAAATTTACTTAAATTATCAAGTGTTATCTCATTATATCCATAAAAATCAATATCATTTTTAACTGCAGCATCATAATCATTAATAGAATCTCCAATTAAAATTGTTTTGTTTTTATCATAATTAAAATTACTAATTAAATCCTTTACCAATGTTTTTTTAGCTGTTGGTGAACCTTGAATAGAAAGAAAAAATTTACTTAAATCAAGCTCATGGCATAAGAATCTTAATTCTTCCTGATCAGATCCTGATACTATATGAAAATTATAATCATTAAACTTTCCTTGAATAAATCTGACAGAATCCTGAATTAAGTTACTCTTATCAGTCAATTTTGTTTTCATCAGCAAAGAAAAATTTTCTGCATAATCTAATACTTCCTCTTTTTTAATTGGTCTTTCTAAGATGTTTTCGTAAAAGTATCTTATCTTAACATAACGAGATAAGCCCCCATTTTCTCTATGATATTCAATTAATTTATAAACTTCATCTTTGTTAAATTTCTTAAAAATCTCTCTAAAACCCCAATCTCTAACTTTCATTGAGTCCAATATAACTCCATCGAAATCCCATAAAATATTTTTAATTCCCATTATCGTAATTTGTTTAACGCTTTTTCTACTCTTTCAATATCTTTTGGATTGTCTACAGCTATTGTTTCTTTTTTCATCAAAACCATTTTAATTGGTATATTAAAATCCAGAAACCTTAAAATCTCAATATCCTCAAAATATTCATATTCAGCTTTTTCGCTGTTAGTTCCGAAAATTTTCAGTTGATCATAACTAAAAGCATAAATACAAACTTGTTTAAGAAAAATTGGGTCACTCTTATTTTGCAAATCTTTACTACCTGGTATCGGCAACCTTGACATATAAATAAGGTTGTTATCTTTGTTTACTAAAACTTTAGGAATATTAATATCATGAGCACTTTCACTTTTAGACAAAGGTAGCATCCCATTTATTACATAATCCATGTTTTTTTTCTTCTCATTAATTATACTTTTGATGTCTATTGGCGACACCATTGGTTCATCGCCTTGAACATTTATATAAATATCAGCTTTAACTTTTTTAGCAAATTCCCAAAGCCTATCAGTTCCGGTTAGGCATAACTCAGAAGTCATAACACTGTTATAGCCATAAGATTCAGCGAGCTCTGAAATTCTATAATCATCAGTAGCAATGTAAGTATTTTCTCTTCCTAAAGCTTTTTCTACCTGCTCTGCCACGTGAATTATCATTGGTTTAGCATTTATTAAAGCTAGTGGTTTACCTTCAAATCTTGATGAGTTGTATCTAGCAGGAATTACTCCAATTATCTTCATCTATTATTTTATTTTACTGTAAATTGACGATTCTTTAATTTGATATTTTGTTTCGGTTAATGATGAAAAAGAAATATCACTTTCTTTAAGTTTATCAAATAAATATTGATTTTCCTTCGCAATATCAAATTCAGATTTGGCCTTTGTAATATTATAACCATCAAAGCCAATAAAATCAATTTTTTCAATCTCAAAAAGAAGGCTAGTTTCTATAGCTATAGCAAGTGGAGAATCTTCAAATCTATCTGTAAATGTACTTTCAGGTAGTACATATGTATAATCCAAAATTTCTTTAGGCACAAAAGACCCCATACTTCGTTTTGACGGTAGAATACATTTATGAGATAAAAACGATAAGTTTTCAAAGACTTTTTGCAAGCGATATCCTTCATTTCCAACTAAACAATAAAATTGAGGCACTTCTAATTCATTATAAGCTCTAGCATGCCTTGTACTTGCATGTATTATGCAAATTTGTTCAGTTTCAGAAAGTATATCAATATAAGATTTTATAGCTCTAAAATTTGATATAGAATTATCACCACCCCCAACAATTATAGCTTTACTGTAAGTATCTTCTTTGATTAGAATGGGAAAACTATTAACATTTCTATCACTTATTTGCTCTTGAAGAGCATTAACAATACCGCTTATTGAATATCTTCTTTTAGAAATCCAACTCATAACATCTTTTTGTGTTAAAGAATATGCACCTGATATCATATAAGGTAAATTTGTGCCCCAATTATATTTTTTTTGAAGATTTTCAAATCTTGATACTAAAGCGCTTAAATGATCAAAGTTTATTTCAAGTCCTTTTTTTGCACATAAATAGGTCATTAACAACTCTGTTTTTAAATTACCTGCACCTCTACCCATCCCTGTTATTGTTGAATCTATTATACTACAACCAGAATCAATCGCAGTAATGCTGTTGATTAATCCCATTTCAAGATTATCATGACCATGAAAACCAATTTGACAATCAATTTTTGAAGCAACTATTTTAAATATTTTTTTGACATCACTAGGTAATACTCCACCATAAGAATCGACCATATAAAAATAGTCTACTAAGCCATTCACTTTTGGTATTTTTTTTAAAAATTCTTTATCTTCTATCCATGTAGACATATACATTACATTAAATCCTACTTCGAAGCCCATTTTTTTAATTTTTAATGCTAGTGGTATTGCATTATCAAAATTTGCTGGAGATATTGCCATTCTCACCATTGATATATATTCTATACATGGTAACAATAAACTTTCTAAATCTTTAAGTTTAGTGTTTTTTTCATCTAAAATGATTACTAATTTTTTATTAGGCATCATAGATTTCAATTCTTTCATTAAATATTCTGGACAATAAAAGTACTCTCCTAAATAACCTTCTAAAGGAACGCTTCTATAACCAACTTCTACATAATCAATAGGAAGTGATTCCATTGTATCACAATAATCACTTACTAAAGATTTATTAAAATCCCAATTTGTGTAATATCCTCCATCTCTAAGTGTGCAGTCTAAAATCTTATGTTTCATATATCGTTTTTTTTAGTGAGTTTGATCCAATTAAATAGTTCATTAATAGAGTTCATTTGTTCAATAGCATCTATTTGTAATGAGGGAAAATTGTTAAAAATTGTTTTGTCTTTATTGTTTATAATAATTGCAGAGGCTTTAGAATTATTATATATCGCCTCCAATAGAATAGTAGATTTTCTAGCAAAACAAATGTTTCCATAAATAGCACTTTTAAAATCTTTTATAATTTCGATATTATAATCAATATAATCTTTAAGATTATCATATGGGTGTAATTTCACCGAAAGAGAAAAATTTAAAGAATCTAATAACGGGAGTAAAGTTTTAATTATATAATGATTAACCTCAACCTCTCTTGGCTCTGTAAAAAATACAATTTTCCTATGTTTTGTTCCATAATTTTCATTTTTAAATAATTGCTTTATGATCATTTTATTAAAAACAAATTTATCAGTTTTATACAAGCTGTTTAAATGAGTACTTGCTAATTTACTTGTTGCAAAAAACTCATCACCTGTAAAAGGCTTTGGAAAAATAAAACCATATTCTAGACCATGTGGAAGACATATCAATTTTATTTGATATTTCTTGGAAATTTGTTCTTCCATCATAGAAAAACGATCTAAATTATTAAATGAATAAAATACAGAAAAATTGTTTTTTTGAAAAAAATTATCAAGTAATTTTTTATAAAGACTGCTATGAACCAATCTCTTAGAATAAAATTTAGAAATTAAATATTTTGAATTATCTCCAGAATAATTTCTCATTATCTTCAATAACTGTTTGTATTGAGAACAAGAATCAAAAAATGAAAAGAGGACCCATTTAATTCTCGTTGAAATTTTAAAAAAACTATATATGGAGTTTTTACTGAAAGGATCTTCTATCTCAAAATTAATATTCATCCTTTTTATCTTATCTTCAGAAGATTTTCTTCTAATAATAGAAATAGAATTATTTTCAATCTTTTTTTTTACTCTATTTGGTATTTTTAACATTAAAAATATTAAATAAAATACTGATGTTATTAAATAATAATAAAATTTAATTGTACTTAAATATTTAAATAAGTAGAAACTTTCAGATACCTCTATTTTATTCTTACTAGCTATATCTTTAAAATAGCAAAATAAATCCTCTGATGAATCATTTAAATCTATAAAAGTAATATTATTTAAAAGCACAAATCTTTCTAAAACTAAAAAATTCTGTGTGAAATTTAAAAATAATTCATTGACAAAAAAAGAATCATTAAAGTACTTATGTACATTTTCATTAGAGAAAAGATAGAAATCGTCATTATATAAATCTTCTATTGTGAAAAATTTATTGTCAAATAAAATTTTATTTTTTTTTACTACAACCTTCATGATTAAGAATCCCTATATGTATTTTTAAATCTTTTTCCAAATAGAAATGTATGGGTTTCCATTCTATTGTAAATTACCAAAGATCTTATAAATAAAACATAACGTTTATAGCCTATTAAATAAAATAATGCCTTAAATAAGTAGTTAATATATTTCTTTTTTTTTGATATATTTGGCACATTATAGCGTGTTATACTATCAGCAACTTCACTTTTATTAAGCAGCTTATGTTTTTTCAAGGCAGAAAAGAATGATTTACTAGAATTACTGAACGGTGATTGTAATATATGGCCATCTTCAATCAAACCATTATACAATCTTCTATGAAATTTATCAATAATCATCCCATTATCATAAGTACTATAGCTATAAGGCATATTTATGTATTTATTAAAAGAATCACTAGAGGTAATTAAAGCATACATGTAAGAATTGAACAAATCTTTTGTGTCAAGGTATTTATCTGATGAAATACTACTGTTTTTCCTTTTTAAGTTACCTTGTTTTAATTCAGAATAATTATATCCAGAAAAATGAACAAAAACAAGCATATCTAATTCGTTAGTTTTGTTTTCATTTCTAGGTTTAACATAATAGTTACTACCCTTTTTTACAAATTCTCTTTGGCTGAAATTCCAAGGTGCAGCGTTCAAACCTAAATTATGTGATATATGTAATGTTTTTGAACTAAAATAACCTGGAAGAAAGTCCATCCACTTTTGGTCAGTAAAATAATTTCTAGTATTGTCTAAGAAGCATTTATCTTTTAATCTTTCTTCCCACCATGTTAACATATTGAATGCAGCCTCAGATTTACTTAATGCACAAAAACCTAAGTTATAAATTCCACTTGCAAAAAAAGTGCGTTCTTCATAATCACCTTCATAATTGACTTGAAGTTCTGTAAGATGTGGAGTTAAAACAATTGAATATGTCTTTAATAAATTATAAACTGGCGATAAAGAACTAAAAAAAAGTATATCAGGGTCAACATAAACAATATTTGTATATGTGTCTAGGTGAAATAAGTGTTTAAAGCAAGTAGGTTTTATAGCTGTGCAAAATTCAGTTACATTATATTTAAAAGACATTTCTATCCATTCCTCCTCTTTGATTTGAAGAGCAGTTTTTGCTATAAACACATTACTAGGTAGATTTTCTATGTCTATATCTTTATCAAATTCATCAGCTATAAATATAATAAAGTCAGTATCTCTATTATGTTTTTTTAAAGATTTCTCAAGCACGTGCGCTAATCCTAAGTAATTTTTTGCTACAATTGTAAATGCACAATTTTTATTCATCTTAAAATGTTTTAATAACTATAAAGGTTAATTATAATTGAAAAAAATAGATTTCTCAACAATTCATGTTTTTTATGACAATTGCAGGCATACCAGCAGCAACTGAAAACGATGGAATATTTTTAGTTACAACGGAATTAGCAGCAATAATACAACCTCTTCCAATTTGAACTCCAGGTAATATTGAAACTTTTTCACCAATCCAAGTATTATCACCAATAATCACTGGACCTTTTGAATATAATGTACGTTTTAGTGGCTCTATATCTAAGTATTTCAATAATGCTTCTCCATGAGAATTATCCGTGATTAATACTTTTTTACCTGTTAAAACATTGTTACCAATTTGTATGCCATTAATAGAAGTAATATGAGAATCATCTCCAATAGAACAACCATTACCAATAACAACTTGAGGTTTATAGGGGTCATCATTATATTTATCCCATGCTGTTAATGTTATTCCTTTTCCTAGATAAACATTATCACCAATACTAATAAATTGTGAGCCTTTTAAGGCTCTAAATGGATAAATAATTGGTGATTTTCCACAAAACTTGAATTGATTTGATATCCATCCTGAATAAAAAAAAGTTTTGATAAAATGCCATTTTTGAAAATATTTATATGGCATAACATAGGAACATATTAATCCAATAAAAAATATAAATTGCTTCATTTCATTAGTATTATATAATTAATCATTTAAGTATTCATCATATTATTAAACTTTTAATACTCTTAGTGTAGTAAAAATTATAATGGCACCAAACCAATAAAGTGAATTTCCGCTTCCAATTACAAATACACCCCGCAATAAGTAAGTCAAATAGAATACATACATATAAATTCCAGAAATACCAATATATTTTCTTTTTTTAAAAGCTAAAGAGATTATTATTGGAACAAATACAGCTAATGCCAATGTAAGAATTGGACCAAAATCTATATAAAGGCTTCCAACAAAAGTCGTAAAACTAGTTCCAAAATGTGTTCCAAGGGCTTGGTCAACAGATGTGTCTAGTAGTTGGTTTGATGTATTAAAAAATTCTGAAAACCAAGAAAAAAAATAATTACCATTACCATATGTATGTATAGTATCAACTATACCATCATTAAACTTCATAAATGAATGTCCAAAATAATAAAGTAACATCGTGAAATTTTCTTTTACTCCAAAACGCGATGTTGAAATACCTATTACTAGTGAAATCGCAAATGATAAAAATAAAATAAAAAATAATTTTATCAACCTATTAGTGGGTTTTGGAATATCTTTTCGAAAAATCAAATACACAACAATTATTTCAAGTATAATATTAAATAATGAACCTCGTGCTGCCAATAAAATAGCTAAAATAAAAGATGGTATCAGAATCGCTAATGCCAAAAGGAATTTCAATCCTTTACGAATATTTTGCTTGGTTAAATAATAGAAAAAGATGACTATTGCTAATGGTCTTAAATAAGAAAATAAATTTAAGGCTATTCTTTCTGTTAAACTTTTATATAAAATAGTCTCACCTTGATATAATGATGTTCTAACGGCTAACCAATCACCACCTACAAAGACACTAATTGTTTTATTTAAATTAAATAAAATAATAATTATTGCAACCGCTATATAAATGAACGCGATCACATTAACGAACTTTACATTTTTTACATGAAGGGAAATTGCTAATGAATGATTCCTTTTTTTAAGAAAAGGTCTAAAAAACAACATAAAAACGATATATAAATATATATATGGCCACATTGTAAGTTTCCAATAATTTTCATCTTCCGTATAATACAGTAACACTACTCCAATAATTGCAACAAACGTGTATAAACCCAATAGTACAAATCCTTCATCAATTTCTTTTCTTTTACGCCTATGAAGAAACAAGGTAACTATATATAGTAATGCATTGACTAAAACATAATTCATGAAAATTGTTATTTTCTCTTTTTATAATCAATTCTATTTTCAAAGACAGATAATGTTATTGAAAACAAATAAATTGTTATTTGACATTTTTAAGGACTGACAAAATTTGACTTCTTAGCTGCTGAAGAAGCAGCCCTATATAGATAATCAATTTCTTTTATTCCATTAAATTTGTGTCCTAATTCCCCTGAAACTCCTCTTATCAAAACTTTAATTTATTAATTATTAATAAAAAAAACCTTTTATTCCTATAAATAGCTATCATCCAAAAAGAAAAACATAATCTCTTAAGTTTCTCATTCTTAATAAAACCTAAAAATTGTATTATTCTATTTAAAGAAAAATATTTTGTTCCATAATTGTTTTTTAAAAAATTCAAAAATAAAACTAAATCGTCTTTCTTTCCTCTAAATAAAAGTCTTTCTAAATAAATTAGACAAAAAGTTAAAAGCTGCTTTTTTCTAATTAAAAAATCATCTCTTTGTGAAAGTATATTTAGCACATTCTCGAATAAATATATAGTAGAGAATACTTTTTCTGTTTTTATAAGGTTACTTGTAATTGCATTTGAACTTGAATCAACCCTATAAAAATAATCATATTCTGCTGAGTTACAAAACTGAAAATTAAGGTTATTAGTTATCGATAAAAAATTAAAGTAAAAATCTTGAAATACTTTAATCTTTTCATCCCAACATATTTTAACTATAGATTTTCTTTTATAAATATTTGTCCAAACTGCAAATGGAACTTCTGCTTTCAGTAAAGATCCAAAATTATCATTCTTTGATTCAATTCCATACATTTTTTTTGACTCGGACTGAAAAATTTCATTTGATTTATTTATTGTGCGTGCTGGAAAAATAGAGAAATCTAATTCTGGGTTTTTATCCATATAATCAACCCGTTGTTTTAAACAATCTATCGAAATTAAATCATCCGCATCAAAGAACATAATATAATCACCTATACAATTATCAAAACCAATATTTCTGCAACTTTGCGCACCCTTAGGCCAACGATCTCTTTGAATTAATTTTATTCTTTTCTCATTAATTATGTAATTGATTACTTTTTCATAAGTACCATCAGTTGAAACATCATCAATAATTATTAATTCCCAATTAAAATATGTTTGTTTGATGATACAGTCAATCATCTCTATGATAAATGAACCACTGTTGAACATTGGGATTACAATTGATACTTTTTTTTTCATATACCAAATACTTATGTCTATTACTGAAATAATAAATTGAACTTTTTATTATTATATAAGTTTAAAATTAACATAAAACATTCCGTTCCCAGATACATATAACACACTTTATGTAAATCAATAAGCCCAAAACTCCATAAAAATGCAAATCCTGCAAAATAAAAAAGACAACTATATATAGTGTTTAATACATAATATTTTTTGTAACCAAATGGCAAAAGCC
>Ga0209532_1001933_pt1 | contig 15288 bp, 5 predicted proteins | sample COG_02_FD_184746 | JGI IMG/M metagenome (GOLD analysis project Ga0209532, IMG submission 184746) | Pelagic Microbial community sample from North Sea - COGITO 998_met_02 (SPAdes) (version 2) | ecosystem: Environmental > Aquatic > Marine > Neritic zone/Coastal water | place: Helgoland, sampling... | reverse complement strand
GATCTGGATCATCTATTCGATTTACATTCGACCTTTTCTCCAGAATGTCTACTCAGAAACCCTTTGAAGGAAACTTCAGAGGGTTTTTTCGTTTTGGTTTAGCCTTTGGTAATCAGACTCTTGAATTCAGATACTTGATAACAGTAACCAATAACGTTCAATCATCGAATAATGACAGTGTGGTTAATATTATACCTGAATATAGGGCGATTTGTGTCAAATCTGTCAATATTTCTTGTCAATATTAAACGTGACCGGATAATTCATATGACGGTGTAATTAGACCTTAACCCCCGCGGGGCGGGGATTTTGGACATACCCGGGCCTTTCTTGAAACCCTATAACTAGGTCTCAAGTCACGAGCAAACGCGAAGTTGCAAACCCTTAATAAATTGATCCAAAGCCAATTTATATAGTGAAGCGCCACTAATCCGCTGACCACTTCACGAAACAACTACACCTCTCTATCCGCATTACTCTTTTCAGAGTTTTCAAGTTCGGAGGACGGCCCGTGGGTCCTTGCAGAGGCTGTTTACTAAACCTCAGCGCCATAGCAAAACTTCTCTTTATTTTGTTATGCAACCAAGGTTTTTCAATTTGAGGTTTTTTGATGTCGGCTCGAGCCATTAGGCTCGAACGGAACACTGTGAAGTCAAAAGATCCAAACACTCCACTATGTCTCTTTAAATTAATCTACAAGAATTGTTTTTCGAAGCAGTGTGCATAACTATACATAACTATCTGGAGGGCTTGCTTACTAACACATAGTCTTTAGTAATGCAGTTGTTTTTGCTTGCCAGATGAGTATAACACCCTATATTTATAGTTGAGCCAATTGACCATGTTAGAAGTGAATTCAAAGTCTACTACTTAGATTCAGAATCGTGTTGTTTCAGTTCTATTATTGATCGATAGTGGCCCATGAAAACCTAAGTCGATTTATGTTGCCTAATCGTCAAAAACGATATTGAATGAATTTATCTGTTGGTCAGCGAGTTACTACTCGTGGGGAAGACTTTTTAATCACTAATATATCTGCCAATCACGACGGTACATTTATTATCGATGTTGAGGGAATAAATGACCTTGTAAAAGGGAAAAGATTCACTTTTGACACTTCAATAGACAAGGATATAGAGCCTCTTGATCCATCGAATACAAAATTCGTTGGAGATGAGTCCCCGAACTACAGAGAGACGAAATTATTCATAGAGTCTCAAATAAGAAATGCGACAGTTTTCTCAGATAAGATATCCATTGCAACTAAGGGAGCGTTTAACCTATCTGAATATCAATTAGAACCAACTCTTAAATCTTTTCAACTTCCCCGTCCTAGACTATTAATTGCTGATGCGGTTGGACTTGGTAAAACGATTGAAGTTGGAATCTTTCTTTCAGAGATGATTAAAAGAGGGAAGGGAAAACGTATTATGGTTCTTGCTTTAAAGTCAATTCTTTCTCAATTTCAACAAGAGATATGGAATCGATTTGCGATCCCTTTGGTGAGGTTGGACAGTGAAGGGATTTCTAAGATTAAGTCAGAGTTACCTGCCAATAAGAATCCTTTTGACTATTACGATAAGACCATTATCTCAATCGATACTCTTAAGAATAACGCGAAATTCAAACATTATATAGAGAAATCACATTGGGACATAATCGTAATTGACGAATGTCACACGGTTTCAAACATATCAAGTCAAAGAGGAGACTTAGCAAATTACCTTTCTACCAAGTGTGAGTCCTTGATATTGACTTCTGCCACACCCCATAACGGACGTAAGGAAAGTTTTGCTAATCTGATCAACATGATTGATCCAATTGCTATTCCAAAAAATGGAGATTACACAAAAGAGGATATACTTCCATATTACGTTAGGAGGTTTAAAAACGACATCAAAGAATCCTCAGTTAGAGATAACTTTCAAGACAGAGAGATTGTAAGGGTTGAGACAGGATTGTCTCTTGATGAAGTATCATTTCTTGAGTTCCAACAAGATCTAAAACTTCAAGGACTGAATAGTTTAAAACAAGGAAAAGAGAAAAGAGACTTCCTCTTCTCGATAATGATATTCAAATCTTTCATGTCATCCCCCGCAGCGGCACTATCGTCAATTAATAATAGGATAGACAGAGTAAGTTCTTTAGGAGTTAAGTCTGACTCTATGGATGAGAACATTTCAGTTTTAAAGGATTGTAAATCTCTATTGGAACAAATCATAGAGAATGATTCAGATTCGAAGTATAATAGGTTTAGAGATCAACTCAAGGAATTAAAATGGTCAGGGAAAAGTGGTGATGATCGTTATGTATTGTTCTCTGAACGAATCGCTACTCTTGATTATTTGAAGAAACGATTAACCGATGATTTCAATCTAAATGAAGATTCAATAGTCTCATTCAGTGGATCTCAAAGTGATATTGAACAACAACAAATCATCGAAGATTTTGGAAAGAAAGACAGTAAGATCAGGTTGTTGTTGTGTTCTGACGCTGGTTCTCAAGGTGTGAACTTGCATTTCTTCTGTAATCGCATGTTTAACTACGATATTCCGTGGTCATTAATCACTTTAGAACAACGAAATGGAAGAATTGATAGGTATGGACAAAAGAATACCCCTTATATCTATTATTTATTGTCCACCTCAGATATTGAAGGATTAAAAACAGATCTTCATATAATCAATCGACTAACTGAGAAAGAGGAAGAGGTTTACAAATCTCTTGGAGACGCAGGTTCCGTTATGAACCTCTATGATTCCAAACAAGAGGAAAATAAAGTTGAAGAGGCGTTATTGAATCAAGACGAAAACTACCTCGAAGAAAATCAAGATGATTTTTATCTAAAACTCTTTGGAGGTGATGATTCAACAGAATCTATAATTACTGATAATCCAATCATGGAACCGATCAGTATCTACAATAAAGAGTCTGATTTTTATGACGAACTCTTTCAACAATTAGAGTCTAAGAGTTTGATTTCAAAAGGAGATTATCAGTTCAATAAAGTAGATTCCTATTTGGAACTATTCAACACCAAGGAAATCAATAATGTACTTTACAATCTTCCACCCGAGTCTAAACCCAAGATTGGGGAATTCTTCAAATTAACTACTGACAAAGACTTAGTTCAAGAATCCATCGAAAGGGCAAGAAAGAGAAAAGGTGATTGGGCGGAGTTTCAAATTTTATATGAAATCCACCCTTTAATCAAATACTACATTACCAAACTTGAGGCGAGTGTTCCAAAGAATGAGGCGAGATCAGTTAAGTTAGATCAGATTCCCAAAGGAGAAGTTAATTACATTCTACATGGACAGGTTTCAAACAACTTAGGACAACCGATAATTTCGGACTTCTTTGTAGTGAGGAAGAACTCCTCAGGAGACCTCATTTCCCTGTCTCTAAGAGGTTTTTTATCTCATTACAACATAAGTGACACCCTTTACACAAAAACCGTCTCAGATACCGACAATTCAATTCTTGAAAGAGATTTAAAACAGATCGTTTCCTACGCTCAAGAAAATCACATGAAACCAATTCAAAGACAACTTGAAACAACCATGTGGGATAAGTTGGATCAGTTTGAAAACAAACTTGAAAAGTGGAAAGAGACATCTTTGAATCAGATTGAAATCAAGTTCCAAGATCGTTCTGAAACAAACTTCACCATCAAGAGTAAGGAGAAAGAGTTGAATGAAGTAAATACCATTGCGGATTCTTCAAGTCAATATGTTCAAGACCTATTTGGATTGGAACATGACGCGTACATCAAAGTAATATCAGCATTTTATAACCTATGATAAAGTTCATCGAAAATATAGGAGACTTCTTTTCATCGAATTACTTCGATGAGGACTTTGTTAAAAAGGTTCATGATAAATCGGGTTACTCCTCAGATGATTACAAAGTACTTCAAAAGAGAATCTCTCCTCTTAAGGACAAATACTTCAGATACAAACAGTCCGTAATTGAAGGTAGGTTGAGAACTAAAGATAAAATCTTTGAAACTCATCAATTTCATACTCAGTTACTGAATTCACTCGGTTATGAAGGAGAGAGACACAATTATCAGACCCCATTTCACTTATCTGAAAATGAGGTAATCCCTATTCGTCATATTCTATATAAAGGAGACAAACCCCATTTAATGATAATGGAGATTCAACCTCTTATCAAAGAGGGAGATGAAGAACCTGATGGGTTGTTTGAACAGAGGTATAATGAAGAGGGAGACACCACCTCAGAACAGAGGTATCACAGATCTCAATGGTCAAGAGTGTTTGAAATTTCGAAAGATTTAAAGATATCCCCTGCGATCATCAATAAGTGTATTTCAGAACTATCCTTATTAGATCAAAGTGAAAGACCTCATTATATCATGGTTCTTGGGGGGAACATCGTCTATTTGATTGAAGTTGAGAAGTGGTTCAGGGGTTCATACTTAAGTTTTGAAATAGAAGAGTTATTCTTCGAATCCACAGTCGAGAGAAGATATTATTCACTCTTCTACCTCTTACTTTCAAAAGAGATGTTGTCACCCGACAGTGAATTGGTTCTAATGGATCAATTGGATGAAGATTCACATAAGAGTGCGTATGAAGTAACCAAAGACCTGAAAGAGGGTATTATTAATGCGGTAGAATTACTGGCGAATGAGTCCTTGTATTTCCAAAAGGATGTTCTTCTTCAAGAGTTTGATGAGTCAGATGATACGTTTGAGCAAGAAGTTAAGGATGACTGTCTTAACATTATCTATCGACTACTTTTTGTGTTCTACGCTGAGTCAAGATCCGATTTGGATATACTCCCAATCTCTGATCAAGTATATCAAAGAGGGTACTCTTTAGAGATGTTACGTGATTTAGAACAAACTCAACTAATTACTGATCATAGTAGAAATGGGTATTTCTTTCACGAATCACTTTCAAAGTTATTTGAATTGATGAGTTCGGGTTACAGGGAAGATGAGAATGGAAGAAATAAGAGTTTTAAAATTCGTCATATAGACTCTCCTCTTTTTGACAACAAAAAACTAAATCACCTCGGAGAAGTCAAGTTTAGAAATTTTGTTTGGCAAGATGTCATCTGTCAACTTTCTCTATCAAAGAAACAAAGAGGTAAGTCACGTGGTAGAATATCCTACGCAAACCTTGGGATCAATCAATTAGGGAGTGTCTATGAGAGTTTACTTGCCTATAGAGGATTCTACGCTGAAGAAGATTATATAGAAGTCCATACCAAGAATAAACCTCAAGATGGGACCTACTTAGTTCCTCGTTCGAGAAGAGACGATTTTCATATAGACGAAGTATTGAGGGATGAAAACGGTAATGAGGTTGTAATTCAAAAGGGAAGATTTGTCTATCGATTAAGTGGACGTGACCGTCAAAAATCTGCGTCTTATTATACTCCTGAGGTCTTGACTCAATGTACGGTTAAGTACACCCTAAAATCAATATTGGAAAAAGTAGAAAAGGGAGAAATGTCCTCTCTTGAACTTTTAGATCTTAAACTCCTTGAACCCGCTATGGGAGCGGCAGCCTTTCATAATGAACTCATTAATCAATTATCAGAGGCATATCTAAACTTTAGACAGAAAGAGGTTAAGAAAAAGATCTCTCCTGAAAAATACAGAGAAGAACTTCAAAGAGTAAAAGCATATATCGCCACAAACAATACCTACGGAGTCGATCTTAATCCAACCGCTATTGAATTGGGGAAACTGTCCCTTTGGTTAAATGTGATTCACAAGGACATGGAAACACCGTTCTTTGCTAATCGACTTGCGGTAGGGAATGCGGTAGTTGGTGCATGGTTCAAAACGTTCACGACTAAAGAATTAAAGAAAAAATGGTGGGACTGTGAACCACAGATGGTTTCTTTTGAAAATGGAAAAATCAATAGATCTAAAAATCAGATTTATCACTTTTTACTACCTGATAAGAACATGGTTCCGAGTGCTGGAATCAAACTTTTGAAAGATGAAGATCCTGATCGATCCAAACGCGTATCGGATTGGAAGAAAGAAGTTTGTAAACCAATCTCAGAGACTGAGATCCAACAACTTCAAAAGATCTGTGAATCTATTGATTCTTTGGTTTTAGAATACTTCGAATTCCAAAAAAGACTCAATCTACAAACCAAAAACAAACTTGATGTTTGGGAAGGTGTGAATAGTGATGAACAGGTTACCATGAACCTGAGAACTTATGATGAAAAGGAACAGTTAAACGATCAACGAAATAGACAATCTGCCCCATACTATAAGTTAAAGATGGTCATGGACTATTGGTGTAGTTTATGGTTTTGGGATATGAGAAATGCAGAGTTCCTACCCTCAAGACAACAGTATCTAAATGATGTTTCATCGATACTTAATGTGAATCTAACTTCAGATTCTTCCGAACAATTAGGATTAGGATTTGAAGAGTCCACATTAGGAGTAGCACAAACTCAGATTATTCAAAAAACGGAACAATCAGATTTATTTGATGAAAAGGAAAGATTGTCTTTTGTTAAGAACTTATCAATTCAAAATCGATTTTTCCACTCTCAGTTGGAGTTTATCGAGGTATTTCTTGAAAGAGGAGGATTTGATGTGATAGTGGGGAACCCCCCTTGGGTCAATACTACTATGGATGAAGCGGGTGTAGTATCTGAAATTGATCCTACTGTTTTTATTAGGAAAATGTCCGCTCCACAGGTTAGAAAAAAGGTCAATGAACTGATCGAAGTTTCTCAGAGACTAAAAGACATTCTAATATCTGAGGAACTATGGGCAGAGTCAACAAAAGAATTTTTAGGATCTCCTCAAAACTATTATTTATTACAAGGACAAAGAAACAACCTGTATAAATGTATTCTTGTTAATACGTTCCATCTTTCCTCACAAAAGGGATTTTCAGGATTAGTTCATCCTGAAGGAATTTATGATGACCCTAAGGGTGTTGATTTAAGAAGACAGGTGTATAAAAGACTTAAATATCATTTTCAGTTTAAGAATGAATTAATTCTGTTTTCTGAAGTTCACCATGAGGTGATCTACAGTATCAATGTGTATTCAGGTCTACAGTCAGAGATTTCATTCAAGTCAATTAGCAATTTATTTCATCCTACTACAATTGATGGTTCATTTATTCATAATGGATCCGAACTGCCAGGAGGTATTAAAGTTAAAGATGAGAAGTCAGGAAAAACAGTTTGGAATATATCTCCTCATAAGGATAGAGTGATAAATTATACATCTAATGAACTTCAAGTTTTAAGTAGAACTTTTGAAAATTCTGAGGAGTGGGAAGGAACTAAACTTGTTGGCATACATACTAATCAAATACTAAATGTAATAAAGAAGATTGGTGAATTTAAAGGGTCGCTCTCAGATTATAATCATTTTACAACCTTATCTCTAAATGAAACGAACTCTCCAAGAGATGGTATCGTTGAAAGAAGAACTGATTATCCCGTTTATGATGATTTTGAAATGATTTATAGCGGACCTCATTTTTTCGTCTCTACACCATTTTATAAATCACCAAGGGAAGTTTGCCGACTAAACTCTGATTATGATGTAATTAATCTTATGAAGATCTCGGAAAACTATCTTCCAAGAACAAATTTTATCCCAACAATTCCAAAACAATCCTTCAAAGATCTGATAGGAAAGAATCACAATTGGATTAATCAATATCGTGTTTGTTTCAGTAAAATGATCTCGATTACAGGAGAAAGAACCCTTCAACCATCTATTATTCCTCCGAAATTTTCCCACATGGATGGAGTCATTTCAACCTTATTAGAACCAATAATTATGGTTGAGTTTTGTGGGATTTCGTCGTCCTTAGTATCAGATTTCTATATCAAATCCTTAGGTAAAGGAAATTTGTATGATGATACCTTAAAAAATTTATTGCTTGGTTTTTCCAACCCATTGAGGTCAAATATTATTCTAAGGACTTTACTTCTCAATTGTCTTACAATTCATTACCGTAATTTATGGGATGACGTATGGGATGAAACATTTAAGGAATGTGAATGGTCGCAACAAGATCAAAGATTAAAGTCGTTCTCCAAATTAAATAATCAATGGGAAATCAATACACCACTTAGAAATTATTTCGAAAGAAGAATGGCACTTATAGAAATTGATGTGTTGAGTGCAATGGGATTGAAACTGTCGTTAGATGAACTTATTTTAATATATAATGTACAATTCCCCGTTTTACAACAAAACGAAGATGATACTTGGTACGATCAAAAAGGAAATATTGTATTTACATGTTCTAAAGGTCTAACAGGTATTGGTGTTGATCGTCCTGTTTGGAATAGTATTAAAAAATTGAAAGATGGGGAAACCTATGAACACACTATTGAGAAGAGTGAATTGTACTATGGAGAAAAAGTAACCTATTACGCCCCTTTCGAGAAGTGTGACAGAGTTGAAGACTACAAAGTTGCATGGGCACACTTTGAAAAAATATTTAATCAGAACTAATGTTACCATTACAACAGGCATTTGAAGTAAAACAGTCTATACTTGAGTACATCAAGGCAACTTTTAGTTTCAAGGAACGAGAGACTTCAGATTCCTTTTATGGTTTCATTCAAGACGAAGAACATGGGATGTTCAAAGGACCTTATGTGTCTTTGAAATTACCTTTTAAGACGAATGATGAAAGTGAATCCATCCCATTAGATATAAAACCCAACTTCCCCCCTTATAAACACCAATATGAGAGTTTTAAGAGACTTTCTTCTCTCAATGGACATCAACCACAGCCCACTTTGTTAACTACAGGTACAGGGTCAGGAAAGACAGAGTCTTTTCTCTATCCTGTATTGGATTATTGTTATCAGAAAAGAGATCAACAAGGAATAAAGGTGATTATCCTTTATCCCATGAACGCTTTGGCAACAGACCAAGCAAAACGACTCGCTGAAACCATATTTCAAGACTCTCGTTTAAATGGATCTGTAACGGCAGGACTCTTTATTGGAGAAGGAAAGAACAAAGGAAAGTTCCCAAAGAAGATGGGGGAAGTTAATATTATTGAAGATAGAGAGGAGATTATATCCAACCCACCTGATATTCTTCTTACCAACTTCAAAATGTTGGATTATGGATTGATGAGACATCAGTTTCATAACCTTTGGAATTACAACTTTGATAACCCTGAATTACTTCAGTTTTTAGTCCTTGATGAATTACATACCTACGATGGTGCTCAAGGAACAGATGTTGCGAACTTGATTCGTAGACTTAAACTGAAACTAAACCTTTCTAAGGGACATTTATGTCCTGTGGGGACATCCGCAACCATAGGTAAAGGAGAAGACTCGGTTAAACTTCTAACCGAATTTGCATCGGATGTATTCGGAGAAGACTTCGGATCAGATAGTGTGATTACTGAAAAACGTTTATCCCCCGAAGAATTCTTCACTATCAAAGACGATCAGTTGGATTCATATATACCAAGGTTAGTTGGTATTCAACAGAGTAGATTGGGTGTTAACGAGAATTACTCAGATTACATTCTTCGTCAGAAGAGACTGTGGCAAATACCTGAAAACACCACGAAATATGATCTTTCAAATGAACTTAAAAAACTGAAAATAGTAAAGAATATTTCTTCGGTTTGTTCTGATAAGATTGTTTCTCTTACCACTTTACTACAGGGACTAAATCAAATTAATCCATCATTTAATCAATTACCTGATTACTTTGATGAAGGTCAGTTTTCACCAAAGGAGGAGATTATTACTTCCATTCTTGCATTGATTGCAGAGGCGAAGTCTGATCCTAATGAAAGATTTCCATTCCTATTTCTTCAGATTCAGATTTGGATTCGAGAATTGAGTGGATTAGTAAGAGTAGTTTCTGATCAACCTGAATTTACATGGAGAGACAAGTTATCTCCTAAGGAAGATCCTACGGGATTACCCCCATATTACTGTAGAGAATGTGGTTCAAGTGGATGGTTAGCGATCAAACATGACAATAGAAATCAGTTCGAAGTTGATCCACTTGAAGTGTATGAACACTATTTCACTAATCATAAGAACATATATTTCGTAAACACCTACGAAGACAAACACTTTTGCGTCGATGAATTTGAACCTGAGACATCAATTACTCCCTATGTTCATGAGTCTGACTTAAAGTTTGGGGATCAAGATTCTGAACAAAGGGTTCATGTTGTCGCATACAGAAAGGTGAAAGACAAGAAGGGTCAACACGTCTGTCCTGAGTGTAATACTCAAAACTCAATGAGCATTATTGGTACTCGAGTTTCAACGTTGAACTCTATTACTACGAGTCAAATTCTCTCTTCGGATTTAGATGAAAGAGATGAAAAATATAGAAAGGTTCTTGCCTTTACCAATGGAGTTCAGGACGCCGCTCATCAGTCAGGTTTTATTGAAGCAAGAAATTATCGATTCACGTTTAGAACTTCCCTCCAAAAGGTGATCAATGAACAAGATGGACCGATATCCATTGATGGGTTGACGAAGAAATTTATTGATTATTGGAAGTCTAATTCTGACCCCTCTAATACTGATCATAGAGAAGCATACTTCTACAGATTCTTCCCCTCTGATTACATGGGTAAAGCAGATATAGAGGATTACAGAAACATTACAACCAATCAAATTTCTAAGAAGTTTGAAGACGAATTCGACACTCGAATATCGTGGGAAGTTGTGTCTGAGTTCGGTTACAACGGTATGATAGGTCGAACATTAGAAAAGACAGGATCGTCAGCGGTTGGATTTGATACTTCTTTAATTCAATCTACATTCAATCTTATGTCCGATTGGATGAAATCTAATCTGATGGATACCGTAGAGGTAGATGAGTTTACAAAATTTGTTATAGGAATACTTCACCGAATTCGTCTTAGAGGTGGTGTTGATCATGAATACCTATCCAAGTTTAGAAGTAATGATCTTAAACTTTGGGATCTGAATTGGATGAGGGATGGTAGACACTTTTTGAATAGGAATTATCATCCAAAATCAAGAATTCCAAAATTGGTATGTACGATTCCTCAAACACGAGGTGTTCTCGATACTACTCATGCAAGAACTACGAATTGGTTCCATACGTACTTAAGAAAATCCTTTCAACAGGTTCCTGAGAACTCAGCAATGTTCAATGAGTTCTTCTCTCGTTTATTTGAAAACTTGGTGTCTGTAGGTGTTTTAAGTGAAGGGAAGTCGAAAGATGGATCCAACTATGGAATTAACCCTGAACAGATTTTTGTTTCTAAGAACCTTAAGAATTACGAATGTTCCGAATGTTCATCAACACTTCATATCGTTGATGATGAGAACTCATTTGAAGAAGGGTCTTGTTTGAATTATAAGTGTTCAGGACATTATATATCATTTGAGAGAACCAATCTCAACTATTACAACCTTGTTTACAATAGAACAAACTCTCCTCGAATTTACTCATCTGAACATACGGGGGTTCTTGAAAGAAAGGTTCGTGAAAATATTGAAATAGATTTCAAAGAAAGACCTAAATACAATTCTCTAAATTCATTAGTGGCAACATCCACTCTTGAGATGGGGATTGATGTTGGATCCTTGGATAGTGCTATCAATACAAGTATTCCTCCTCTTACCTCTAATTTTCTTCAGAGAGTCGGTCGTGCGGGTAGATCATCGGGATCAGCATTAATCACCAATTTTAGTCAAGGAAAAGAACATGATCTCTATTATTTCCAAGATCCCTTAGAAATGATGGATGGTGATATTAATACACCGGGGTGTTTCTTAAACGCTAAGGATATACTCTATCGTCATTTTACTGCATTTTGTATAGATAGTTGGACAAAACAAGATCCTGAAAAACACCATATTCCCGGTTTCATTAAGAATCTAAATCTATATGGGATAAAACTAACAAGTCTTGACTTTTTCGTAAATCAACTATTAGATTTTGTATTTGACTATCAAAAAGAACTCTTCGAACGGTTTATCAAAATTTATGATGGAAGGGTTGATTCAAAGATTTTCGAAGAAATAAAGACTTCTGTTAGACAGGGAAGTTTCCAACAAAGAATGGTACGAGTGTTCGAAGAACTTAAACAGGAGTTACACTTTATCAGGAATAAGGAACAAGACATTGATAATTACATAAAGGAAAATAACCTTGGAAAGGATGACCAAGAGAGAATTGAATTGGTTTCAGAACAAAAATCATTAAGGTCCTTTAGAAAATCAATTGAAAATAAACTCACCCTCGAATACTTGACTAACGAGGGTATTCTTCCAAACTATGCATTTCCTGAAACAGGGGTTACTCTCAAAGCGCAGGTCTACGGATTTAAACCTGAAGGTGGCGAAAGGGAACCAATTAGAAAGGAATACGAGATCGTTAGATCATCTACTGCGGCACTAAGTGAATTTGCTCCTGATAACGCGTTCTACTCACAAGGGAACAAACTTAACATCTCAGGTCTCAATACATTTGATTGGAGTGGAGAAAGATCGACACTAACCAAAATGAGATTTTGTTCCAATTGTGATTTCATTGAAGAAGATGTCCTTTCCAAAACAAGAGATAGATCTAAAGGATGTCCAAAATGTGAACATGATTCTTTTTTCTCTGAATCTAACGTTCATGACTTCGCACAACTAAAGTCTGTTAAGTCAATCAATACAAGAAATGAGTCTGTTCTCGATGATTCAAAGGATGATAGACTCTCAGAGTATTACAATATCTCTACTCATTTTGATTTTGATGTAAATTCAATTGAAGGTACGTGGGGTATGAAGAAAATTCCTTTCGGAATTGAATTCGTAAAAGATGTTGAAATAACCAAAGTCAATTTGGGATCCAACGTTTTAGACTCTAATCATATTACGATTAACCAAAGAGAAGAAGTCCCTCGTCATGGGTTTGTTACCTGTGTCTATTGTGGAAAATCCACATCTAAGCCGAGAGAAGTAATGAATTTTGAAAAGAAAAAATTCCATTACGGATACTGTAAACACAAAGAGACAAATTACTCGGGTTTACCAAACGAGATCTTCAAAGAGGTATACCTGTATAGAAAGGTTAAAACGGAATCTCTTAAAATACTACTGCCAGTTCAAGAGTTTCAAAATGAGTCCACCCAATTGATGTTTAAATCAGGTCTTGAACTTGGACTCAAGAAATATTACAAAGGGAATCCATCCCATATAGGGTTTGAATTTTACTCAGAACACAATAAATCAACAGGCAGATTTGATCGGTATTTGGTGATGTTTGATAAGGTTCCTGGTGGTACAGGATACCTTCAAAAATTGTTTGACCCAAAAGAATTCACTGAGTTATTGACTAAATCCTATGAGTCAATCAGAGATTGCTCTTGTAAAAATGAAGGAAAGGATGGGTGTTATCGATGTATTCTATCCTATTCCAACCAATATATAAGAGATGAATTAAGTAGAGAACACGCTGAACACCTCTTTGGAAAAATTGTGAAATCATCCAAGGATTGGGAGGAAGTTAATCAAGGAATCTCTTCTTTAACTAAGACGGGGATGATTGAAGAAAGTGAACTTGAGTTAAAGTTCATTTATTCTCTCAAATCTTATGTTGAGATACATCCGGAAAAAAACCTAAAGTTTAAAGAGTCTAAAGAAAATGGTATTCAAGTGTATCATTTAACTCTGCCTATAGAAAACGGCTCCGTTACTTACTTGATAAGGCCCCAAGTTGAATTAGGTGAAAGAGATGGAGTTTCTAATTCTACTAGATCAGATTTTTACTTCAAGTGTGTCGAGGTAATACAGAATCTGCAAGTGATAAATGATATTGAAGTCATTCAGTCGTTTCAAGATTTAGCAGTCTACTTGGATGGATACACTTATCACGCTTCAAAAGAGCATCTGAGATTCTATGACGATCTTGAGAAGCGTAATTCAATTGAGGAAACACCCAATATTTCACATTGGTCACTATCATGGACGGATGTTTTGTTGTTTGAAGACGGATTATTTGACGCCTTTTATTTAGACGTTAAAAAATATAGAAAGTGTAAGCAGTTGTTAGATCAACTCCCACTTCAGTCTGAAATTGATCTAAATATTTTAAAAGCGAAAAACTCAATTGAAAGACTACTTTGGTGGTTGACCTCCAATAAGACAACAGATGTAACCCTCGGATACTTTCTTGCTTTATTTCAAGAGTTGCCCGGCAAAAATCTAGTCTCAATGGAAGATGTTTCTGAATTCCATAATTATAATGTTCCCTTTTCTAGGAAGTATGCTTTGGCACCTAGCGCATCAACCTATATGATTTCAGATTTAACTCAATCAAATGAACTTTTTAAATCAAGGGTTCTCGTTAAAATTGGTGATTTAAGCCCATCGGTTTCATTTTTGGTCAATGAAATGAGCGATATCAATAAAGTTACTTGGGAAAATTTTCTTCGGCTTTATTCCTTACTCAGTAAACTGCGATAGACTTGAAAGATTGTAGATTAATTAAAAAATGTTTTACGATCAAGACTTCAACGGACAATACGAAAAAGACAATGTATCTAATAAAAACGTCAAACTATTACTGTTCCTAGCCCCAGATCTAAAAGAATCTGTACGTTCAATATCTAAGGAACTTGGAGTAAGCATGAATGAGGTAATACGTAGATCTATTTATTATTCAATTCACTTCTCCAAGAAAGAAGATTTATAGAGTTTTCTAACGTATTATTCTAAGTACCCGAGGGATCCCCATTACGTTACGTGCGATGAATCATTCTAAATGAATGAATACATGGTTTTATAGAATTAAGTCAGGCATATCTTCAACGGAAAGGCTGCTAACTTCGATACCTCGCAAATAAATAAGAGAAACTTGAATATTACTATGTCCCATTACTTCTTTGACCTTTTGAATTGATCCTGTTTTTTCAAAAACGTTAATGGCACCAGTGTGACGAAAAGAATAAAGAGTAACATTCGTTAAATCAAACTCTGACTGATTCTTGTAACGAGACCAAAGTGTATTAAAGTAATCTCTGTTGTAAGGACCTTTTCTCGTTCCGAAGAGATATTTGGATTTTGAACGATCAAGAATCTCTATCTCTTTATTGATAAAACCAGGAATGGGGACCACCCTGTTCCTACCGGTTTTGTTTCTTGCACCGTCAAGACTTGCTCCGCACGGCTCGAACCAAGGACCCTCTGATTAACAGTCATAAACGTCTGTAGTATTGCTTTAGTTGTGAATATACTGAAAACATTGGGATTCTGGAATTACACGTGATTCCAAACGTGTGTTCGGAATAT
>Ga0209532_1001927_pt1 | contig 15316 bp, 15 predicted proteins | sample COG_02_FD_184746 | JGI IMG/M metagenome (GOLD analysis project Ga0209532, IMG submission 184746) | Pelagic Microbial community sample from North Sea - COGITO 998_met_02 (SPAdes) (version 2) | ecosystem: Environmental > Aquatic > Marine > Neritic zone/Coastal water | place: Helgoland, sampling... | reverse complement strand
ATTACGATGAAACTTCATTGATAATATACCGAAACTTACCATTCGGCTCACTATTGAGAGTTTTATGTTCAGAAAAATTCACCTTACTGAAATATTGCATCAAGTTACTTATTAACTTTTTACGAAGTTCATCATCAATTGACATTAAACATTGTATTCTTAAATCAATTTCACCTGGAAGATATTGAACAACCTGGAATTTTTGTACGACGTTTGAAAGTATACCTATTTCATAAAATATGTCGGTAAAAAACACACCATGAACCTTATTACCATTTATCAGGGTTATTGTGTCAGTACTGCGTCCTTCAATAGACTTCATTAGGGGCTGCTTGACACCACAGGTACAGTCTTCATCTGTTATAGTAGCTATATCACCATTTTCATAACGTAATAATGGCATAATATAATTATTCAAGTTAGTGGTAATTAATCTACCAGATTGATTTATTAGCTGTCTATTCTCGTTATCTAAAATTTCACAAATTACATGTTCATGATTAATATGCAATCCCTGATGTTTTGCACATTCATAGGCTATTCCCGATATTTCACCACATCCGTATTGGTCATATACTGGAACTTTAAAAACATTCTCTAAATATTCTCTATTATTCGGTAGCAAAGTTTCTGTTGTTGTTGATATAGCTTTTAACCTGTCAAACTCCCAATTATTACTTTTAACGTACTTAGCAAAGTCTAATAAAGAGGATAAATATCCCTTTATCAAATACGGATTTTGCCTCGATATTCTATCATAATAAATAGATGCTGTCTTTTCATTAATATTAAATGAATTTAAAACGATATTATTCTGGACATATTGAGTCAAGTTATCTTTAATTTTACTTTTGAGAGAATCAGACAAGACCGTTCTTGCACCCCAGAATGTAGTGACAGGATCAAAATATTCTAAACCCATCCATTCAAACCACCTATAGTATGAGGCCCATGTGAACGACCTATCGTTTACATCTTTATATACCAAAGTCGGCGTCCCTGTCGTGCCGCCAGTTTTACTTTTCCTTATATACTTCCTATCAAACGTTCTTGAAATTAAACCTGCATTTTCTTTCTGTAAAGTCTCCTTAGTCAAAACCGGAATTTTCCATATATCATCAACGCTATTAATATCTGATGACTTTAGCTTTATCTTGCCGAATAATTCCTCATAGTATGGGACATTCTTGGACGAATAATCGATCAAACTTTTAAGTTTTCTCAACTGATATTCGCGAATTTTTGTCTCATCCCAAAACTGACTTTTTTTTAGGAACGTCAAGGTCTCCATAATAAAAGTTCTGTTCACCTTATCCTGAACAGGAAATCCTACATTTTTTGCTAGCCACTCTCTGCTGTTATTCATTTGTAATAAGATGCTTATTTTTTCATATATCTTCGAATTTTATCCCGATTTAATGATTTCATTTTTTCGTATAAAGAAAGATCATTAATTAGCAAATAAAATAGTATGGGACTAATCTTACGATGTATGAAGAAATATATACTCCAAATTGCACGCGATTCATGCAATTTAAATAAATTATTCCTCATCATCATTTTTAATCTGTAAATGTGATACGGGATGATTTCGTCACCTTCATTTTTCCAAAAAGATATTTTCACTGAATAACGCGCTTTGCTAAAAGAGACAATAGGTATTATTATATTTTTTCTTCTTCTTGACATATTGTAGTTCTTTCCCTCAAAACAAAAATCCGAAAAACAAAAATTTCCAAGGCTATAAAATATATGTTTCCCTTTGTATATCTCAAAAGGCTGGATCGTATGTGAATGATGTCCAATGATTAAATCAGCTCCAGAATCTATCAATTGGCGTGCAATTTTAGGTTGCTCCCAATCCGGGTATAGTCCCCCTTCAACTCTTCCCCCCCAATGCATAAGTAACACAATATGATCTACCTCTTTTCTTATATCTTTTATACAATCTACCGCCTTTTCTAAATTAAAAGTGTTTAGAAAGACCTTCGAGTTTTTTGGTAAGTTAGGGTTGGTATCGTTATCCACATAATTTAAAAACCCAATCTTTATATCATTAACCGTTTCAATATGAGGTTTGCCGTATTTCTCTTTTTCTAACGACGCTCCTAAAAAATCTATATTATTTTTATCTAAGAAATCTGTCGTCTTAATAAAACCATCTTCCAAGTGATCATAAATATGATTATGTGCTAAAGAGACAAGACTTACATTAAGCGTGTTAAGGTAATTTAATGTTTTTTCTGTTGTAGTCAATCTAGGCTTCTTAGTCAAATTTTCTCCTTGACTACCTTTAGCCATACATTCCAAATTGCCAATAACAATATTTGAAAGGAATAATTTCTTTGCGATTTTCGAAAAAGGATTTGATCCTTTCTTGTACCTCTCAATATATTCGTCATTTAAAGAAATGTCTCCCAAGAAAACAACTTGTGCTTTATCCATGCTTACAAACCTCTGTGTATAGTCTAATGTGTTTTTCGGAACAAACTTCAATTGAGTACTTATTACTAAACTTGTTATGATTATTATTTTTCATTATATCAATCTGACTGGGTTCAAGTAAACGAAATTCTGCAATAGCCTCTAATATATCTTGCTTTGTCAACCCCTTGGCTAGAAACCCATTTATTTTGTTATCAATTACATCCAAAATCCCACCAACAGGGCTAGATATAATTGGCAATCCCACAGATAAAGCTTCCAAAATTACTATCGGTAAACCTTCGTGACGAGAAGTCAGAACCAAAGCATCGACGGAATTCATGTAATCAAAAATATTTTTCTTTTTCCCTAAATACTGAATACGATTATTTGTTAAAGCGCTATGCCTAATAACTGTAGTTTTGGTCTCTTCATTACCATCTCCAATTATTATGAGTTTAGAATCCGCTAATGAGGCATCACTAAACACATCTAGCAATAGCGGAATATTTTTCTGGTAACTAAAACGACCGACAAAAAGGTATATATATTTATACCCGACCTTTAGTTTTTCTATCTCCTTTTTTAAATCCTCATAATATTGCTTATTATTTTCTCTTTTTATACCGTTTTCTATTTTATAAAAGTGAAGTTTCGGGAATTCTTCATGAAACAGTTTATATATACCTTCAGTAAGACATATGTTCGAGACACGACGGTAAAAAGGTAACCTATTAAAGTTCGCCAACAACTTTTTATGAGGGCCAAATGTATTATGTATAGTAAAAAAGAACTTAGTTTTTTTAAATAATGGAATCAGGGGTAAAAAATAGTACATAGACATATTTAAATGTATATGAACAACATTTGGCTCTTGACTTCTTACAAGTTTGTATAATTTCGATAAAACATTTAAGTCAAATCCTTTTTTCTTACCCAAAGTCAACAAATTAACTCTTTTACTTAAATACTGAGGCGGGTACATCCAGTCCTCAATATCCTTAATACTAATTAGTAATACTTGATTGCTCAAAGACAATTCATTGGATAGTTCCACAACAAATTTTTCTGCACCGCCATTTGCAAGCGATGAGATTACCTGGACTATTTTCATTTAAGCATCCATTTTCTTGCAGCTGACGTAAACGCTGCTACTGAATTTACCTTCTTTCTTGTATGGAACAACAGTTTTAAATTCTGCAAAACCATAGAGCATTGGAAAAATTTCATCCATAATTTTAAAATTTGCATCTTCAATCAAATCTGACATCACTCCGGCTATCATTGGTTGTGGATCAATACCAACAGTCTCACAATTTATATCCTTGATGGCTCGTTTAATAGAATATCCAGTGCCGCAACCTAAGTCTAGGAACAGTTTATCATTTGGAATATACTTAACTATACTATCCCATTCAACATCTCTAATTTCTTTTGTATTTTTGTTAGTCATTTCAGCAGAATTATAACCAAATCTATATACTCGATTTAAAAAATTCTTCATATGCATAATTTTAACCTATTAAATACAATTTTAATAACATTATATACTGCTTAATTGAAAATTTATAATTACATTTTTTGAGCTTCGTATAATATAATTTTTGCAGTCCTCTATCTCCTAAAATATAGGCATCGTTAAAATTCATTAAATTATATTTCATGTTGATTCTTTTCCTTATGTCTTCGCTATCACAGAAATTATTTAGAAAGTAATAATATATGCTATATATTTTGTTGTGAAAATCATTTAACTTAACAGCATTTTGCGTTCTGCTCATAGACTCTGGAAGCAATCTATATGTAGCCGTTACCACATCCATGTATTTGATTTTAGAATAATAAGACAGCATCAACCAAATTGAGATATCTATCATCTTCCAATTTGAAGTCATAATAGTTTCATTACCCAAATAGTACTTTGAAAGGAGATCCCTCCTAAGGCAAACTGTCATTGTTTTTATCGAGTGTGACGGATCCATTAAGAATTGGAAAATATTGCCACTCGGAATAACTATATCATTTCTTTTATTATAAGCAATGGTTAATTCTCCTGTTTTTTGATTGAAATGGTTTACATCACTATGAACTAAGCCATAATCTGGATTGGCTTCTAGAAAATCTACTTGCTTTTGTAGTTTGAAAGAGTCTGTCCAATAATCATCCCCTTCACAAAAAGCTAAATATTTTCCTTTGCTCGCTTTAATAATAGTAATTTCGTTTTGTGTTGACCCTACATTTTTATCACCAGAAAACAATCTTATTTTATTAGGCTGCTTTTTACGATATTCTTCAATAATATTTCGGGTATTGTCTGTTGAAGAATCTTCACCTATGACTAATTCGAAATTAAACTTGGTCTCCTGATCTAAGACACTTTCGATAGCTTTTGAAATATATTTGTCATGGTTGTAAGTAACCATTATTACACTTACCATGATTTCCGCCATTATTTAATAAATTTTACATCGAATCGATAATGTGCATTAATAAAGTCTGTAGGCTGATAAACTATTAATGTTTCAGAAAAGCCTAAATATTTACCCAACTTTAAAAAAAACTCTTCATTGTACCAGTTACCAATAATTGGCTTACCAGCAGCTATCGAATCAAAATAGGCCTTTTCATAGCTATCAATGTTAAAATAGTCAAATTTCCTATCTAAAAGCGGTACATCACCAATATATATTATACCTCCTTCGCTAAGCCATGAGAATATTTTTTTTAACAGGCTTACAACTTCTCCTTCATCGAAATGTTGAATTGCAAAATAAAAGATAACTTTTGTAAATGCATTCGCCGGAAAATTGAGAGTTAGGATGTCGCTAGCAATTTTTTGTATATTTTTTCTATACGGGATACTTGCCAATAATTTTTCTGAAACATCCACAGCTACAACTCTTTCAACCTGTTCCGAAAAAGGAATACAAATAGCACCCGAACCTGCACCAATATCTAATAGTACATCATGTCTTTGCAATTTCAATTGACTCCTTAAAAAGAGAAGACATTGATACCATTTCTCATCGCTTATCGGCTCTCCTGCAATTGTTCTTCCAATTTTCTCATGCAACGATTTCCTCTCTATAATATCGCTGTTATTCCAAAAGTTTATCCAATAGTTGCTCATTATGTTTATATAAGTCTATAATTGTTCAATAAGTCCTTGGTTCTATCTTTTCCGTTGTGCATCAGAACATCGATGATAGAGAGGTTTGGATGAAAATTAGCCGAAAACTGTTTATATTCAATTTCTTCCGTATCAACAAAGTATAAATCTATTCCATTCTCTTTGAATTTGATTTTGTCGTACAAAGCACGTCCACCAATAGCATTCACAAAAACATCTGCATTTTCATATTTACATATTTCAAATACACGCATCAATTTTGCCTCGTATTTTATACCTTCCATCATCCCATCCGCTATTTTTCGTTCCAAAGGCAGAAAGTGTTGATTATCATATTGTATTTCGGTATCTAATTCAAGATAATCTGCTATTTTCTTTACTATTTTCGAATTGTAAATAAACAGCTTATCCGAATCAATATTGATACATTCTTCAATTAAAAGATACGACTCATCAAAAAATAGGCTTCCCTTGTAATTAAGAAATACTTTATTTAATAACTTTCTTCGCCAGTTAAAACTAGTATTAAGCTCTATTTCATGAATTTTTTTATTTGAACTTCGGCCATCTACCATCACCGAAAGATAACTCGGGTTTCCATCTTTAATTAATACTCGATTTCTATTCATCCATCCATCCTTTATATAGTCTAAGTTTTCATAAAGAATGTATTTATCAACAGCGTTAATCGCCTGAAAATACCCAATAAATGGAAAAAAATAAGGTTGCATTATTGCTAATTTCATTTTTCTAGCAGTTGTAAAGAATAATTATGCTGGTTGTTTTCTTCTATTTTTTTGATCAAAAAATATCTCTTTGACGTAAATGTAATCTTTCATTTTAAAAATTTCTGCCAGACCGAAAAATAATCCTATACCTACAGTCATTTGAATAATCAAAATTTGATAACAAGGTAAAATCATTAGGACTTCTAACATATAAACCGTAGATCCAATTATTATTGCTAAAGCAAAAGATGGTGAAATATCCACTAATTGCTCCCAACTAGAATAATTAACATACTTACCTGAATAATAACTATTTATAAGATAGCAAATTGTTGCAAGAATGATCATTCCTATAATCATTGTTTTTATTCCAAGAAAAATCCCAAGAAAAATTACCGGAATTGCCAAGATTTTCTTGATAATTTCAAGCTTTAATATAATATCCGATCTTCCTTGAACTTGCAGCATATTTAGATTAATTGCATGTAGAGGGTATTGCATCCCGATAAAACTGAGCAATTGTAGATAAATTACTGAGGGCAACCATTTTTCTCCAATTAAAGTTAAAATGAGTGGCTTTGCGCTGGCAGCTAAAATTGTCATTGCCGTAAAACTTAATAGCATGGTGCTTTTAATAATTTTCTGGTAGGATGACTTCAATCTCGGTATATCATCTTGTATTTTAGTCAACGCGGGGTAGCTTACACGCTGAATAACTCCAGTAATATTTTGTGATGGTAAATTATTAAATTGTTCTGCTCTAGTATAAAATCCTAAATCAGCAGCAGAAAAAAACTTTCCTATCACTATTAGGTAAACATTTCGGTACAACCCATCAATTAACCCACTAAGCATAAGTTTATAACCAAAGGAATACATTTCCTTAAAAGAGTTCAGGCTAAATATAAATGAAGGTTTCCATTTGTTCCAAAGCCATAGGAGCAAGGAGGTAAATAGAAACTGTGCCAAAGATTTATAAACTAGACTCCAAACTCCATAATCATTGTAAGCCATGGTTATTGCAATTATACTAGAAATCAAGGAAGCAAAAATCGAAATTTTTGTCTGCAATTTAAAATTGATTTCTTTAATTAGTCTGGCTCTTTGAACAATAGCAAAAGCATTTACAATGATTCCAAGGCTAATAACTCTAACAATTAAAGTCAATTGAGTCTCTTCAAAAAATTGACTGATTAAGGGAGCGGAAAGAAATAAAACGAAATAAATAAAGAAACCAACAAACAAATTAAAATAGAAAACAGTAGAGTAGTCAGCCTGCGAACAGTTTTTTTTACGAATCAATGCTTGAGTAAAACCACTATCTATCAACGATTGAGATATTCCAACAAAAATCGCAACCATACCTATTAGACCAAAATCACTTGGTTCTAACAAACGAGCAAGTATAATTCCGATAACAAATGTTAATCCGAGTTTAGAGAAATTATCAATAAAACCCCAAAATAAGCCTGAGGTGGTTTTTTGTTTCAAACTACTCATCTAATAATTATTGCTTGATAAGACTTAGTATTAGTTAGTTAATCGTTCTCAAGATTGTATCGCATATAAGCTTTGTGTCATCCTCATTTAAACCATAATAAAGAGGCAAACACATAACACGGGGTGCAATGCTATCACATACTGACATATTTATTTCAGAAACATAGCCTAGTTTATTAAGAGACGGGTAAAAATATCTTCTAGGGTAAATATTTCTATCATTTAGTGCTTTTTGAGTTCTTAGTAAATCTTCTTCTGTTTTAAATAAAACAGGATAGTATGAGTAATTCCAAGAAGTATGCTCTCTAATTTGCAATTTTTTTAAACTATTAAAATCTAACCGTCTATCATAATAATCACAAATTCGCTTTCTGTCTCCAATGATGCTTGGCAAAAAGGGTAAAACGCTTAAACCCATTGCTGCTTGTAGTTCACTCATTTTAGCATTAATACCAACACAATGAAAATTTAATGGCCCATCATGACCAAAATTGTGACGATAATACAGTTTATTATATGTCTTTTTATCTTTACAAAATAATGCACCTCCCTCGCCTGTGTGAAATAGCTTAGTTGCATGAAAGCTACATGTACTAACATCGCCGTAATTAAAAATTGACACCCCTTTGTAGGTAACTCCGAAGCAATGCGCAGCATCGTAGATCACTTTTAATTTATACTTTCGCGCAATTTCTTCAATAGCCTCTACAGCACACGGATTTCCATAAACATGAGTAGCCAAGATAGCTGTAGTTTTTTCTGAAATTGCCGCCTCAATCTTCGTCTCATCTATCGTCAAATATTCTGGATGAATATCTACAAAAACAGGAGTACATTTCTCCCAAACTATTGCAGAGGTTGTAGCCACATAAGAAAAAGGCGTCGTTATTACTTCCCCCTCATTCGCGAATGCATTGAGGGCTATTTGTAACGGAAGTGTACCATTTGTCGTTGGTATTATATGATGGATACCTAAGTATTGTTTTAGTTTTAATGCTAAATCAATATTTAAGTTCCCGCCATTCGTCAACCATTGATTTTCCCATATTTTATCTACGTAAGACTTATAGTCTTCTTTGGGAGGGAAAAATGTTTTTGTCACAGTAATCATAGAGCCACATCCGCTAATTAATTTATAATAATCGACTTCAAATAAGTATAATACTCACCCTTTAAGTCAATAATATGTTCTTCAAGATCTTCTTTTTTTATCCACTTATAGTTTAGAGCAATCTCTTCTAGACACGCAATTTTAAGACCAGTACGCTTTTCAACAGCCTTTACAAATTCCGTTGCCTCAGTTAGAGCTTCGTGAGTTCCAGTATCTAACCACGCGAATCCTCTACTTAAAATTTCCATTTTTAATTGTGATTGTTCTAAATAGCATTGATTAACTGACGTAATTTCTAATTCGCCTCTTTCGGACGGAATTACGTTTTTCGATATTTGAATTACAGAATTTGGGTAAAAGTACAAACCAACAACTGCATAATTCGATTTAGGATTCTTTGGTTTTTCCTCAATACTAACTACATTTTTCTTATCGTCAAATGTAGCAATACCGTAACGTTCTGGATCTTTAACATAGTTGCTAAAAACCACAGCTTTATTCTCTTCTTCAACCGTTTGAATAGCATTTTTCAGCAATTTTTGAAATCCAGCACCATAGAAGATATTATCTCCCAATACCAAGCACACATTGTCATCACCTATGAACTCCTCCCCAATGATAAAAGCCTGGGCCAAACCATCCGGTGAAGTCTGCTCCAAATATTCAAAAGACACGCCGAAATGCTTGCCGCATCCTAATAAACTCCTAAAATTTGGCAAATCGCCGGGCGTAGATATAATTAAAATCTCTTTTATGCCTGCCAACATTAAGACTGAAATAGGATGATAAATCATAGGCTTATCATAAATTGGCAATAATTGTTTGCTCACACTAATAGTCAGAGGGTGTAAACGAGTTCCAGAGCCTCCTGCCAGGACAATACCTTTCATGAAATTTTATATATAATTAATCGCGTCAATGTTTAAGTAATAAAAGGATGTTTTGTTAACCCTTTAACGGCAAAAGGATGATATTCCCCTTTTAAACCAATTGGTTCCGAATTCCTTATTGAATGAACTATTTCTATTGCTTGTCTTGCTTCATCAAGGCCATATCCATTACCTTCAAGAATACCCTCATAAACTCGGGTATGTAAATTAGTGAATCCTTCACTAAATTCTAACTCTTCTCCTTCAATAGTTATACTTCTATACGTTCTTTGTCCTTTTGCCTTCACCTCATCAGGTACTAAATTATAATTTATCGATAAAAACCAACGTACTCTTGCTCTTTCAAATTCTAAGTAACCGGAGGCTCTATCATGCGATTGAACATGAACTATATTTTCTTTAACATCTCCAAAAATCCAAGATAACATATCGTAAAAATGAACACCAATATTTGTTGCAATTCCACCAGATTTACTCACATCGCCTTTCCACGATGTATAGTACCAATTTCCTCGGGAGGTCAAATAGGTTAAATCTACATCAAACACCTTATCTTTTGGAGCGGATTCCACTTTTTTCTTTAGTTCGATAATACTTTCATGAAGTCTGAGCTGAAGTATATTCCAAATCCTATGACCAGATTCTCTTTCCATTTTAGAAAGTGCATCCAAATTCCAGGGATTGAGCACCAAAGGCTTTTCACAAATAGCATCAGCTCCTCTTCTAAGTGCCATTCGGATATGAGAATCATGTAAATAGTTAGGTGTGCAAATACTTACATAATCTAATTCAATACCTGCGTCATATTTAAGCTTTTCAAGATGTCTATCAAACCTCTCTGGCTCCACAAAAAAGTCCGCCTCAGGAAAATAACTATCCATTATTCCAACACTATCAAAACGATCTAGAGCTGCCAGTAGATTATTCTTTGTTTCTATTATTGCCTTTAAATGTCGTGGGGCGATGTAACCAGAAGCCCCTATCAGTGCGAAATTTTTCATCTATCGTATTCTTATTACTATATTGTTGTTTAAATGGTATTCCTGTTTACTCTCAAAACATATAGCCTTACCATTTTCATCGAAATCTAGTCGATGTCCATATTCACTTACCCATCCAATGTGCTTAGAAGGATTTCCAACTACTAATGAGTAATCACATACTTCTTTCGTTACCACCGCACCCGCTCCAATAAAAGCGTATTTTCCTATATTATTCCCGCAAACAATCGTGGCATTAGCTCCAATGCTAGCACCTCTTCTAACTACAGTGGATTTATAGTCATTTCGTCGATTCACTGCGCTTCGAGGGTTTATAACATTCGTGAATACCATAGAAGGTCCCAAAAAAACATCATCTTCACATTCTACCCCAGAATAAATAGATACATTATTTTGAACTTTTACATTGCGACCCAAGATCACATTTGGAGAAATCACAACATTTTGACCAATATTACAATTTTCTCCCACCACCGCATCAGTCATTACATGAGAAAAATGCCATATTTTAGTATTGATGCCTATGTGACATCCCTCATCAATAACAGCGGTTTCGTGCGAATAATATTTTCTTTCTTCCATATTACAATTTTCTATCGACAATATGTTTGGGAAGTATACCCTTTACATCATAAACTACCGATTTATTCTTTAACAAATGTGAGAGATTCAAATCCTTGAATTCAGTATGTGCAACTGTTAAAACAACTGTATCAAATTTAATATCAGGTATTTTCTTGAATGATAATATTCCGTATTCTTTCTTTACTTCATCCTCATTAGCCCAGGGATCGTAAACTGTAATGTTGGTTCCGTATGATTTCAAAGCATTAATTACATCAACTGCTTTTGTATTCCTTATATCCGGGCAATTCTCTTTAAATGTAATTCCTAATACCAGAGTTCTTGCTTCTTTAATTTGAATGTCTTTTTTAATCATACACTTTATTACTTCAGACGCTATGTAATTGCCCATTCCATCATTTAATCGTCGGCCAGCGAGAATTATTTCAGGGTGATAACCGTATTCTTGTGCCTTCTGAGCTAGGTAAAACGGATCTACTCCTATACAATGACCTCCAACCAGTCCTGGCTTAAATGGTAAAAAATTCCATTTAGTCGCTGCAGCCTCAAGTACATCATTAGTATCTATGTCCATAAGGTTGAATATTTTAGCAAGCTCATTTACAAAAGCAATATTTACATCACGTTGAGAATTCTCAATAACTTTCGATGCCTCAGCTACTTTAATTGTAGGAGCCAAATGGGTACCTGCTGAAATAACAGATTTATAAAGAAGATTGACCTTTTCGCCAATTTGAGGAGTTGACCCTGAAGTAACCTTCAATATCTTTTCAACTGTATGTTCTTTATCCCCAGGATTGATTCTCTCAGGAGAATAGCCTGCAAAAAAATCTTTATTAAATCTGAGACTCGAAACTCGTTCCAATACAGGAACACAATCATCTTCTGTAGCTCCTGGATATACAGTAGATTCATAGATTACTATATCACCCTTTTTTAGTACCAAACCAACTGTTTCACTAGCTTTAATTAGAGGTGTTAAAACTGGTCTGTTATTAACGTCCACAGGCGTTGGCACGGTAATAATGTAATAATTGCAATCTCGAATCGCTTCTATTTGATTAGTACAAAATAATCCATTCGAATCAGTCGCTTCAGCAACAATAACCGATTTTAGTGTTTCGTTATCCACCTCAAGCGTAGTATCCACACCTGACATCAATTCAGCTACTCTATCAGTATTTATGTCGAACCCTACGACCGAATATTTAGTGGCAAATAGTCTCGCTAGTGGCAGACCAACGTATCCTAATCCTATTATAGCTATTTTTTCCTTTTTCATTTTTTTCTTAAATTATTCCAATACCATTCCACAGTTGCCTCAAGTCCTTGCTCTAAGTTATGTCTTGGGTTATATTTTAATTTTTCTTTTGCTTTTGTAATACTCGCATGAGAGTGCGGAATATCTCCATCTCTATTATGACCATGAATTACCTTAATTTCAGATATTCTTGGATCAAAATTCGATAAATAAAGTTTTAGGAGCCTAACCAAATCATTCAAGGTATTACGATTTCCATAGGCGACATTATATACTGTATTAATCGCATTCTCATCGGTCGTAACAAGACTTAATAAATTCGCCTGAATTACATTATCGATATACGTAAAATCTCTTGAATTATTCCCATCCCCATTAATAATAGGAGATTCGCCGCTTACTAGCTGCCGTATAAATTTGGGAATTACCGCTGCATATGCCCCATCAGGGTCTTGCCTTTTACCAAACACATTAAAGTATCGCAATCCAATAGTTTCAAGTCCATATATTTCGGAAAATATATCAGCATACATTTCGTTAATATATTTGGTCACAGCATAAGGAGACAACGGCTTGCCTATATTATCCTCCACCTTTGGCATAATTTCCGAGTCGCCATACGTAGATGAACTCGCAGCATATACAAACCTCTTCACACAATTATCTCTTGCCGCAATTAACATATTTAAAAACCCGCTTACGTTGACCTCGTTAGTCAATATTGGATTCTCAATCGACCTAGGAACTGACCCTAATGCCGCATGATGTAATACAAAATCAATATCTTGACATGCTTCCTTACAATCCTCTAAATTTCTGATATCACCTTCGATGAGCGTAAAGTTTGGATTGTTTATGAATGACTTTATGTTTTCGTGTTTACCTAATTCAAAATTATCAAGGCAGACTACTTTATTACCTTTATTCAGGAGTACTTCACATAAATTTGATCCTATAAATCCAGCACCTCCTGTGATTAGTATTTTTCTGTTTCTTATTTCGATTTCCATTTTCTGTATTTAATCCAAATTAGAGAGAAACAATTTAATTCTATTAATAATTATTTCTTGGGAAGAATTCTCATATTCCGTATGAATAGGTAATGATAAAACCGATTTACACAATCGCTCAATATTCTCAATTTCAAATCCATTCTTTACGTATTTAGAAAATGCTTTTTGCTTGTATAGCGGGACCGGATAATAAACATTCGTTGGAATACTATACTCTTTCAAATAACCAATCAAATTGTCTCTTATTTCTGGCTGAATTTGTATCGTATACTGATGAAAAACATGTGTCGAATTAAACTGCCTTTTAGGGATTGATAATTCACTAGTCCGCGAAAAAGCTTCATCATAATTCAATGCCATTTTATTTCTCGCAGATATATAGCTATCTAAATAATTTAATTTAATATTTAAAATTGCTGCTTGTATTGAATCTAATCTTGAGTTACAACCGATTATTTCGTGATGGTATTTTTTATTTTGACCATGGTTTGCAATCATTTTTAACTTTTTAGCGATTTTATCATCATTGGTAAACATGGCTCCACCGTCTCCGTAGCACCCCAGATTTTTTGATGGAAAAAAAGAAGTTGTACCGATGTGTCCTATGGTACCCGCGCTTTTCACCGTCCCATTACTAAAGGTATACTTAGCGCCAATTGCTTGCGCGTTATCTTCGACGACATATAAACCAAATTCATCCGCCAAATTCATAATTTCTTCCATATCACAGGACTGCCCATAAAGGTGAACAGGAACTATTACCTTTGTCTTATTTGTTATGTGGGGTCTAATAATATCTGCTGTAATATTAAACGTATTAGGATCAACATCCGTCATAACTAACGTTAATCCCAATAGAGAAATAACCTCTGCGGTAGCCACATAGGTAAAAGAAGGACAAATAACTTCATCACCTGGCTTTAGTGACAATGCCATGAGTGCTATTTGGAGCGCATCAGTCCCATTGGCACATGGTATTACATGTTTAACATCAAGATATTGTTCTAATGACTTTGAAAACTCTTGGACTATTGGGCCGTTTATAAAGTTAGTCGATTCAATAGTTTGAATAACTGCTGCGTCTATTTGATCTTTAATTTTATTGTACTGACCACTAAGATCAACCATTTCAATCTTGCTCATGTTTTATTCGCTGATTTATCTTATTTCACCTCACATTGTGAGTTTTTGATTTAAAACTAACCAAATTTGTTTCAAACTTTTTAAAGTTATAACAAGGTTACCCACGACCGGGCAATTATTGTTTGTCCCCTTTTTGCCAGACTAATAGCGCAGTTTCTGGGTCTATCTCCGTACCGCTGCTGCTCACCTTCCAGGTAATTGTCTTTTGAATTAGGGATTCTACCTTAACCATAAGCTCACCCAGATAATCCGTATCTAGTTCCTCACCCACCAAGGTTACTTCGAGCTCATCGCTGTTAATGCCGATCGCTAGAGCACCTGTAATCCATACTTGCTCTAACGTATCGCCAATGCGAGAGACCACACGAGAGACCAATTGGTCGATGCCGGTCACTTTGCGTAGCATGTTCGATAAATCTGTGGTGAGTGGGTGGGCGGTGTTGACGCTGTAGACTTTGCGTCTTCCCTGTTCTTCGGCCGAGAGGAGGCCTGCTTCTTCTAGGCGGTTGAGCTCCACACGTACACTGTTG
>Ga0209532_1001926_pt1 | contig 15317 bp, 8 predicted proteins | sample COG_02_FD_184746 | JGI IMG/M metagenome (GOLD analysis project Ga0209532, IMG submission 184746) | Pelagic Microbial community sample from North Sea - COGITO 998_met_02 (SPAdes) (version 2) | ecosystem: Environmental > Aquatic > Marine > Neritic zone/Coastal water | place: Helgoland, sampling... | reverse complement strand
CATTCATCAGTTGATAAAAAGTTAGCTGTATGGAGGCAAGAATACTTGAAACGTAGGTCAGAACCCAAAAAGTATGAGCCTATGTTGTATTTTTTGGATTTGTACTAGTTAAATAGTCATTTTTATTTCCTTCAGCATCTCATATTAGCAATAATGCGGTAAAGCGTAATAAATTATTGCTAATATGAGCCTAAAATATTGCTTATCACTACTAGGCAGAATATTAGTTTTAACTTGCTAGGTCTAATAATCAATATGGTCGTTATCCATTACTTCGCCAGTCATGTGAACTGTAAGTTGATCTCCATCGTATCTAATTATACATGGATCCATTTGACCGCCTTCTGGAATAATAAAACTATCTTTATCTGAGCCATATATTTTTAATGGACCGTTCATCTTTTGTTTAAAAGTAACAGAGCAATTAGCTTGTAGCTCTATCTTTGGAATATTAAGTATAGATTCAACTTGCACGTCACATCCAGAATTTACTTTAATTGATGAGGTTTGATTACTTTCCTCTAGATGTTCTATATTGGTAGATAAAATTATATCCTTCCCACTATTAAACGGATCATCAAAACTACCTAGATAACCAGCATTTGTTTCATGTAGTAATTTAGCAGGAGAATTTGTTGTTACTTTTTTTACCATAATAAAACCTATATTACATATTGTATTTTATGCCTAGAGACAATATCGGGAAAATTTTCAGATGTTTTTTCACTAGTCTAAAATTTCTTTGCGCATCTCTTTCAATATAAGAAATAGCTTCTTCTAAATTTCCATTTGCAGAAACGGATAATTTAGGCGTTCCTGTATACATAGCTCCTACTTCACAGTTGAAGCTCCATAATGAATTATTATTAAACGAGTTGTCATACCCTATAGAAACGATTGGTGCCACCGAATTACCCAGAGTGACTTTAGTTTTTATTGAACCTAGATTTTCTGGAGTAAAAGACCTTCCATATAATATTGTGGTATGAGCTGGTTTCGCTGTTGCACTAATATGATTGCCGTTATATGCAATACCTGCGGATAACTTAAATCCAGAATTATCAAATGGGTGATAGTCTAGCATTACTGGTATGGACAAAAGATTTAGTTTTGCTTTTGTTTTTATAGAAGCGTTATCAAATGTTCTATTTAAAGAAAAATAGTGCACACCTAATCTTGCAAACATACCCTCTCCAATCGGAGATCTTGCTTCTACACCAATTCCTTGAGTACTTAATTTAGGACCAACTGCTACTTCAAATCCATATACAGGATTTATTAATCCAATTAACATTGTAAAACATATAAAAAACCGTGATGTTAAATTAAATTTATTCATGAGAAACGCAATAATTATATTAATATATTCAAGAAGGATAAAGCTGAATAATATTTTTTGCAAAAGAATTTGTGCATTAATGCTGCAACTATGATTTTATATATTGTTAAAATGTCATTATATATCAATTTACAATTGAGCTGCTAATGATAAATCTATATCTATTAATAAATAAACAACTTTGAATTTTTGAATTATTTATGAAAGATAAAAACTATATTCAATATGTAGAACATGGTCGTTTAGAAGCTAATAAGCAAAATGTTCAATATTGGTACCAAAGGTGGAGCAAAGCTTACCAATCCAAAAATAACTATAAATCTACAAAAACCCATAGTGTATATGGACCTTGGCAGCCATCTAATTGGTTGGTATCTGGTGACGAAATATTATCGACAAAAGGATTAAGTTGGTGGTACGGAGTACATTGGAAAGCTGGTAGAACTGGTCAGCACATGAAAAATGATGAAGTTACCCGTGAATCTATTAGACAGACTATAGCTGGAAAATTAGGTTGTTCAACAGACTGTATAATTTTGGATCCTCAGATAAATGCTAGAGGTAATACGCCAACTAATCACACAGGTATTGGTGACGCCAGAATGTTTAGTAGTTATAATATAGGTTATCAGTATAGAACACTAGAGGTAAAAACAGAAACATATTTTGATCAAGCAAAATATGACGCAGATGTCAAATATTGCCAAGGACAATATGATTACTATAACGAAGCACTAAATAAAGGAGAACAAGCTAAAAAACATTATGAAACTCTTGTTGCTAAACAAAAACAGGAAGAATTAATTGCAAAACAAAAGCAAGAGGCTCTATTAAAGCAGCAAAAAGAAGAAAAAGCTATTATTGATAATATTAAGTCTATAGATGTTAAGGAAAGAGCTTTATTATTGTCTAAAGTATTTAGTAAAACAGATGTCAATAGTAAGTTTACAGTTAACGAGATCAAAAAAACTTGTAATGGAGGTGGTGGTTTTGATGCTGGTTATTTATGTTATTTAGCAATATTAGAAGGTAACGATAGTTTATTTGATTTAAGCCTTCAGCATATTGCTGGAGGGTCTTTTATAAGCCACATATATACTGTAAATGAAAAAACTCTATTGCAACATATAATAAATAGTAATAATCAAAGTTTTCTACAAAAAGCTTTAAGTAAATGCAATGATACAGATATATCTACTGTATCCATTTGTTCTCTTGAACAAAATGACATACAAACCTTAAATAAGCTAATTGAGTTTCAACCCGAACTTTTTCAAAAGAAATATTCTGGATTTACTATCTTGCAACAAGTTCTTAATAAAGGGGTAGTAAATATTCCTTTAATAGAGCAAATAATAACATTAGACAATGATTTATCTAATGTATTAGCAGCAAATGGAGAATCTACTTTCAAAATAGCTGTTAAAATTTTTAAAAACACCTCTCCTGAAACTATTAAACTCATAAGTAATCATATAGATATAAAAAATGAGTTAGAGCAGCTTCCTGATATAGAATTAGGATTAAAGGAAAAAATACTTGAAAAGTCTGATATAGATGTCTTAATAAGATTATTAGCTGGAGAAGAAATCTCTCTTGAACAATATATGCTAGAAAATTTAGAGCTAGCCGAAGAAAATGTTGATGTACAAATTGATGATTTACTTTTTGAGAATGCTAATGATTTAGATAAAGGCATAGGAAATGTTCAGTATAAATTAAATGAAATGGGTGAATATATACCTTTCTACGATGATAATATATAGCCAATAGTTTACGATTATAAGTATGGATGATGAAGAGTCTAATATTGGTACAATACCTTTAAATAATGACGAATCAAACTTGAATGAAGCTAATATTCATGGAATAATACCTTATTCTAATGAATATTTTAATAATCTTTTTAATCAAGAAACAGAAGATCCTCAGGAAGCTAATAATTTATTAATAAACTTATTTTCTAACATTATAGATAATCCAACTATTCCCGAGAATCATCAAATACTTAACAATCTACTACAGTCAAATATCCCTTTTTCAGAAATATTATACCAAAAACTCTTAACCATCCTAATAGGAAATAATTATCCAGAATACAGCAGTGATATTATTAATATATTTAATAACAGTTCCTATAATATACCAGAGGAAGATGTTTTATCTTTAAAGCACATATTTTTCACTAATCCAGATAAATCTTATATTCTTGATTTGTTTCTAAATAAGAATTTAGTTACTCCTGAAATAACAGGGAATATAATATCTTATATTCATAAACACCCCGATAATGATAATTACAAATCTTATTTACTAAATATAGTTAGGAGTTTTGATAAGAAAGCAGAATTACAAGAATCACTTAGCCCTTTAATCACAAAGTTTTTTATAGAAAGTCCTGACGTAGAATACTTATCTCAACTTTATGCTAATGTAGGAGATAAAAGTATTGTAAGTACAATCAGTCAAAATATTCAACTGAGTTTACAAAAAACAAGCGATTTTTTGGAAATAGAACGAATATCTAATGATGTTAAATTAAAAAAAACCCTATCTGAAGAGGCTGTTCAGCGTTTGGAAGTTCTTTTATCCGTTGAAGATCAGAAACTATCTCTAAACTCTTACAAAACAATTAAAGAAAATATTCCTCAATGTATTAGCAAGCTCAATATAAAAAATGTTTGTAATAAAAAAGATGCAATAGAAGATATTATCCGAATCCAAAAAAAGGTTAAGCATACCTTAAGTTATTCAAATGATCAAAATGTATTCATAGATCAATACAAGTCCTATTGTTTTGAGTTGTTATCAAGTCCCTATATCGATAACCCTCAAATATATTCTGCTATTTTAGAGAACGAGATGTATATTTTATATCATCTAATAAATAGCGACTACTCAATTAATACCGAAACCATAGATATATTACTCTCTAATACCTTAAAATATCCAGCTATAACCCAAGATCATTTAAAAATTACATCATATGTAATTGGCAGAATTCTAGAGACTCCAGATTTACCTCAAAAAAATATAGAACAAGCAGTTAAAATACTAACTTCCTATATTAATGGTAAAAATACTGATCCAGCTACTAATATCGTTTACTGTCTTAATCCACTTGCAAATAAAAATATTCTACATAATGATTTTACTAATAAAATATGCGTTAATTATTTAGCTATTGGTATCGAGGCCGAACAAATATTATCAAGCCTTAACTATTTGGTAGATAAAAGCAAACAACTACCAAAGGAAACTATCGAATGTTTAGTGTCCTTTAGCTTGAACACAGACGTGAATATAGATTCACGCATTCAAGCAATTGAATTACTTGCAAAAACTCCCCAACAACTTACAGAACCTGATATAGATGCAATTGCTCAATTATTAGGTGATTTTAAAGAAAGTGCCGATTACGACAATATATCTTTTGCAAGTGAAAACCAATTAACTACAGAGTATATAAAACTAGATAAGCTTGTTAGCTCTTATGATTTACAAATAAATAATACTACAAAGCATGAACAGCTATTAGCATGTATAGACAATCATTTGGAGATTTGTAAAAATAATATAAATATAGATGAAGTTCAATTAGTAAAGAAGGAACTTCAGTCTTTAATACTAAACACTAATCCACCAACTAACGACGAATATAATCTAATAAACATAGATGCATTACAGAAAATCTCTAGTGCTCTGTCGTGCACTATTACTATCTACAATAGTGATGGTAATATAATTAAAGTAACTCCTTTATCTAAAAGCTCCCTGATTTTGGTAAATATAGGATATGCGAATAACTCCTATTATTTACTCAAAGAATCCTCGGATGAAAAGTTCTTTCAAGAAGCGAGTGCTTTAGAAGAAAAATCAACTGGTAAATATCAGGGAAGTCTAAGCTTTTCAAAAAAAAGTCATGAGTATGATTTTATGTTAGATGAGGGTTATTGGTACAATGAAACTGATATTCAGTACATTACCAATGGCTTGATAAAAGAACACAACATTACTCCTGCCCTGGGAACATCAGAAAACAGACCTTTAAAACAATTGTTAGAGGGTGTTCTTGAAGAATATAACACACATTATCAGCCAACTTTTATCCCTTTAAATATTCGAGGAAATCATTGGATAGCACTCTCTGTATTTAAACACGAAGGCAATGAGTATGTTTTCTATAAAGATTCGTTAGGCCCAATTCAATATCAAGTAGAGCGAGAACAGGTTGAGAATCTAATAAAAGAATACAATCCCAATATGATATTTCGATATCATTCAGGGCAAGAGCAGGAAGATAGTAGTAGCTGCGGAATTTTTGCTATTCAAAATATAAAACTCATGTCAGATAAACTGACCGATAAAAATAAGTTTATTGAAGATTTTAGCAAAGAAATATTTACTAGCCAACAACAGGCAAAACAATTACGTAAGGATTTTAATCAGGTTTATACAGATCAGTTACAATACGATAAGATTGTAAGGGCAGTTATCAGAGAAAATCATTCCCCTGAGCTCTTACAAATAAAAGACATTATAGGCGAGAGCCAATACAGCATAAGACCTTTAGACAAGCATGAGTCTTTAAACTCTACAACAGAATATAATACTCTAGGAATTGATATATCCTTGCCTACCCAATTTGGTAAAGGAGTATATCAATATAATTATATAATTACTGCAACAAATGATTGTAATCCTAATGCCATACTAGATTTATTATCACAAAAATTAAATATAGATAAAATAAAGTTCATACAATCACCTGATAATGAACGCACTATTATAATAGACAAAAACTTATTAGAAGATTCAATAAATTCTACTGATAAACTAAATATAGATTCAATAAATAACCAGATACAATTAAATGAATTATCAGATAATCTAGCATCAACGGATTACAGCGATATTAATTCACAGATCAGTTATAGAAACGCCAAAGCTATTAGTAAATTATTGGAAAGTTATGCAGCAGAGCATGAATATTTACCAGTCAAAACCCAAAATACCTTAAAGGAAATAGCTAAATCTCAAGCAGATATTCTTACTCCCACTCTATTAAATCATATTGGTATAAATGAAGCTGACTTAAAAGGCAGCTCTTATTTAAATTTAAATATGGATGCTATTTCTGTATTATTAGATTTTTTAAAATCAGGAGGGATCAATGGACATACTACAGAAGAAACAGACGATCTAATAAATTATGTTCATAATAACGTTTTAGACAAAAAAGATATAAAATTACAGTCAGATAACGATATAACCCAATTAATATCCACCCCTTATAATAATATTTTACAATTTTTAAAACAAAATAACCTATATAACTTCAATCAACCACAACTAGATAATTTAACTAAATCAGTCAGTTCAGTATTGGATACATTACCAAATTTATTTAAAACTACTTTAGAGCTAATCAAATTAGTTACCCCATTACATCAAAATAAAGCACTTCTGGAAAAATTAATAGATTGCGATAAATTAAATTATCAAGATTTATGTTTTTTTGCAAAGTCTGGATGTAAGCATCCATTTATTGTTAAAACCTTAGAAAGCCATCTATTAGATGATGAAAAAATAGATATTAGCAATACCAGTTCAGTAATGGATGCTATTGCTATAATTAAGCACCTCAGCTATGGGGGTAATATACTCTCTGAAAATACAATCTTTAAATTAATAAAAATAGCAGATGCACAGCCAAATCAAGCTCTAAATATTTTAAGAATTATAAAAACACAAAATTCTATACTAAATAAAGAGCAATTATCGGAATTAGATAACTTATTTTTACAGAATGATAGTCGCATTAATACAATTTTAATTGAGTTATTTACTAGTCATGACCAAAAAATAGCATCTACTCAAGCTTCAGAATTTCTTTTAGACCATATAAATATAGTCCCTCAAGACATATTAAAAATATTACCTGATACCCAGCAAGAGATAGGTAAAAAAATATTAAAGCTTAGTTCTGATATTGATAATGGTGAGAAATTACAAATACTTGAAAATTTAGGAGAAGAAGATCTCAATAAACAAATAATTCAAAAAATATTTACTCTTCTTGAGCATAAAGATTTAAGCACAAAGTCTATCCAGTTATTAGCTAAGCAAAATCTAGATGAAGTTATTATACCTAATCAAGTCCGCGAAATAATCAATTCTTATAAAGAAGATTTACCTGAAGAATATAATAAACTCAGTAAGTATATTGCTGCTTATGAGATTAATGAAGATGTACCAAATATTGTCTATTCGGAAAAAATATCTTTCTTGCGTGAAGTACTTGCAGAAAAGTCGCCCGATCGTCATATTTGCGGTATTTATTTAAAAGAAATTCAAGATAGTCTCTCCATATATCCAGAGAGTTTTATTAAAAACTTTTTTCTTGACCTTATACTAGATAAATCCAAAGATTTTGATGATTATAAGGAATTTATCCATGTAATTAATCAGCTAAAACCTTCGGAAGAACTTTTATCTAATATTGATGCAGATAAATGTTCTGATCTAACTGGCTTAATTGATAGATTAGAAAAACTCTTCTTATTAACAAAATTAGCTACATTATTTGAGGCACAGTCAGAGCTAAAGCAATACAATAGTTTAATATCTCAACAACTATATTCATTAAAAGATTCTGGCTGGAACCGCTCCTCAATAGAACAATTATTAAGTAAATTTGCTACAGATACCGCTAATACTACAATCGTAACAATTAGTAATGTACTAAAATATAAAATCAGCGATTCGGAAAGAAATCAATCTGGCTATACTATATTTGATATAATAGATCAGCATGCCTCAAATATTACTTCGACAGAAGAAGATTTAGAAAAAGCAATTTATTCTATATTTAGCAATAAATTTGAACCACAACTAGAAAATAAAGATCAAGTATTATTTGATAAAGTAGAAACACTTAATCCACATCTCAGTGATTCAGCTTCCAAGCATTTTACAATCCTTAATGAAATAAGAAATACCTATAATACTATTGATAATCAATCTGGCACTAAAATAGCCCAATGGAGTAGCGAGGATATTGCTAAATGGGTAAAACGCATAAGGCCAACTAAGCACTCTGAATCTATAGATATAATAAATGAAGAAGATGTTCTGCTAAACAAGGAGCAAGAGAATATCAAAGAACCTCCTAGTATTTCTAAAATGATTGCCGTAATTCAAAGAGCTAATTACCTTCATACTGAATTAAATGGCGGAAATGGACATATTCTACGTGATAGTCAAATAATATCGTTATTATTGCTTATAGAAGCAAATACCGACTTAAATACTTCAGAGGCTAATAATGGAAGATTATTACAAATATCAACAGGTGAGGGTAAGTCGATAATATCTGCCTCTTTAGCAGCTATTTTATCTTTACTAGGCCACAAAGTAGATATTATAACTAGTTCAACTGTACTTGCTAACGCTGGTTTAAAAAATGCCTCTGGGTTGTTTAAATTACTAGGCTTAGAAGCCAGCAGCAATATTACCAAAAGTCAAGGTAGTGGGATAAACCCATGTTATAACTCCGATATTGTATATGGAGATGTATTAACCTTCCAGACTGACCTTCTTAGCAATTCTAGTTATCAGGGGTTGGAGCGCGGTGATCGTGAATTAGATGTAGTAATTGTTGATGAAGTAGATTCAATGCTATTAGATGGTAGTAATTCTACTGCTAAACAATCATCACCTGTTCCATTAATGGAATTTTTATTACCTGTTATAACAATTGCTTGGCATAATTACCAAAAAGCAGTTGCTCCATTTAACCTAAATACAGAGGATGCAAAACTTGAGGCTCAGAAAATAATAGAGCATTTTATAGATGAAGCCCCTATACCAAGACACCTAATAGCTTATGCGAAACATCAAGCTCAATATTGGGCAAGTAGTTTGGTAAATGCTACTCATCAATGGCAAGAGCATGTACATTACGTTATTAACGTTAATGATTCTGGGAAAAAGGTTATTAATCCAGTAAATAATAGCACTGGAGTTACCCAGCAGAATATGGTGTGGCAACATGGCCTACATCAATTCCTACAAATAAAACATAACTTACAATTAACCTCAGAAGGATTAACTACCTTTTTTATTTCTAATATAGCTTATTTTCAAAAATATCAAAAAATACTTGGAATGACTGGTACTTTAGGCTCCTCTAGTTCTCAAGAGTTTTTAGAAAAGATTTATGGGATTGATCTTGCCTTTATGCCGACTCATAAAGATAAACAACTAATTGAACTTCCTCCAATAGTAGCTAATACTAAATTTGACCATAGAAATGAAATTTGCAAAAACGCTTATTTAGAAGCAACAGTACATAACAGAGCCGTATTAATAGTCGGTAAGAATATTCAGGACTCGCAAGAAATCAACGATGAATTACAAAGAGCATATGGAGGAAAGGTAAAAATAATCAATTATTCTCGAAGCGAGGAGTCTTTATATAATGCAGAAATTGAATCTGTTGTTCAGCCTAAAACTATTATAGTAGCTACAAGTTTAGCGGGTCGTGGCACTGATATAAAAACTAGTAGAGAAGTTGAAGAAAACGGAGGTCTGCATGTAATTTCTACATATATTGCAAAAAATGCACGAGATGATGCTCAAATTATCGGTAGGACAGCACGAAGTGGTAATAGCGGAACTGCCCAAACTATTACCTTAGATCGAGAATATTATGATGATCTACAAATAAATAGTGCTACGCAAAAAGTTGAACTATCAAAAACTATCAGAGACACTAAAGAGCAAGAGTACATCGAAAAATCTATTAATAAAACAGTGCCTTCAATATTAAAGCAAGATGGTTTTTATGATAAGTTTAGTGAGATTTATCAAAAACTCACAGATACAGAGTCGGATAAAGATAAATCTAATGTTACATTAAATGTAGCCAAAATTAAACAGCTTAAAGAAGATTTTGGTATCTGGCTTCAAACTAAAAATGAAAATGATTCCATTGATGTTTTCTTAAAAAACGCTTTAGATAAGTACAATAAAAATACATTTACCAATCCTAGTTATCCTATTATTGGTCATGCAGGAGCTAGCGATGGACAAGATAGAATTAATTTTCTCAAACCTGCAATTGATATAGACGATGTTTATAACTTTGCAGCACATTATTATACCGCCCAAGGATGGCTACAAGTTGGTGTAAAGGGATGCAAAGATTATAAAAACAATATTATTACCGAGTTACTGGAAACAGCTAACAGAGTATCCGAGTTGTTATCATATTTAACAGCAATGAATATTTCGGTAACACAGGATACCTCCGAGGCTAATAAAAACAGCGAACTTCTAAGACAAATTACGTCTAAATTAGGTTTTTTCCAAACATTCGCTGAAAGCATACAAAAAGCCATAGAAGTAGTTAGAACTTGTCCTACCAACAAAGAAGTTAAGCTAAAATCTTCTATTGCGGCTAAAACACTAGCTCCTGCCTTAGATGACGATGATACCAAAGAATTATCTTTTCTTGGTGTAACTACAATATTTGAAATTGAAACATACAAACCAAGAGCTAAGTGGCTAGATACAGTAATTGTTGGAGTCTGTTCAATAGCACAAATGGCTATAGGTTCATTAATAGCTATAGGTACGCTTGGTGGAGGAATACATTTTGCTGCTAGTGTTTTTGCCGAGGGCATTAAAGACTTATATTCAACAATTAAGGCAGCAGCTACAGGAGTTGCAATAAAATTACAGGACTATCTAACTGAAAAAGCTATTAGTTATGCTGTAATTGGAGCAAGTGCTGCTGCTTCTAAAATATCAACAGCAGCAACTAAAACCAGTCAACTGGCTACCAATACGGCAAATACTTCTGTAAGTACCACGGTCGTTAAAGAAAGTGTCTCAAGCATGACTCAAAGCGAGTTAAAAACTGAACTAATTAAAAAAATGGTAGCTAATGCTGGTGTACAGCTTGTAAAGACAGTAGCTGTTGAGCATATAGTCGAATTTGTCAGTGACGGAGTTAGAGATGGTATATTAGATGGTCTTGAAGGCCGTATTAGTGGAACAATATCAAAATCTGTAAAGAATTCTTTAGAAAAAAATCATGTACTATTAACATCTAACCATAATGTTGAACGTGAATATGTTACTAATGATATGCATCATGCAATTAGCAAAGCCGTAAAAACAAATAAAAATGCCCATGTTATTAATAGCTTAGCCTCAGGTTTACTAAGTGTTGCTTCTAAACATTCTGGTATAGGAAGTGCATTACATGCAATGCATAAGGTAGGTAGTGTTGTTGATGCTGGAACAAAAATAGAGCCCATAATGGATGATATTAAAGACGTCATCGATCAGACAATCTCACGTGCAGCTAAACGCGCTTTGGAAAGACCCAAAGGAATTAAGTATAGTAAAAGCAATACAAACCCAGAATTAGATTTAGAGCAAGTGCAAATTAGAGACTCAATGTCTAGAAATATAGGTTCAATGGTAGCAAGCTACCTAATGCAGTCTATACAAGGCAAAATTACTACACCATTAATTAATAGCTCTGTAACGGCACTAGCTGATAAAGCTCTTGAAAGGTATAATACTGAAACACAAAAAGAGCTTGCAGTATATTCAGAAACTTTAGCTAAAAACTACAAAAATATATCTTCTGATAAATCTGGATTCATTATATCAGGTGTTTCTGCTGGGGATGAGATAGAGACTAAAAAACAAGATAAAGACCAAAAACGTAAAATTATCGACCTTTCCCCAGACGCTGTATTTTTAAATAAACTTGCTGCACTTTTTAAAATGGATCAAGACAGCGAAGTAGCTAGAATGCTACAAAACACTCAAATTGGCGATATTAATGATCAGTCTGTTTTTGATATTTATGGTAGTGAAGACATGCAAGATGACCTAAAGCCTGTAAAAATCTACGATGTCAAGTCAAGCGCTACGCTCGATAGTAATAATCACGGATTGAAAAAAGACTCATTTGTACGTAAAGGGAAAGAAGTTACATCTTACAGAAATAACTCAGGTCAGTTTACCACAAAACCCTCTCCTTATAACTATTCTATAAATGCCCAAATTCCTTTAATAAACATAGGGGGGCAAGAATATTCGCATGAGCTAATAGGTAGTAGAGAGATTACTTTAGGTGATAAAACAGTGCAAACTGGAATGACAGCATATGCTAAAGCTCCTTATATTGTCTCTGGCCTCGATAATGGACTAAGCACAAATATAGGTTGGCAAACAGGGATTTTAGTAGGTAATGCAGAATTTGAGAATGGTTCAAATATATCTGCAAATATTTTTGAAACAGCAGGGATAGCTGGGTTAAATCTTGGTAAATCTGGCTTTAATGCAAAAGCGGGGTTTAAGGCAAGCCTCGTTACTACTAAGTATAGTGTGCCGATTAGTGAAAAGTGTTTTAGATATGCTTGTTTTGATGGTTATATAACTTTTGAAGCAGGTGTTGGTATTAGCGCCAAAGCAGAAATAGGAATGTCTAAAAACAAAGCTAAGGCTAGTTTAGGTTTTGGGGAGATCGTATATGGAGAAGCATCTATTGACCTGTCAGTTAGTCAAAATAAAGAATATTTTGCAGCCCAACAAAAACGTACAGAACAAATACAAGCTAAGTATGATCATTTTGATGCCGAAATAAAGAAATATAGTCCTGATGTAATCGCAAAAATATCAGTGATGGACTTATTTGATTTTGGTAATCATAATGATTTTGACTCAATATTAATGTTAGCAAAAGCGTATAGCAAAAAGTAAATATGACTAAATATTTAATAATTAAAATACTACTTTTTATTTCATTTACTTATGTACACATAACTTTAGCAGAATCCGAAGACGAAAAATGTAATAAAATTCTAGAATCAATAATTATAGAAACAGAATTATCAGAAACAGATAAGTTGAATAAATGGTCAGACTACAAAGGCACTTGCTCTAAAGATTATCTTTATTATATTGGACAAGCTCAAATTTATAGTCTGCGGGACACAGGGCATGGATTCAATTATATTAATAAGTTATTAGATGAGAAAAAAATTACTTATACAAAAGATATTATGTTTTTCTTAGGCACATGTTGTGATGCTTATGCTTTTCAACAAAATTCAGAAGCTCTTGAAGTATTAAAAGGATTTGCCGATATATTAATCAATGATTATAAGAATTCAGCTACTGGTTATTTTCTAAAAGGCTGTTACTTTTTCCATGTGAATAATTTAAATCAAGCAGAATATTATTATAAAAAAGCAAAGGAATTGGGCAGAACTAATAATGATAAATTATTTCAAAGACTTGCTATTAGAAACATAACTATAAAAAGAGCTGCTATTATTGCTTACAGACAAAATAAATATAAACTTTGCATAGGATTTTATAAAAAAGCTTTTGAGCTAAGTGAGTTTGGTACTTTAGCAGACTCTTTTGCTTCTAATGCAGTAACTAAATCGTTACTTAAACTTGGTAACTGTAAGGATGCGCGTAAACTTATGGATTTAAGAAAAGAACTTTTTCCGCAATTTGCTAAAGGTAAAAATTTTATAGATCTTGAGCAAGAATATAATCAAACATGCTCAAAATAATAATTTATTGATGCATAATATTTGATATTAGTAGAGAGATGCAGAAAGTATACTTTTTGCATTGGTTACTATAGAGACTAAAAATTACTTGATATATCCATAAAATAGTGCAATAATCTTAGCAAAAAACAACGTGCGTTAATATTATGCTATTTATCTTTTTGCATCTACTATGAATCAACTAATTGGATATGCTCGTGTTAGCTCATTATCACAGAACTTAGATTCACAGATTGACTACTTAAAAAGCGTCGGGTGTGAACTCATCTTTGAAGATAAAATCAGTGGTTCTTCAAAAGAAAGAGAAGGCTGGAATGAATTAATACGCTACATACGTAAAGGTGATACGCTTGTAATTACTGAGCTCAGCAGAATGTCTAGATCATTATCTCATCTTCTAGAAATTGTTGATAATCTGAATCAGAAGAAAGTTCAATTCAAATCTTTACGGGAAAACATTGATACATCAACTGCAACAGGTCGTGCTTTCCTTTCTATTATGGGTGCTATTTCTCAAATGGAAATGGAGATAAAAAAGGAAAGGGCTGAAGCTGGTCGTGCAGCGGCTAAAGCAAGAGGTAAATCTGGAGGAAGACCTAGAATTGATCAGGACAAGCTAGAACAAGCACGTATTTTATATAAAAATTCAGATAAATCTGCACGCGAGGTTTGTCAGTCATTTGGATTTTCTAAGAGGACTCTTTTTACCTATATGAAAAATTATCAAAAATCTTTAAAGTAGATCTCTGCACTTTTCTGCAAATTAGGTTTATGTTGACTTATATATAAAAAAGACCTATATTAAGGTCAAAATAATTAATTTATCATTACAAGTATGAGTTACGAAATTTTATCAAACATGGTTACAAGTATATCAGAACTAAAAAAAAATCCCATGGCAGTTATTAAGAGTGCACAAGGTGATGCACTGGCAATACTAAACCATAATAAGCCCGTAGGATATTGTGTTCCTCCTAAAATATATGAGGCAATGCTTGATATAATAGACGATTTGGAGCTTGTTAAAATCATAGAAGAACGTTCACAAGAAGAATCCATAGCAGTAAATATAAATGACTTATAAGTTATTATTTTTACCATCTGCTAAAAAAGAGTGGAATAAACTATCTCATGAAATACGAGGGCAGTTTAAAAAGAAATTAAAAGAAAGATTGGAAAATCCAGTTGTTCCTAAAGATAAATTAATTCCAGCAATTCCAAATATGACCCAGAGACTAGGAATCAAGCGTTAGTGAAAATAAGTTTTTCGTAGAGAAATAGCAAAAAAAGTAGCAATCCTAGTAAAAATCTTTAGACTCATATCAATATTAGTAATAAAGTTGGTATACCCATATGCATTCTAAAAA
>Ga0209532_1001923_pt1 | contig 15326 bp, 15 predicted proteins | sample COG_02_FD_184746 | JGI IMG/M metagenome (GOLD analysis project Ga0209532, IMG submission 184746) | Pelagic Microbial community sample from North Sea - COGITO 998_met_02 (SPAdes) (version 2) | ecosystem: Environmental > Aquatic > Marine > Neritic zone/Coastal water | place: Helgoland, sampling... | reverse complement strand
TGCGATTCCTTAATAGGAAGGGTTTCGACAAAGATTATCTCGCTCTGAACCCACACTTAACACCTGTGCAAATAGATTTACTTTACCAGATTTCGGGCGTGGATAAAGACCACCTCGCCTCCACTCCGAAACTAACTAACGAACAGTTCATGCGATTATTTAACAATGATAGTGTTGATAAAGATTATCTCGCTATGAACCCAAACTTAACAACTGAGCAAATAGATTTACTTTACCAGATTGAAGGTTTAGATAAAGAGCATCTCGCCCAATTCCCGAAACTAACTGAGAAACAGTTCATGCGATTATTTAACAATGATAGTGTTGATAAAGATTATCTCGCTATGAACTCAGACTTAACACCTGAGCAAATAGATTTACTTTACCAGATTGAAGGTTTAGATAAACGCGACCTCGCCCGATTCACGAAACTAACTAATGAACAATTCATGCGATTCTTTAACGATGATAGTTTTGATAAAGACTATCTCGCCCAAAACTCACACTTAACAACTGAGCAAATAGATTTACTTTACCAGATTAAAGATGTGGATAAAGACCACCTCGCCGCGAATCCGAAACTAACAGATGAACAATTCCTACGATTATTTAACGATGGATTTGTGGATAATGACTATCTCGCCCCAAACCCTTCAATCAATCCTCCTGCTAACAAACCTTTCGCATCAGGCGTATTCAATTGGAGGTGGTGATTATGGATTGGCCTAATTATCCTCGTTTTCGTTTGCCTCAATTTGAGCAAGAAGCCAAAGAAAGATACTACGCTTCCTATAACAGAAACTTTAAAGAGGTAAATAATAATTACATTCTTCCTAGAGCCATCTCAGGCGAGTCTTCAGAAGACTTTTTTGACAAGTTTAAAGAATGGGCTGTGGAAAAGAGAAATGTTTACATTTGGGTTTCTGAAAATCAAGATGGGGTTGGAAGAAAAAAGTTCCCCGATTTAGAAGAGTGGAGAAAAATGTCTGTTAAAGACTTGAAAAAGATTCTCGGCCAGATAGATGAACCCAAGTCAGGAAAGAAAGCACAACTGTATCAGAGAATAATGGATTGGCTTTATGTAGGAAGTCTTGCGGGGAATATACAACTGCCTCTGAGCCAATTGCGTAGTTTGATTCCTGTTTTTCGTGTTAAGTATCAGGACGTTTGTTTGACTAACCAACAGATAAGAGATATAATTAGTCAATCTTATTTACAAAAGGAAGACTTAAACGCATGGATTCAACACCTAGTCGCACTAGGGTCAAGAAGCATGGAATATTGGCAAACGGATAATCAAGGCAAATTAATATTCTTGGGGAACGGCAATTTAGACTTGAACGACTCGTTTACAGAGCAATTCATAAATAAAATCATAAAAGTCCAAACTTTAAATGGCGAACCTATTCCTACCAACATATATTTTAAAGATAGAGATGCGGATTCCGATTTTCAGACACAGGAAATCTGGGAAGAAACGTGTCGTAAAGTCCTTTTGTCTTGTAATCAGCGTTTAAGTTTAAAGAAATGCGAGGAATTGTTGGGTGAAATCCCTCGACCTGAAGTGTGGGGAGTGCAGTTAGCCCAAGAATTACGAGGATTTACAGAGAAATCACAGTATAGCACCAGACTGTATGAGGGTAAAAACATTAAGTTGTGGGTGAGAATGATGTGCTTGTTCAGCAATCCCTCTATACCAGAATCTTACTTGAGAAAACATTGGAAAACTGTCGAACAGGTAATCCTAAGTGCGGCAGGGAACACAGATATTCTTTTAAGAGAAACGATTAATGCTTTTGGAGATGGGACTTTACCATCTTACGAGTATATCCCTAAGACTCCTTTCACACGGGCGATGCACGAAGGCAGTATCACTTTGAATCCTTTTATCACGTTAGCAAATAATCCTAACTTAAGTTCTGATTTCTTAGAGCAACTAATACAATCCCCTTTCATCAGTTCGTTGTTTCCCACAGGAATAGGTAATGGAATAGAACGGGGAAAGACTAATTTTTTAGCACAGGCTTTGGATAACAATCAGTTTATATCGGCAGAGTTTCTTCGCAAACACATTTACGGCAATTCCGCTATTCACATAGAGGGCTTTATGGAAGGAGAGTTCATTGATAGAATCTTAGCACAATATCATTTAGATGCTAACCTTTTGACTCGGTTAAAGGCTAAATCTGGCAATGATGGTTTGAAGATGGAGATGCCTAAGTGGAGTAAAACTATCTCTCCTATGGGTGGGTGGGAAGCCAATAACACAACACTTCATTCTGAGGGTCATACTTTTGAGGAGTTTGTGGCTATGAATCCTAACCCAGAGATTCTTGCTTACCTTTTATCAGATAGCAAAGTCAATCCACCTTTCATAACAGGGTCAAGTCCTCGATACTGTATCGCTCGCAATCCTTCACTACCTGTTTTAGATATTTGGGATGTAAAACCTGTTTCTGATAGGGGTGATTGGTTCACTATCTTTGATGAGGATGATATTGCTCAGAACGGAGGTTTAACCCTTCCCTTCATAATCAACCGTTTTACATCATTAGCACGACACGGAACTTACTTGTTTAGCAATCCTGCAATTTTCCCTGCTACTTCTCCTTCTTGGAAATCAGGTCTGTTCAATTGGCGATTTTAGTTTTACCCCTTGCGAGGTGCGAATGCTTAAAGCCTTAGTGTCCCACTAAAGGGTGGGTGAACTGAGTGAAAGATTTGTTTATGAAGAAAAAGATGACTGAGTATATCGAGAACTTTGCTTTTTTCCGAGACACCTTTATTCGTTTAACAGGTATTGAAGACTATGAAAGTGTGATGGAGCATTACTTAAACTTTGAAGCGGAAGTTTGCACTTGTGAAATGTGTCGTGAAGATGAAGAGTGTATTCACATTGACACTCCTGCTGAAGATGATTTACCCGATTGGGATTGAGGTGAGAAAATGAGTGAAAATACTACAAAGGAGAAAAGACAAGATGGAACTGCACAGGAAGAATGGGTGGGGATGCCTGAGTTTAAAATGGAGAAGCAAAGACCCTTTAGTAAGATTACTGTGCGCTTTGAAACAGAAGAAGATTTACAAGAGTTTGCTAAGTTGATAGGGCAAAAATTAACACCTAAAACCAAGAGCATTTGGCATCCTCATAAACCACATAGAAGTGGTCTGGTGAGGCGGTGGGTTGATGAATCCTGAATATCCTATTTACATTGTTTCCAAAGGACGTTGGGAAACTCGTTTGACGAGTCGTGCTTTAGAGGAAATGAATGTTCCCTATCACATTATTGTGGAAAAGTCGGAATACGATAAATACGCGGCTGTCATTGACCCTGCTAAGATTCTAATAACTCCTGAAAAATATAACACCGAGTATGACCCTTTTTGGAATGATGACGACCCGCGAATTGGACCAGGTGCGGCTCGTAATTTCGCTTGGCAACATTCCATTGACAATGGCTATGATTGGCATTGGGTTATGGATGATAATTTAGACGCATTTCACCGCATGACTGATAATATCAAAGCCGAAGTGACGAGTGGGACTATCTTTAAGTGTATGGAAGATTTTGTTTTAAGATATGATAATATCGCTATTGCTGGCCCAAATTATTATAATTTCGCCAAAGCGACTGAGGCTTTACCCCCCTATGTTAAAAACACCAGAATATACAGTTGCTTGTTTATCAGAAACGACATTCCCTACCGATGGAGAGGTCGCTACAATGAAGATACTGATATATGTTTACGAGTCTTGAAAGATGGTTGGGCCACCCTTCAGTTTAACGCCTTTTTACAAGGTAAGGTGACTACTCAGCGTATGAAAGGTGGAAATCACGAACAGTTTTACGAGAAGGATGGAACATATCTTAAGTCTAAGATGTTGGAAGATATGCACCCTGATGTGGCTAAGGTGGTTTGGAAGTTTAACCGATGGCATCATCACGTTGATTACAAACCCTATAAACACATTTCATTGGGTAATCGTAAAAAAGACATACCTTTAGAGGTTAATAATTATGGAATGTCATTACTTACGCGCCCCGTATAAATTGAATAACTTAATGTAGTCCATCAGTTTCTTAGTATTATGGCGACAGTAAGGCGTTTTGAGTTTCACGACTATGGTGATAACTCTCATAAGTTCTGGGAGTTGCACCAGAAAGGCGGTTGTTATCATACTGAATACGGTCGGTTATCTGGTTTCGGGAGAGCAGGGAGTCGCAGTAAGTCTGGGCAAAAGTGTGACTCATCATACCGCAGGGCCACCGCAAATAAAATCAGGAAAGGCTACGTGGAAGTTAATCCTACGAGTTCTTCCACTACGAGTTCTTCCACTACGAGTTCTTCCACTACGAGTTCTACACCTCCAATGATGACCCAACAACAGGCCGCACCAAGCGGCTCTATGGGTTTATTGAATTGGTTAACGCTTTAAGCAGTCTGATATGTTGAAATAGTATGTCCCCTGAATAAGAGTATGTATCTAAAGGTTCAAATCCCTTACAGTTACTCTTTATCTAAGTCGTCAAGCGACTCTACTCAATGGGAAGTTTTACCTCATCGTAGTCCCAACGTAAACACTCACCATCTTTTTTGCGATTTACTTTCTTACCAAACTCCTTGGAGTCAATTTAATAAAAAAGGTGAGATTTACGAAATAGATAACGCTCACACCCTTTACCCTGCTTTTTGTAAAACTACTAAAATTCGTCCTAAAATGTTACCGTCTTCTGGTAAAATTGACTTATTTAATTTATTTAGTTTAGGTGGTTTACGAAAATACGGCCCTAAAAGAGAGTTATTGGTTTCCAACGGGACTCCAAAATACAGCACTTGGAAGACTCAAGATAACGAAACCGCCGAAAATGAATATTACTCAAAATTACAAACTATACCTGCCAACATTTACTCTAAAGTTTATGAGAAATTCTTTACTACTCGCACTAAACCCGTTCACAAGTTCATGGAGTGGGTTTCTACACAAAAGGATATTGTAGGAGTTTGGAACGCTAACTCAATTTCTTCAGGACTTTTGCATGATAGGGGTGGTGTAAATTACAGATACTCAAACTATCAGGCTTTTGGCTCGAAGCAAGTCGGTTCACCGACACCCAGAAAATTATCATCTAAACCGTTTTTACAAGCGATGTTGGGTAGAACAGATGAGTTCACCGATAATGAGGATTACTCTTCTTTAGTAGTTGATTATGACCAGAAAATGTGGGGTTGTGTCCCTTATGAAAGTCACCCTGATTTTAACTTTCCTAGACAGGCTGTTTCTACTGACATCGGTTACGAAACTGATATTCAAGTAAAGAAACTTGAAATGGCGCACCCAGAGGTTTCCTCTTATCGCCGCCGTCAGACAGCGCGTAATACTGATTTTGCCCCACCCATTTTAGAATGGGAATCAGTTGGATTTCCAAAAGTTGCTCCTGTTTCCACCAAGGCTCTTTACGCTCGAAAACCTATTCATTTACAATTTGTTTATCGAGAAACAGGATTTGTTAGCCGTAAAAAAATCAACAGTAGTGATTCTGATAGTTTGTTAAATCAAATAATCAGTCATTCCGTTAATTACGCGGATTGGTTTAAAAGATTGGCGTTGCCTGTGGACACTTCTCAAGACCAAGTTTCTAATTATCGTGTAATCGAAGGAAGTGTTCGTTCAGTTAGTAGTATGACACACAACACAGCAAAATTTTCAGAGGTTCAGACTGATTACGGAGAGGTGGTAGGGGAACAAGTTTCTTACGAATCCACAGGTAAGGCTTATTGTTTCTCCCTAGCATCTTACTTTTCAGGGGCTAACCGAAATCTTCACTTCCCCAGAGGCGACTACACTACTTTGAACGGAAAAATTATAAGTGAAAAAGATACACCCATTCCTCACAGCCTATATCCTGAACTCGGCGGTCGTTATTACCATAAAAATCAAAAATACTTTCCTCTACAAGGAAGTAGTTCTTCAACACAAGAGGGTCGAGTAGGTAACATAAATCGCATCTCTGGTTATCGTCCCACTCTTGGAAAACTAACATCCACGAAGAATCGTTTGGATTACACACCTGTTGACCTGTATGAAATGTTAGACGATTCAGTATCATACCCTCGTTTCATTTACTCTGCTAAAACACAGGCTTACCATTCTCGACCATTAGTTTCGCGAGATGGTGGAAATCGGCATGATTTCGGTTTACTTCGCACCGCGTCTATTAGACCTTTAGACGTTCTTGACCCTGACCAAGATTTAGAAGGTATGAAGATTTTAAATAAAATAATGCTTGAAAACTTAATACCAAACGAAACTATTTTTAGTGATTCGGGTAAAGGGATGGAAAAGACTACTTACGATGATTCTTCTCTTCTAACACCTTTCACTCGATTAGTTGACATGATTAATCTGGCTCAGAAAGGAATGGCATCCGATTACACCCCTATTAAAGTTAAAGCCCTTCCCGTTAAAGTGGGCCAAGCGGTTAAACTAACTCAAGACTTGTCTCTAGCGGGAAGAACAACCGATTTCACAGATGCTTTTTCTATACCCTCTAGTCCTCTGTCTGGTCTTTCTACGACAGAGCAGATATTACTAGCAACATTTGTAAAAACTATTGAGAATACTAGAACTATTACGGGTGACGATATTCCTTTAGAGTATTCAGTTACTCTCTACATCAATCCTAAAAACGATTTATCGGTGTTAGTGGACTATCCTTCCATTTTAATGAGGGACTCCTCGAATGGGAGGCTAAGAGATTCGTTACTTCCCGCTTTCCGCATAACTGATTTAGTAAAAATATTGACTAATAAGACTTATTCACAATCTATTTTTAATTCTGAAAGCCCACCTTATTTTCTCATCATGCCACAGGGTAGATACGGGGCAACAGAAGGAGTCATTAACCTGTGTAGCCAATCCGAATATCAGGGGTTAACGCAAACTTCTGGTGGGTGGGGGGATGACTTAGGTTATATCACACGACCCTTCACTTTAAACACGGTTTTCAATGATTACTGTTATCACACTATTCACATCAAATCTGGAATGACTGTTTCTGACCCTGTAAATACGTTGCCCTTAGACTTGAAAAGGAATAAGTTAATAGTCAAAAGACCGTTTACTTACACTAGCATTTTTCCCGTTACAGGTGAATTGCAGAATGTTGAGTTAAGTCTCTCATCAGTCAAACGCCCCGCTAAAGAGGATGGGCAACGGCCCACTTCTTTTGGTTACTCTCCTGTGGCTTACTACTCTGTCCCTAAAGACTCTGAAGAAATGCCTGATAACATTCCTCAGAATATGTTTAAACCTATGAACACTAACGGACGAACTTTTAAAGGTCAAAGAAACAGAAGTTATGGGGACATGACCAAAGCCAAAGATTACACTACTTACTCGTCTATTGTTCTTCCATTTGAAAACATCAACTATCCCATTCGTGAAACAGAGGACGTAACCTATGGAGGGGTGGCTAGTGGTAAATTCTCTGAAATAGTAGATAATAATCCTGAGACTCCACTTTTAATGCCATTTCTTAAAGAGCAAAGAAATCGGGACGCGAGGAGTGAAGGCAAAGGTAGATACAGATATTTATCTGATAATCTATCTTCATGGTCATTAGGAGTTCCTGCTGAGTTTGTTCCTGAAACCTACTCTCTTACAGGAATGGAGTTAGGTTTGTTCAATTGGCCTTTGGGATTAGTCTAAGTTCGATGCTTAAGGTAATAAGTGATGTGTGCTACTTGTCAGCATGGCTACTGCGGAAACTTTCATTGACACCTTTGAACCTGACTTATGGGCAAGAGAATTATCTGGATTTATGGACGCTGACGGCAAGCCGCTTAAACATAATTTGAAATCTATGGGTTATGAGGGCGATATTTTAATTCGCTGTGATGTGGAGGGTGAAACTAAAACTTGGGGTATAGAGAGGAAAACTTTAACAGACGCTTTAAACTCTTGGATGGGTAAAAGATTGATTAGGCAAGTTCACGATTTAAGTGAGCGAGTGGACTATCCTTTGCTGTTTGTTATTGATGAACCTGCGAAAAGGATTTCCAATTCTCCCAATAACCCTTACAGGAAGTTCGCATCTCACATTCCCAATTTAGAATCCCACCTTAACAGAATAGCGATGGAAGTCTGCCCTGTTTTAAGATTCCGTGATGAGCCAACGGCTATTAAACAGGTAAAAAGTTTAATCAAAAGAATTGAGGCGGGAGATTATCAGTCGGTTAGGCTTCACACCCACAGAGTTTCCGAGCCAGATGAGGTTGTTGATTTCTTGATGGGCATTCCGAAAGTGGGGAAAAAAACGGCGGCGGAATTTAAGAAAAACTTTAACTCTTTTCCAGATTTGATTGACAGAGTGGAAGAAATTAATCCGTTAGTAAGGGCCGAACCTGACAGGCAGACTATTAGACAGTTTTTGACTAAAGATTGGCGACAAGAAGGTTAATAAGAAAACTGCTATTACTAGGAGCGATTACCATGACAGACCCTAGTTCAGTTCTTCCCGACATTTTAGATGTTCACGACATAAACGAGTTGTTGGTTGAGAAAACTTTTATTGCTGATTTACTGCAAGAATACAATCCTGAAATTGAAGAAAATTACAAAGGGGGGCGCGAGGTTGATATGCGTGTATGGACTTTAGTTAGAGATATTAAGATGATGATAGAAAGTTCAGACGTTTGGTTCGTCCGAGAGTATTAAGCAAACGCTTAAAGGTAAGTTGTCCTTCATTAAGTTATGACTGATTCTGCAAATGCCGTTACCTCACCTGTTATTGTTTGCCCTGCACCGCCTTTGAAAAGTATGGTGGGTGCTTTGAAAGCCCTATCTGATGATGCCATCTTAGTTTTAAGTCCTGAAGGCATTACTTCTAGGGTGGTAGATTCGGCTCACGTTTGTATGTTGGAAGTTAGTATTCCCAACAAAACTTTTACAAGCAATTCGGCTGTGGGTGAAACTCAAGTGGCTATTTCTTTGGATAATTTTGATACGGCTTTAAAGTTGGCAGGAAAAAAAGATGTAGTTAAAATGTCTCTAACTGATAGCGATACATTTTTGGAATTAGACATTGGAGATATTACTAAATCAGTTCGGTTGCTAGACACATCTTTAGTTAAGAATCCTCCTGCTCCTGTTCTTAGTTTTGATTTAAGTTACAGTTTAGATGCCGAGTCTTTGAAAAAGGCTATTACTGCGACTAAAACGGTGGGAGATGTTGTTACATTTCACTTTGATGGTTCTAATACCAAGTTAACTGTTGACTCGAAGATGGAAAGAGTGGAAGCCCCATTGGAAACTACCAATATTACCATTACTTCTAAAACTGCCGTAACCACACTTTACACTATTCAATATTTAGTTCACATGGTTAAGACATTGGGTTCAGATGTTACTATTTCTTGGGGGGACATGAAGCCTTTAAAACTTATTTCTGATGATGGTTCTGTAACTATGAATTGGTTATTAGCCCCTCGTAATAAGAATTGATAAACCCTTGCATAGACTGATGAAGGGTGTATTTGTAGGTGTGGTTTATTTAGTATGAGTCGTTATTACAATTACTTCCGAGTCGTTGGGGAATTAGGAAGTGAAATAGAGGTGCGAATATGAGTGAAGCAAGTGATGTAGTAATGGCCGAAGAACAACTGCCCCAATCGGGTTTTAATCCTGTGGGATTAGGAGAAACTATCTTTAAGCAACGCTATGCCCGTTCAGAATCGGAAACTTGGGAGTCAGCCTGTGATAGAGTAGCAACTCATGTTGCACAAGCAGAGAACGGTTCAAGAGAAAAGTGGCGTGGAAGATTCTATCAGAAACTTTCCGAAGGTCTATTTGTTCCTGGTGGAAGGATTTGGTATGGGTCTGGTCGTGCAAAAGGTCAGTTATTGAACTGTTTCGTAGTTCCCACAGACGACAGCCGAGAAGGTTGGGGTCAGACTGTTAAAGATATGCTCATCATTTCAGGAACGGGCGGTGGAGTTGGAACAAACTATTCTCCTATTAGACCGAGAGGAACGCCTATCAAGGGAACGGGTGGAGAAGCCACAGGTGCAGTATCTCTCATGGAGATTATTAATCAAACAGGAGAAGTAATCAAAGCAGGTGGTGGCCGAAGAACGGCACTTATGATGTGTTTGCGATACGACCATGCTGATATTATGGAGTTTCTAAACGCTAAACTTGACCTTGAGAGGCTGAACAACGCTAATGTTTCTGTTTTAGTAGATGATGATTTCTTTAAGCAAGTGGAAAACAATGATGACATTGTTCTTAAGTTCCGAGACAGACCTGTGTTAGATTCAGAAGGGAATGAAAGGACTATTCCAGCAAAAGAGTTATGGGATAAAATTATTCAGAACTCTTATAACTCGGCTGAACCTGGTATTTTAAACATTGGCTTGGCTAACAAAATGAATAACATTCACTATTACAAACCTTTAATCGCTACTAACCCTTGTGGAGAAATTTGGTTAGAGGCTTACGGTTGCTGTTGTTTAGGTGCAGTCAATCTGGCTCGACACATCGAAGATGGGGAAATGAATTGGGAAAGTTTAGCCGATACGGTAACTGTTGGAGTAAGGCTTCTGGATAATGTTTTGGATGTCAATCAATATCCCATCAAGGAAATCGAAATAAATTGTCAGAAAGTTAGGAGAATCGGATTAGGCATAATGGGATTGGGACACGCTTTAGTAAAAATGGGTTACAAATACGGTTCAGAAGAAGGTAACGCTCAAGTTGATAAAATAATGAAGTTTATTAAAGAACGCTCATACGAAGCATCTACATTTCTTGCTGTTGAAAGAGGGCCGTTTGAGGCTTACAATGAAAACTTCTTAAACTCTGGATTCGTTAAAACTTTACCTCGCCGCATTAAACAAAACATTCGTGAACACGGTGTAAGAAACTGTGCGCTTTTAACTATTGCTCCCACAGGAACAACTTCTATGGTTATGGGAACGTCTTCAGGAATCGAACCTATTTTCGCACCTGGTTATATTCGCAGATACTATGATTCGGACAATAAATCTAATGATAGAATTTTAAAGGAAGAAATTGTAGTTGACCCTTTGTTTAAAGAACTTTACGAAGGTGGGGCAGACATGGATTCTTTCGTTGCTACTAAAGATTTATCTGTTAGAAATCACATGGAAGTTCAAGCGATTTGTCAGAAACATATTGATAATTCAATTTCTAAGACTATTAACATTCCTAACGATTATGACATTAATGATTATGGAGATTTAATGTTAGAGTTTGGCCCACAACTAAAAGGAATGACAGTTTACCGACAAGGTTCTCGCGGTAATGAACCTTTATCTCCTGTTACAGTAGAACAGGCTATTGAGTATCTTAAAAACGAACAAGCAGTTGAAGGTTCTGCCGCTACTGATTGTCCATCAGGAATCTGTGAACTTCCTGTTTCCGTGACAGAGTAACTGTTAAATACTACTACCCTTTCCTATGGTTGATAAGATGAAGATACCTGACCGTTTGTTGCTAGAGATGAAAACTGCGACTCCAGAACAAGTGCGAAAAAGAATAAGTCCTATTTTAATGCAAAGAGAAGGTTTTCACTATTTGTATGAAGAAGGAATTATTCAATATTTGATTCCAGAGTTAAGTGAATTAGAAACTTATCATCATAATTCTAAGTATCACCCTGAAGGCTCACTCTATAATCATTACTCCTTAGCCTTCGATAAATATTATTCTGATGAGAATAGAACAGAGTTGGGTGCTTGGGCTTTGCTTTTCCATGATGTTGCTAAGTCGCTAACTGCTGTATGGAAGCCTGAAGGTTATCACAGTTTTATTCGTCACGAAAGCGAAGGGGGAAAGTTGTTTAAAAAGTATTATCGAACTAGCCCCATATATTTTTCTGAAGACGAGTGTGATGCTATCGAGTGGGTGATTAAAGAACATAATAATTTCTGTCGTGTTGCTAAACAGAAAAAGTCGCTCGCTATTGTTCATCACCCGAACTTTAAACTTTTGTGTGAAGTAGCGCGAGCCGATGCTATGGCGATAAACCATGAGTTCTATTTAGAAAGAGTGAAATATTTTGCAGACCTAAAAATTGAGTTTCCTGAAATGCCCGATTACTTGTAGTGCGAGAAATTAAATAGTCGTGTTGTTTCTTCTAAGTATGGACATTTTTGCACTACCTAAAGAATACTACGCCACCGAGAAGAAACCTATCCACATTATCGGATATTCAGCCGCCTTAGCCTTAGCCCTCATTGGTGTTGTGGAAACTATACACACGATTCCTTACATCGTTAAAGGAGAGGCCAATTTGAATAACACTTTGCTCGGCCCTGTTGCGGTCGGTGCAGGTTTGATTTCCGCTTCTATGTATCTTAAGCAAGCAGGTATAGAAGCAGGTTATTAGAATGCCCACTCTGTTTAAACCCAGAAAAGAAGATGATTTTCCTTTCGTTGGCGTTTACAGGGCTGTGATTAAAAGAGTGTTCGTAGTAGTATTACTAGCCGTTGTAAGTTTAACTATTATCTTAGGAAAAGGACTATACTGAGGGATTCAAATGGTAGTTAAATCGGCTACCAAGAAGAAACTGATGGACATAGGTTTCCCTGAAGTAATGGCTCACTTTCTCGCAGATGAGATGAAATGGGCTGAGTGGTTGGACTTACCGTTGAAAGGAAAAAACTCTGGTTTCAAGAAGCAGTTTTACAAGAGAATAAAGAAGGGATTAAAACAACTTGGAGAAGTTGATACTTATCTTGAAAAGTCAAATCAAAAAAGAGAAAATAAGGAAACTGATAAACACATAATGACTGTGGCGTTTTTTAACGATAATGTAGTGGATGTGGCTTACAACATGATTCACTCTTTACCCGTTTTAACCCCAGACGCTAAGTTTCCAGACCTACCCTCGCAAGGTTTGTTCAATTGGGTTAGTTTTGAAGGTAAGCCGTATCAGAAAAAAAACAAAATACAATACACACAGGCTTTAGGTCTTTTCAATTTAGTGGTGTATGAGTATAATCGCAAACAAAAGATATGGTCACTTGAAGATGAGAGCAGAGTCAAACGAGAATATGAGGATTGGTTAAAGAGAAATGAAAGGTATCGGCCTGAAAATCGCCCTTTGAGTCCCTATAACCCTTCCAACCCGTATGACTATGCACCGTTTTATCATAAAAACAATATGCAGAGAACAAATCAATATGGTTGGAACTCTCCCAATGCACGAAGCCCTCAGTTCGATTTTAAGAATCCACAGTTTAAGAAAGAATATGATAAGTATCAGAAAATGTATCAGGATTACACTTCTTCTTCCCCCTCTAAATAGGTATTGATGACGACCCCTGCGAGGATATTTAGAACATGGCGCGAAATCCAAAGGGATGTGTCGAAAGACTTAAATAAAATGTGGCACTACGATAGTTTGTTCCCTTTAGCGGGGGGACAAGGAGATGGCAGAATAAGACCTTACAGAGAGGTCTAATGCGCTACTATGGGTTGTTGTGACCCTACCAACGGGCAAGTGTCTGAGGTGTATGAGGTAACTCTCAATAGTAGGTTGTTGTCGTAATTGAACAAGGTAATCTTTGTCGGCGATTTAAGGGTATGACCTAATCCCTTTCTCCAACTTCTTAGACTTGGTGCATCTAAGATGACAGACCCAAGCGCACCACTTTACTTTACTTTACATTCCAAAAAGATTTGGTGAGAAAATGGCAAGCAAACATTGTGAATTGTGTGGATATGGTATGGCGGCGAAAGCAACTAATTGTGCTTACTGTCGAAAACGACCAGCGTTCCGAGCCAAGATGCTTGCTAAACGTGAGTGATTCAGACTTCTGGGCCATTAGCCAAGTCAGGATTAAGGCACTCGGCTTTTAACCGAGCGATTCGCAGGTTCAAATCCTGCATGGCTCACCAAGTCTGTATCATAGCGTTCTTATAGTCTGCCCGTATAACTGTGGGTGAGGTTATCCTATGTGGGAACATCCTAAGTTATCTGAAAGTATCAAAAAAGTCTTCCATCAGGAAACTAAACCTATCATACCTAAGAGAAGCCTTAATGATTCTTTACTGCAAGGGGCTAATCGAGAGGCTTACTTGAGATTTTTAGGTAAAACCTCAAATTCTGGTGGAAGTTTAACTGTTCCTGTAATGGCTCGAAACACGCATCAAGGCATTTTATCTAATTTCGGTGCGGCTTTAAACTACACTAATCCTGACAGTTTAGATTTAGAGGTCGTTTCTAGTAAACCTCCTGCGTTGATGAGAAGTAAATCTTTTCATTACACACAATGGATAAATTGGAAGTGGCAATACAAAGTTAAGTATGATAATCTTTCCCAGATGCCGAGCAATAAAGGAATTGTTTCTGAAGTAGGTCTTTACAATTTTCAACCGACAAATAATTCATGGATTAGTTGGAACAAGTGGATATACGATGATTGGTATGCCGTTTGTCAATCAACCCCGATAAAGTGTAAGCAAATGGATGTGACAGGTTTATTTGGCGATACGAGGGGGCAAGGAACATTTCAAAATCATGTTCGTGTTCGATACCGAGCGTATATCTCCCCAGACCCTATGGAACACTCTTATTTTAACGCAGATTCGGGAGCAGTTTTTGGAGAAATCCATTCTTCACAGAGCGTGGGTGCAGGAATCATTGGTCATCAACTTATTGTTGAAGCGGATGTGGCTACTACTGAATCTAATTTCTTTAAACCTCAAGCCTTAAAATCACCAGGTTTCGGAGAGGCCGTTCCTGTGGCTGTGTTCGGCATGGATGTAGTTAATCTAACGACCAATAAAACTGTCGCGAAAGAGTTTAATGTAAATTATGGGGATAAGGGTGCAATAGCCGAGCATACTTTTACAGAAGCAGGACTGTATAAGATATTTATGTATCTTAAATCAACCGAAGGTCAAGGGATTACAGTTTCCAAAGCACTTGCGAGCCAGATAAGAAAAAGAAACGGTAATGTGGGTAACGCTTCCCATCCTTTAAGATTTTTACTCTTTGTTTCACCTGCTCCTGATACTCCCGTTCCTGAAGTTACAGTTGAGGTAGAAGAATCAGATAACAATCCCACTTTTACTACTCAAACTGATACAGTTCAATTAGTAGATAATCGTGAAGACGACTCTGAACCTGATTACAAGTATTTGTTAGCAGTAGGAGTCTTAGTTGGAAGTTTAATTTTAGTGGGAGGCCGTAATTAATGTTAGATAACTTTACACCTTTCGACAGTTTAAACTTGCATAGTGTTAGCACCTCGAAATCTTTCTCAGCAGAATCTTTCTCCACTTCATACAGCG
>Ga0209532_1001919_pt1 | contig 15345 bp, 11 predicted proteins | sample COG_02_FD_184746 | JGI IMG/M metagenome (GOLD analysis project Ga0209532, IMG submission 184746) | Pelagic Microbial community sample from North Sea - COGITO 998_met_02 (SPAdes) (version 2) | ecosystem: Environmental > Aquatic > Marine > Neritic zone/Coastal water | place: Helgoland, sampling... | reverse complement strand
AACTCTTATCGGCACGATTGGTTGGGATATTGACCTTCCTGTGAAATAAGGACCGTTTTTATTTATTTTTCAAATACAGTTTTGTAAGTGTTTCCCCCATGGTATTGCAAAGAATTTCTTGCGGGTGATGCGCCAATGAGAATTGTTCCAATTGATCATGGTAGAGTTTAGATTTAGATTCTGATGTGATTAGGTAATAATGGAAATACTCATGTATAACAGTATTGATTAGTTCTCTGCGTATTACATTGTTATCCTTATAAATAGTAATTGTGTTGTTATAGAAACAATACTCCCCAGCAAGTTTAGAACTTCCTTCAACTAAATTGATTTGTGGTTTTTGTTTTCGAATTGGATATAGATAGAGGCACCAATCTAATACCTCATGTGCTAACTGCAATTGCCAGTCTTCCTCTTCACCCTTCAGAAATACAATTATTTTATAAATCAGATTCAATAAGAACAACCCTCCAACTAAAATAAAGTAAATAGTAAAAAAAGTATCCATTGTATTAACTAACCGATGAGTTCCATAACCGAAATCTACCGCGAGAATTTTATTCTGCCTAAAATAGATTTGAAAAGTTGTCTGCTTATACTTTAATGTTTAGTATAAGTTCATCAAAACACTCTTATCCCTTTACCAGCAGTAGTGCAGTGTTTCTAACCTATTTAAAAACGAACCCATCTTATACTTTCATTAAAAAATGCTGCAAAATCGAAGTTTTGCGCTTATGTTAGCCAGGTTAATTTCTAAAAAACTGAAAAATGTCATTACAAGGTCAACGAACAACAACCGGTGCAATTCCGTGGGAAGATTTTAAATCACTAATTGGAAAATTAGAACGAGATGGGAATTATAAATACTGTTTACTGATTTCAATTGGTGTTTTCACGGGGTTACGAATAGGAGACATACTTAAATTAAGATATACAGACTTTTCGGGGGGAGACATATTATCTGTGATAGAACAAAAGACAAAGAAGACTCGACGAATAAAATTAAATCACGATTTACTCGAAATAATATCTCGTGTCAAACGAAAACAACTGATAGATGATGACAATCAGTTTATATTTTTAAACAAGTATGGAACCAAACCAATTGACAAATCGTGGGTGAACGTTTCTCTAAAAAAAATATTTAAAAAATATAAAGTACATGTAGATGGAAATGTATCCACACACATGTTTAGAAAAACACTCGGAAATAGAGTTCTAAAATTGAACAACTACAGCAACCAGTCTATTGTTCTGTTAATGGAACTCTTTGGTCATTCTTCAATGGGAATTACAAAAAGATATCTTGGTATCAGAGAAAAAGAGGTGATGGGTGTTTATGAGAGTTTGAGTCTGTGAAAAAAACTCACAAATTAAAGTGTAGTCTAAAAAAGTGATAGATTAAAATGGAAACCTGAAGTGAGTCTAACTTCAGATCAGGAGAATTCTTTACGGCAGTAGTAGGTGGACTTTAAGTCAAGATTAAAAATACCTTCCAACTCAATAAAGTGGCCCATGATCCGAACCATCAGGATTAGATAGTTTTCGGCATTGCCGATTAAAAATTCGAAAAGTCACTGGTTCGAGTACTCAGTTTTTTATCATGTTCCGGGTGGCCTCCTTTCCTCCCTTTCGTCCCCCGTATCCTCCCATTAAAAAAGGCTTCAAGGGGGACAAAAAGTGGGGTCAGAGATTTATGACAATTCTGCCGAAAAAAATTTTGCCAGATTTTACCAGAATTTCGACTTTTTTATACCTGTCGAAGTTTCCCAAGTTACTTGGGAAAATTATCCTATAAAATTTCTGAAATATTCAATTTATTCTGCAATTAAAAATTCTGTTCTACGGTTTTGATCGTGTTGTCCTTTAGTACATTTGTTTTTTGTACAATCGTTGATAGGTTTTTTTTCTCCATACCCAAATGTTGTCATTCTACCTGCTGAAATCCCTCTATCTACCAACCATTGTCTTACAGATGCTGCTCTTTGTGCTGATAATCTCTCGTTGTAAACTGCTGGTCCACGAAAATCTGTATGTCCAATAATATCGATACGAATTTCAGGATATTGATTCAGAATCGTTACCACTTTTGCCAATTCCAACGAAGCTTCTTTGGTAATTGTCCACTGATCAAATCCAAAATAAATATTATTCAGTTTTAAGACATCTTTTAAATCGATCGCTTTGGGAAGCGGTTGTTTCGCTATCAAGGAAATTGTATTTCTAGCCTCGGCGATACTAATTCGTTGCTCGTAGGTTTGGTAATTCTCATTTTTCAACTCTAAGTAATAGGTCTTACTAACATCAAAACCTGCCAATCGTATACTGCCATCCGCTTGCAAAGTGGTCTTGCCAATCACCTTTTTATTTTCATCTAACACCACTACTTCTGTTACTCCAATAAGGGTAGTTTCTTTGTCGGACTGAACCTTTAAAGTTACATTCTCTAATCTAGGGAATCGCAAGCCTGTAAACTCATAAATATCATCTGACCCTGTGGTGGTTTCTTGGCGATTTGAAGAAATAAAACCGGTTCCTTCGGACACTTTATAAATCAATCCAAAATCATCAAAAGACGAGTTTATAGGAGCACTAAAAGTATAGATGCTAGTATCATTGTCTTTTAAATCCAGATAATACAAATCCAATCCTCCTAAACCGTTTCTGAAATCAGAAGAAAAGATCAGAAGATTATCGGAGGTGATAAATGGAAAGGTGTCTCTACCTAATGTATTGATTTGAGCTCCTAAATTCTCAGGGGTTCCTAAAGTATCTCCCTCTAAAATAGAGACTCTATACAGATCTGATTCTCCAATAGTGCCCGGCATATCTGATGAAAAATACAAGTAATCCTCATTTGGACTCAATGCCGGGTGAGCACAACTATAATCATTGCTGTTGAATGGTAATTCCTTTACAGATCCCCAACGTTTCCCATCAAAAGTAGCTTGATAAATCTTTAACAAAACATTGTTCAATGAATCTGTCTTGACTTTTCCGTTGAGCATGTTATTTCTAGTGAAATACATTGTTTTACCATCTTTACTAAAAATTGCAGACGATTCGTTGTTTGAGCTATTCACGCTTCCTTTTAGTTTAGTAACAACAAAACCATCCTTGTCTGAGCTAAGATTACTTTGGTATAAATTAGAATACGACTCACTAGTCCAAGGTGATTTTAAGGAAGTGAATTTTCTAGTATCTCTACTACTGGTAAAAACAATGGAAGAATCTCCTAAATATGAGGCTTTGTAATCTGAATACATACTGTTAATCCCTAAGTTTGTAAAACCAATCGATTCAACAGCTAACGTGTTAGGAGTGAGTGTTAAAATATCACTCGAATTACTAGATCTTTGAAAGGATTCAGGAAATTTATTCTTTAACTTATTCAACCAAAGATCAGCAGCTGCTTGTTTGTTTTGACTTCTTAAAACATTTACATATCTATAATACGTGCTCTTAGAAACATCTTCGGTTCTTTTAAATAATGAATCATAGCTATCATTGGCTAACGCATAATTAGACTGGTAGTAATAAGAATTACCAAGGTTTTCAAACAATTCTGACGAACCATAACCGCCTCTTATCGAAGCATTATAAAGCTTTATGGCTTGTGAATAAGACATGTTTGTATAGTTCTTATTTGCTGTGGTTAGTACATCCTGTTGAGCATAAACACAAACACTCAACAACAGTACGTATATTCCTAGTAAGTTTCTTTGTAACTTCATATTTCTTTAATTTATCTTTTATTTATTCTTCTTTAAAAGAACCTTGGGGCTTTTACATTCGTGTTTCTAAATACTTCATAACGTAAGAAAACCTCATGAGAGCCTGAATTAAAAGTAGACAGATTTGTGGTGTCAAAATCATAAGCATAACCTAAAAACCAATTAGGATTCAACTGAAATCCTGCTAAAAAACTCACTGCCGCATCTAATCTATAAGAAGCTCCTATGGTAAACTTATCATAAAATTGAAAGTTAGAGGAAACATCAACCTGTAGTGGAGATCCTGAAACAATCTTTGTTAATACTGCTGGCTTAAATAAAATATCTTGAGTAATATCAAACAGATAACCAGCCGTAAAATGATAATGTAAACGTTCTTTTGAAACAGAACTAACAGAGGTGCTTAAGCCTTTGTTGATATGTCTGGTCTCTAACAAATTAGGTATAGAAAAACCTAAATAACTTCTATCTGAATACCAAAACATACCAATACCAATGTTAGGAGATATCCTATTATTAATGTTATTCTGAGCTAATACATCTCCTGGATTAAAGATATTCAGCTTCATAAAATCTACATTCAACATATGAGCACTCGCTCGTAATCCAAAGGCTAATTTATAATCATATGACGTTTGGATCGTATAACTCATATCTAAAGAAACTAAATTCTCTTCAACAGGCCCTATCGCGTCATTTAAAAAACTCAACCCAATACCTAAATTAGAAGAACCTAAAGGGGAATGATACGAAAGAGCATTCGTTGTCGGTGCTCCATCCAAACCAATCCACTGTGAACGTTGAGACAAGAAGATACTCTTTGTCCCTCTTGAACCAGCATATGCCGGATTAAAACTCAACGTGTTATACATATAATTGCTAAACTGAGTGTCTTGCTGTGAATAACCCAAAGTAGTCAAACCTATTAGTAGTATTAAAAATATTTTTTTCATCTTATTTGATTTTGAAAAATGGTGTTTCAATTGATAGCGTTTTATTATCTTGTAAGGTATAAATAGCCCTTGCGATCTTTCCATACTCCATCAGTAGATTTATATTTTAAAATATAAAAATAAGTCCCTGTTGGCAGTAACGACGAACCTTGTATCGTGGCACGTCCTGAGGATTCTCCTACAAAATACCTTCCGCCTTGTCCATACCCAGTTACATCATAAACCTTCACGCCCCATCGATTGTAAATCTCTAATGAATTCTCAGGATACAACTCTATGTTTCTTATCACAAACACATCATTCTCGCCGTCATTGTTAGGCGTTACCAAGTTGAAAATCTCTATAGCATCATCAGACGATGTGTGATTATTAAACTCTAAATAATCCGCAATTCCATTACCATTAGAATCTACTGGTTTTTTGGGATCTGGTCCAATCTCATCGCCATTACTCAAGCCATCACCATCACAATCTGAAACTAAAAATGCTTGACTCAATGATAAGGTTACACTCGATGCAATAGATGAACAACTGTCTGTTGGATCCGTACCATCCGATTTCTCCGTACCATCAATCACACCATCGCCATCCGTGTCTGGATTCAAGGGATCCGTACCATCTGTTACTTCTTCTGCATTCGTTACGCCGTCATTGTCACAGTCTGCAGTGTTCCATGCGGTGCTTGGTGATACCGTTTGGCTTGCCAAAACAAAATCACAACTGTCTGTTGGATCCGTACCATCAGCCTCTTCTATGTCATCTGCAACGCCATCTCCATCACTGTCAATTCTGATAATCCTAAAAATTGCACCTGTTTGGATATCTAAAATGTAATTATCTCCTGCACTTAACGTACCAGAGGTAATTAAATACTCTCCAACTGACTCACCTGATTCTCGGGATAAGGATCCTGTAAATCCATCAGAACCAAAAAGTGTTGGATCAGATGTAAATACCAAAACAGGATCTTGGGCACCATAATTTTTTTCTTGATCCGCTATTAAAATATTGATACTTTTTGGTACAATCGTAAACGTTACCGTTCTGGTTCCATTATAATTCCCTTTTCCTGTAACGATTACTGTCGCTTCTCCTACATTGGTATTGGCTGCATAGCTTAACTCATAGTCCGTGTCCTTAGTCAGTACTGTAGTACCATCCTTTACCTCTGGGCTTAGGGTTTGAGCTGTTCCGTTATATACCAAATCTGATATCGAGGCTACTGTAATCGCTGTATCTGTAACTGACTTGCTAGTTATGGTAAATGTTCCTGCGGCATAAGTTATCGCGTAGTTCGTTGCCGTGAAACCTGAAGCTGTGATCGCATAAGTAGCTACTGACTCGCCAGTGGCTCTGCTGATGGCTAAAGTGCCTGCTAGGTCTTGCTCATCCTCCCCGTTCACAAATCCTGCATAGCTTACTGTTAATGCTGGATCTGCTGTACCAAATTCCTTACTCTTATCGTCTGCCGAAATGGTCAGTGGTGCTGGGGTGATAGCAAACGTAGTGGTTCGTGTGCCATTATAATTCCCTTTTCCAGTAATCGTAATCGTTGCTGTCCCAACATTGGTATTGGCTGCATAGCTTAACTCATAGTCCGTGTCCTTAGTCAGTACCGTAGTACCATCCTTTACCACTACCCCTGGAGTAATTGCCGAACCAGTGTAGGTTTGGTTCGCAATCGGATCTATGGTCAGTGTGCTTGCCGCCTTGGCTGTAACCGTAATATTTAACGTAGCCATACCACTGCCCGTAAAGGTATCTCCTGAAGATCTTGTTGCTGTGAGGGTATGTGTACCATCCCCAACATTGGTATTCGCATAAGTAAACGTAGCCGAGGAAGACCCGGCCGGTACCGTGACTGTCGATGGTGTGAAAGTGGCAGTACCCGATTCATCTGCTGTAGAAAGCGTAAATATTGTATTGGACGAGACATTAGACAGGTTGCCGTTGGCATCTTCCACCCTAAGGGTAATGTCAGTACTGGCGCTACCGGCTTGCACAGTCGAAGGGCCGGTAATCACTGGCAACGTGTCATCCACATTCGTTACCGCTACCGTTACTGTCTGTTCACTGTGATTCGGCTCATTGACTGCAAGGGCAAAGGTAAATCCTTGGAAACTAGTACCTGGATTACCACCGATTCCCGACACCGTGTAGGAACTCAACGGATCTGTGAACGTCACTACTCCATTGGCAAATGAGGTGGTACTCACATCGAGTTGAGTACCATTAGCCGATAAACCGTTGAAACCCGACTCCAACGTGAAATTTTGCCCAAAATCATAGGAATCGTAGCCTCCTGAAGTTCCTCTCAGGTAGTACCCATAAAACCGCAGCCCGGAAACTGGCTGATCAAAGGTCACCGTAAAGGGAAGACCATTAGCTTGATGTTCGATTCCCTGCTGATTACCGACATTCCCCCAGTCGGCAGAATTGAGTGACAGTGTACTTACTTTGGCTCCCGCAATGGACGTGATCGTAAAACCAACGCCATTGATGGTCCCAGTAGTTGGGCTTGTGAACACAGGAAATAGGTATTGGGGAACATCCGTGGCCCGTACGGTGACCTCGTACACATTGTCTGAGTCCGAGTCTCCAGGAACTTCAAAATCGGGGGGCGACTTGAAGCGTAGCTCGCTCCTCGACAGTTCAAACTTAGTAATATCTACTCCGCCCGTCAGGCTCCAGACCACCGCCTCGTCGGCCGTGAAGGTGTGCACCGCACTCGTATTCTCGGCAACCGACTTCGAAGAAGACCCATCGCCTGCCGAACCGCTTGGGCCCGTGATGACCGGGCCTGTCACATCCGTTGCCGCTGCAGCGAAGGTCAAGGGACTGCCTGTTAAACCAGCACTAGTTACGGTTAAGGTGTTTGCACCCGCTGTCGTACCCAGCATCCAGCTGCCTACCGTCGCGATACCAGCCGCATCTGTTGTGGCCGTTCCACCCGTAATGCTGCCCCCACCAGAGGCCACGGCGAAGGTTACCGATACGCCGGAAACCGGATTGTTATTCGCATCCGTTACCAATACACTAGGAGCTGTGGAAACAGCCGTTCCCACTGGAGCGCTTTGACTGTTGCCACCTTGGATGGCCAGTTGGGTCGCATTATTTTTAACCGTCACAGTCATTGATGTACTTGCCGAGTTATAATTGGCCGTAGCTGCCTGAGATATGGACAGGGTTGAAGTACCTGTTCCAATTATGGTTACTTCTCCAGTAGCTGCATCTACAGTCGCCACATCTGTATCGGAAGAAATGAAATTAAATGATCCACCACTATCTGAAGTTGGTGCTGGCGCAAAAAAATTCGCTTCTCCCACCGTTTTTGTTATATCTGAAACTGGCCCTAGCGTTGGGTCAGCTTTCGATACCGTGAGATTAAGTGTTTTAGATCCGGCATTAAAATTATCCGTTGCTTCCTGAGTAACTCGTATTTCAGCAGTTCCAATACCTTGGATAGAAATAAGTCCTGTTGAACTATTAACTGTTGCCACACTCGGATCAGAACTTCTATATACGCTAGGATTTGAAGGAACCGAAGAGGTTAAGGGATAATTAAAATCACTATCAATAGTGAGTTTAGATAGCGCAGTGCTTCCAGTAAACACAGGAGTTGCCTTGAGGACCTCGAAAGTTGTAGTAATTATTCCAGTAGTCCAATTACTAGTCGAAGGCTGTGTAGCCGTGATCGTAACTGTTCCAGGAGTATTCACTTGGATATTTCCACCTACAATGGACGCAACAGCGGGGTTATTCGAACTATAAACGAATGTTCCTGTTCTAGTAGAGGTGGGTATCGGGATTGAAAAACTTGCATCTCCGTATGTTTTGTCAGAAATACTAAAGCTTGACAAGGTAGTGGACCCTTGTGTAATCTCAAGTTCTTTAGTAACCTCTGGAGCAGTGGCATATGTATTGTCCCCGCTGTTATTTATTTTATATGTTACCACACCTGTTCCTGAAATAACAAGTTCGCCGGACACGATTGTTGCGGGCCCTGAAACTACGGTATAAACCATAGCTGAAGATGAGAGAGAAGAAGCTACCAAGGGTATTCTCAAGTTTTCTTGGTAGACAGCCGATAAGGGCATGGAAGAACTATTGATGTTTTGGTGTCGTTTGCTTACGTCTAGGCTGACAGACGTTGATGCCGCATTGTAATTGGCACTTGCAGAAACAGTGAAATCGAACACTAAAATTCCAGCGCCTGAAACAGAAGAAAGGATGTTACTAGAAAAGGTACCCGTTTGAGAGGTAGATGAGTCAAAGGTTGCAGTAATGGTCACAGGAACTCCAGAAGTTGATTGGGCCGAAACAGTTATGGGAGAATTATCACCTCCAGGACCTACAAGTTCAAGAATCGTTTTTCCATCAGGTAGTGATCCAACAGAAATAATCTGGTCTGCCGGACTAACGGTTAAGGTAGCTTGAATCGATTGGGCATTATAATTTGATGTTGCGGCTTGAGTTGCAGTAATCGTCGCTGTACCCGCACCGACAATAGTGATCTCTCCTGTAGAAGAGTTCACCGTAGCTACCGAAGTGTTGGAAGAAGTATAGGAAAACGTTCCATCTCCAGTAGAATTAGGCGCTGTTAGTTGAAAGTTAGGGTCTCCATAAGTCTTATTGATTGCTGAGAAAGCTGTTAAAGTAGGAGTAACTTTCGAAACCGTAACAACGACATCTTTTGTTCCAGGACCATACGTCTCTGAAGCCAATTGATTCAGGGTAATTGTTGTAGTCCCCACACTGATGATTTCAACTAGACCATTGCCATCGACTTTTACAACCCCCTCATTAGAAGAAGAATAGGTGATTGGATTTGAGTTAGGCGATGTGGCTCCCAATGAAAAATCCGCATCAAGAATTGTTTTTGATAGTGGGGTAACAGCATTGATGACCGTCGCGTTCTTGATGATAAACGACTCAGTCAGATCATCAGAAATAGCTCCTCCTTCTGACAGAACTGTAGTATTGTCAGAGCCCAAAACCGTTTGAGAATTCAAAGCAGAAACCACCACAGGATTTCCAATGGAAAGTGCTGTAAGGGTTAGCTCAATCACCTCTTCATTGCCAGGACTTACTCCTCCAATCGTCCATTCATTTGTACTAGTATCCCATGTTCCTACTGAGGGGCTATTTGCTGCAACTTGGAAGTTACTTGGAATCGTAAGGTTAACTTTTGCATTGGTAGCTGAAAAAAAAGATTGATACTTATAATTAACACGAAGGGTAGTCGATTCACCAACCGATAAGGATTGTAGATTTGAAGTTACGTCTAACTTGACTTCCGGCAAACAATCACTAACATCTACAGGTGCGGAAACATACTCTCTCCCGTCAACAGATTGAGTAATCCCAACTGTGTAGGTACCAGGTAATGTTGGCTGAAAAGTGCTCTGGGTTGCACCTGATACCGGATTACCTTCAAGGTACCATTGATAAATTGCATATCCCTGCGGGGCTGTAAGGGTTATGTTGCCATTTTGAAGGCAATCTCCCACAACTCTAACGGCTACATCTATGCTTGGAATAGTCTCAAAACCAGAAAAATAACCTGAAACACCAATCACACCACTTTGCCCCATATATCCAACTGCGATGGAGTTAGAAGAAATGACTCTAACATTTCCTGATAAACCATCGATAAAATAGGTAACCCATTGACTATTACCGCTAACTGTCTTACGAGTTCCAGACAAATTTTGCTGTGTACCATTAACAAAAACTTGGACTTCTGAATCAGGGGTAGATGCCGCGGATATAATTGAAATCCCCCCATTAATGGTTCTAGTTGCTACTTTTTGGATATCTGGGATAAAATCGACTTCGCTATCCAATAAAAAGTTTACTGGCGCAATAAAATTGTAATCTACATTAGCTACGTTATTAGCACCGGCTGTTGACTGATAAGCATACGCTTGTTTTGATGTACGCACATACATATTTTCTCCTTTTCGAGTCGTTCCAGTACCGGAATAAAATGATCCTGGAACCAAGTAATACTCGCCAGCATCAATGGTAGCTAATGGGTTTAAAGCATCATTAACATAGATTTCAGTACTATTTTGGGTGGCAATAATTATGGCGAATTCAAGATTATCTGCACCATACCCTCTTACGAAAACATAATCGCTTCCAAGGACATTTTCTGGGATAATTTGATCAATAGCAATGTCACGACCTCCTCCAGCTATAGGTGCATACATGGCATTACCAATGCTTACTACTATGTCTTTATCTGACACAATTGATGCACCTAGCCATTCATCATAAACTTTTGTTGAAGAGTATATTAAACTCTCATAAATGGGATACTCAAAAACAAAACTCTCCCCTTTGTCCAAGGTAATAGAATAACTATCATCTGTTATTCCGTTATATACAGACCCTTTTCTAAATACAATACTAGGATCGTATCCAGATAATTGAATTGTGGTATTATCTTCAGACGCCATTATTCCCATAGTGGCATTGATATTCTGTGAGCCGTTAATTACTGGACCACCTCCCCAACGGAAGCGTTTTCCAAGAGCAGCACGTCCCTTCGAGGTAAGAGATGATCCTTGCGAAGGATGGGACCCCCTATGGTTTACATAAAATCGCTTTCCATTAGCAGATTCAAATCGAAGTCCGCTAGAAGTAAGGACTTCTCCTGTCTTGGCGTCGTCAACAAAAGTTATGTTATTATCTCCGCTAGCCAAGTTGTAGACGTAAGGGCTCGCATTGGATAGCGAGATTGAACTTATGGGTGTTGTATTAGTACCTTGATAAATATTTACAGTAAATGGTGCTGTCTCCGGAGTGGATAAATAAATAGCCTGTTCTTGAAATCCTATATTATTATCCTTTTGCTTCAAAGGAGGCAGGTAATGCAAATCACTTAACTGAGCAAATGCAGAGTGTGATAAAGCTGACACCAAAATGAAAACTGTAATTACTACTTTAGAAAGTTTCATAAAATTTGGTTTACTTGTTTTTGAGTGAATTAACCCATGGAGTTTAATTAATTTTTATTTAGAGGTACTAAAAGATTTTCTTAGAGTTAGCTATTGTAAATTGATTATCTTTAAAATCCTGTAGATTTTTGTCCAAAAATAATTAAATAAAGAAAGAAAAAAAACTAAAATCATCATTTTTTACTTAAATTACTCTAGCTTTAAATCGTTCATACTTTTATCTTGAACCCTTGTTGGTGACTTTAAAACTTTATCTTCTAACTCTTTTACAAATTTTAGAGCTACTTCAAATGGCACTGATAGTGCTGTTTCAAGATATTTTGCAATCGTGTTTGGCAGTAATCCTTCTGTAAGTTTCTCTACAATAGTAAAAGCTTCATGTTCCAATACCACATATTGGTTGGTTCCCTCCAGCCAAAGATATCTTTTGTCTTCAATAGTTTTAAAAAGTAATGGACCACTCATAGATAAATCATTAGAATTTTACCTAAATTAAATAAAAAGCTTTTAAATCACCAATCCAATTGCCGGTTATATTACATCATAAAGCTAGGCAGCCGTAATACGAGGTCGCAAAAAGCCTTGAGAAGTTGAACATGCCTCTAAAACCTCAGTAGCATTAGGTGCAGTTGTACCTATACCAATTTGGGCAACAGTTGTAACAGTTACGAATACTGTTGCTAAAAGTGTAAATAGTTGTTTCATTAATATATATTTATTTATTGCCTTGAACTTGTAAATCGTCAGCAAAAAGTGGACTGATTTAAGTCAAAACTAAGAGATCCCAATAAACTTCCTAAAAGAAAAAGCCAAAAGAAATATAGGAAGTTGGTCTTTAAATAGTTTTTTCTAAAATAACTATTAGATATTTATAGTAGTTGGGCTATATATTCATTTCATAGCGAACTTTCAAAAAAGAAAACCACTTTTAAAATCGATAGGGGGTGTTGTTTTTTTAATATTGTCTTAAGTTGTGATTCTAATAATAGTTTTTTTGGGGTTTTTTTGAAGCTAAGAGTAATTTACTGTACAATAACCGTACAAATACGTTAATAAAAAACCCCAAATAACTTATAATTAGTCATTTTGTAATCCTTTAAACGAAATCGGACTGCTTAGTTTAAAATTCTATTATGCAATTTTTGTTGTTTTTAACCTTAAAAATTTTAATAAAAATGGAAGAAAAAACAATTGCTTTTAAAAAGCACTCATCAAATGGTTGGCAAAGCTAATTATTTAAATGAAAAAAAACCGCTGAAAATCAAAGGATTAACGACGGTTTTTGTACACCAAATGGACTTATTTTCGAATCAACTACTAGATTTTCTCCAAAAATTGAAGGAAGATTTTTAAAAATAAAAAAAGGTTTAATGTTGTTTTTTAAATGGAATTTGTTTTTACTGTAAAATTTCTTAAGAATAATAAACACTTTTTTTAAAGTAATTGTTAGTCAACCCACATTTTACTAAAAATTTAAAGCTTTATAGTACACAATTAAAAACTTAATTTTCTTTTCCCTTTTGTGTTAAATATTGGTATTAAATTTTGAAGTTTTGAGATAACCAAATAATAAAAATAGGATTTTATTAATTTTTATCTTTACGCTTTTTCTAAGTATTTGATAAGCTTTAGTTAAATGGCCTTCAACGGTTATACTTTTATAAAGTGTAGCCGTTTTTTTATATCACAACTATGAATATTACAGTTTTCAATTAAAATGGTATATTTACCATTATTAATCAATAAAAATAAATAAAAAAATGAAAAAAGTAATAGTTTTATTGGCAATTTTTATTTCAATTTCCTCTTGTTCCAATCAAGTTGTAGAAAAGGAAGTTAATAAAAAAGGTGGTGAATGGGTGAGTTCTGGCACAAAGTTTCTTATGGGTTCTGATGAACAAGTAGAAATTGTTAGAAATTTAATATCTAATTACGCTGCTATGGACGCAGAAGCAGTTTTTGCTAATACGCGAGACTCACTAAGGTTTTTCACATTTAACTTAGAGGAGCCAGTAATGATGACAACTAATGAATTGAAAGAAGTGTTTTCATTATACGATTCTATAATCGCAAAACCCATATATTTTTTACCCTATGAATTAGACGGTGTCAGAAGTATTGTTGAAGTTGGTTCTAATGAAACTAAGTATAAAAAAGACGGAACTGTTGAGGAAGACTTCTTTTTAGAAAAGTTCATATTCGGAGAAGATGGTAAAATACATACTGTAAGACAATGGAGAGCTGCCTGGTAAAACAATAATTCATTCTGCGAGGAACTCCATTAAATTATAGGTTTCTATAAAACTTTTGTGAGTAATATTAGAATTCGATATTTCAATAGAGTTGTCTACTAAAACAATAAAACGGTTATACTTTTATAAAGTGTAGCCGTTTTTTTATATTTGAGCATGTCAAAAAGAATTTTTTATCCTCTTTTTTTGTTATTAATTCCTTTAATTGGAATGACTATCACTGATGAAATTAACTGGAGTCCATTTGATTTCATTATTATGGGTTCTCTACTAATCTTCCTTAGTATTGGAATTAATTTTGTGAGTAATCGTACAAAGAATTTAAAAAATCGAGTCCTATACATTGGAATATTGGTTATAATATTTATGTTAATATGGGCAGAGTTGGCAGTAGGTCTTTTTGGAACTCCTTTTGCAGGTAGTTAAGTAAACAATCGCTTCAGTTTTGCAGCAGCTTTGAATAATAGGGTGAGGGGAAGTCAAAATCATCAAAATCTTTCAATTACAAGAGAGTGAGTTATCCACAATATGATACATGTTTTTGACAAATTGTTGATATTACTAACTTTGTCAACAATTTAAAAGCAGATGATTGATTTTATGAATAAAAATATATTCTAAGTTTATAATTCTTATATTTAAAGTATAAACCAATTTAATTAAAATGAAAAAACTACTCTTACTCTCCGCTTTATTAATCTTCGCTTGTAGTAGTGATGATAGTTCTGAAGACAGTCCATTACCAACATACACTATAGAAGGTAAATGGCTTATAGAAGGGACTGTTCCTGCGGGGAACACAATGTATCTCTATGAAGATGGGGTGCGTTATACTTACTATTGTGTAGAAGGTGATTGTAATGCATTATATAACTCCTATGAAGCTAATGATGGAAATCATATACCAACAACCAATCCTTACACATTTGAAAATAATGTTCTGACTGTTGATTTACATTTTGGTCATGAATTAGTAACTCCTGTTGCTTTTGAATGTGATGGAGGTGAAGCATATTTTGAAACGCCTGAATATAGTTTATTCAGATTAAATTCTGACTGTAACTAAACCATAGGCATATCCTCCTACTTTAATTCAGCTATTTCTAAACCTCTTAAGTAGGTTAAACTAACATTTCATATATTTGAAATAAATTTAAATAGATGAATAAAAAAGTAAAAAAATACATTCTTAAATATACTCTTGAGTTTCTTGTTATAGTTTTGGGTATATCGATTTCTTTTTGGCTTAATGAATTGTCTGTAGAAAAAAACGAAAATAGAGAAAGGTTAAAAGTTTTAAATAATATTAAAACTGAAATTAAAGATATTCAAAAGTATACAGGTAACAGAATGAAATATTGGCAAGATGATATAGATTTATATTCTATGTTTTTGAATCCAGAATTTGAAATTAATTCTATTAAAGAAATTACGTCAAGTA